>Ga0207099_1014_pt1 | contig 39594 bp, 39 predicted proteins | sample Alteio_BWMinHeat_85_FD_153521 | JGI IMG/M metagenome (GOLD analysis project Ga0207099, IMG submission 153521) | Enriched cells from forest soil in Barre Woods Harvard Forest LTER site, Petersham, Massachusetts, United States -... | ecosystem: Environmental > Terrestrial > Soil > Temperate forest >... | reverse complement strand
TTCGACACCGCCGGCAAGATCGCGGGCGCGCGCTTCAGTCTGATGAAAGGTGCGCTCGCCCGCATGCACCGGGCGCTCGCCCAGTTCATGCTGGACGTGCATACGCAGGAGCACGGCTATACCGAAGTCTACGTGCCGTACCTGGTGAATGCGGATTCGATGCGGGGCACGGGCCAGCTGCCGAAATTCGAGGAAGACCTGTTCAAAGTGCCGCGGCAGTCGACCGAGGTGGAAGCCGGCGCGGATGCCAAGCCGCGCGATGCGAGCCTGTACCTGATACCGACCGCCGAAGTGCCGGTCACCAACATGGTGCGCGGCGAGATCCTGGCCGCGGCGTCGCTGCCGCTCAAGTACGTGTGCCACAGCCCGTGCTTTCGCAGCGAGGCCGGCTCCTACGGCAAGGACACCCGCGGCATGATACGCCAGCACCAGTTCGACAAGGTCGAGCTGGTGCAGATCGTAAAGCCCGAGACCTCGTACGAAGCGCACGAGCAGCTGACCGCGCACGCGGAGAGCATATTGCAGCGCCTGGAACTGCCGTACCGCACGATGCTGCTCTGTACCGGCGACATGGGATTTTCATCGGCCAAGACCTACGACCTCGAAGTGTGGCTGCCGGGGCAGAACACCTATCGCGAGATCTCCTCGTGCAGCAACTTCGAGTCGTTTCAGGCGCGGCGCATGCAGGCGCGGCTGCGCAATGAAAAAAACAAGACCGAGCTCGTGCACACGCTGAATGGGTCGGGGCTCGCGGTGGGCCGCACGCTGGTCGCGGTCATGGAGAACTATCAGAACCAGGACGGCAGCATCACGGTGCCGGCGGTGCTGCGGCCGTACATGGGCGGCGCCGCGCGCATCAGCGCCTAGCTGAAAAAAATTGCGCCTCCGGTTTGCACCGGAGACGCAATGATGCTGGCGCTGTTGCTGCTAGAGGGCTTTGAGCCGCGGGAGCAGGTCGCTGCTCTCGGGGATGGTGCCGGCGGGACACACGTGCGAATGCCGGATCACGCCCTGGGCATCGACCAGGAACACCGAGCGGCCGTCGATGCCTCTTTCATCATTGAAGACGCCATAGGCTTTGCCGACCGTGCCGTGCGGCCAGTAATCGGAGAGCAGGGGAAACGGCAGCCCGCCGAGTTGCTCCGCCCAGGTCTTGAGGCTGGGCACGGTGTCGGCGCTGATCTGGAGAATTTCTGCGTTTAGTGCTTTGTACTGTTCGTAGTTCTCACGGAACCCGAGGACTTGGTTCCGTCACCCACCGGTGAATGCAAAGGGCAGAAAGGCGACGACGATGCGGCGGCCCTTGAAGCTTGCGAGGTTCAGGGTCTGCCCGCCGTGAGAGGCGAGCGTAAAGTCTGGCGCGGGGGCGCCCGGTTGCAGTGCGGCCATGTGTATCCTCTCCTGGTAAAAAAAGTCGGTGCGATTCCCATTGTAAGGGAAACGGGCGGGCAGCGCATGCCCGTGCCGCCGGCCGTTCAGGACGTGAAATAGCCCGATATCCAGTCGCGCTGGTTCCACAGTATCAAAAGGCCGCTCGCGAGCATGACGAAGACGGCGATCTGGCGGAATCGCCGGGGATCGAGGTGCTTCAGCACCGGGCGCGTCGCCCAGATCGCGAGCGCGGCACCGGCGCCCGCCACCAGGCCGTGGCGCACCAGCTCCCATTGCATGACGCCGAACGTCGTGTAGGCGCCGATCTTGGTGATCTGCACCACCGTGGAATTGATGGCGCGGGTTGCGATCATGCGCTCCTTGATGAGCCCGTAGTTGAGATAGAACGGATTGCCGAACAGGCCGCTCGCGCCGACGATCGCCGAAGTGGCGCCGACGGCGATGGAGACCGGCACGAACCACGGCAGGCTCACGCTGAACGAGCGCTCGCGCCGGCCCAGGCGGTACTGCCAGGCTGTGCTCACCAGGAAAAGCCCCACGCAGAGCTGCAGAAAATTCGCGCTCACCTGTGTGAACATCCAGCCGCCGATCGCGGCGCCCGCGATTGCACCGGGCACATACCAGGCGACGACGCGCCAGTCGGTGTGCCGCCAGAACAGAATGATGCGGGTGGGATTCGCGATGGCGCTCGTGACGGTTACGACCGGTGCCACCGCGTGGCCCGCCAGCAGCGTGCTCGCGCTCGCCACCATCAGCACGCTGCCGCCGCCGGCGGAGATCGTGCTGATCATCCAGGTGACGAAGCCCGCGAGAAACAGGCTCAGGTCGGTGAGCGCGCCGTCCGGACTGATCAGCATGGTGCGCGCGGCCCGCGATCCCGACTCACCGCAGCGCTACGCCGTGCGGCGGGTGGCAGCAATCCACGCGGTAAATGCGGTCGCGAATTTTTTCAGGAACTCGCGCGTGCCGTCGTTGGCGATCTTGCCTTCGGCGTCGAACAGCTGCGCCGCGCCGCCGATGTAGGCTTCAGGTTGCTGCATGACCGGCACGTTGAGAAACACCAGCGACTGGCGCAGGTGATGATTCGCGCCGAATCCGCCGATCCCGCCCGGCGACACGCTGATCACCGCCCCCGGCTTTCCATCCCAAACGCTCTTGCCATAGGGCCGCGATCCGACGTCGATCGCGTTCTTCAGCACGCCGGGCACCGAGCGGTTGTACTCGGGCGTGACGAACAGCACCGCCTCGTGCGCGCGCACCTTGTCGCGGAATGCTGCCCATGCCTGAGGCGGCTTGCCTTCGTCATCATCCTGGTTGTAGAGCGGGAGCGCACCGATCTCCACGATCTCGAGCTCCAGCGCGGGCCTGGCGAGCGCTGCCAGCGCCAATGCGATTTTGCGGTTGAATGAATCCCGCCTTAGACTACCGACCAGTACTGCGACCTTGGGAGTGCTCATGAGATTTTCCTCGTTGTGATTGCGGATATGCCTGGGTGCCGTTTTTCGATGGTTCGCAATGGCGCGGATTTGGCCGGCGCCCAGTGGTTCACCAGCCTCAATCTTAGGGTGTTCCGGACCCCAGAGAAAGAGCGGCGTTCCGGGAGGGCCGCGCGCTGCGCCGCGACCGGGCAGCGGGCGGCGTTTCTGCTAGAATATGCTCCTCCGGAGAGGTGCCAGAGTGGTTGAACGGGCCAGTCTCGAAAACTGGAATACGCGCAAGCGTATCGTGGGTTCGAATCCCACCCTCTCCGCCAGCGAGTCTGCAGCTTCTCATCTCTATCTTTCACCCTTCGAAATAGCCCCAACTTTTCAAACGCATTCATCATGTATTCGGCAATTGTTTGCCGTGAGAGAGTACGGGAACCGGCCATAATTGGGAAAACATTGGCGTTTTTCTCCAATCTGGCATTTCAAAGTGCGCTTGACCAGATAAGCGCGTGGATTATTCAGCCGCTATTGGCTCATTGCAATTGCTGAATTCTGCCATCTCCGGACGATGGAGGTTGCCTCCGGCGGTGACTGTTCCTCGGCCTTTGCGGTCATTGAGGATCGGCGCTTTGAGCGGCAGGTGCACTTCGCATTGCTGCCGTTCGACCTTGGTTGGCCAAAAAAAGTCTGGGCCAACGAGTCCGGATAACCACTTACTGAAATGGGCTACTCACCCGACACTGAGCGAAAGTCGCCCGATTGGGAAAGCGGACGATCAACATCCCGGTTTTGCCGCGCGGTACGCAAGGCATAGCTGCGTGCGTAAAACGTCGGTCAAGAACCAGCAGTTATAGGGCAACATAAAATTTGGCAAATTCGCCCCTCGTTATGTCCTTAAGAACGTCGCCTTCTCCCATGTCGAGCAGACGTAGGTCCCGCAAGTAATCCTCCCGTCTCGGTCTGAAGGTGATGCATTGCCCGAAACGTAACGAAAGCTGCTCTTCAAGCATCATTCGACCAATTCGCCCGTTGCCATCCCAAAAGGGATGGATCAACTGGAACTCGTGATGAAAATGCGCGAGCTTCAGTTTTCCTGAAAGCGTAGGTCTTATTGTTGACGCTTCGCAGCATCCGGTTGGCGTACACTATCAAGACCATGCAATTCTCCACTTAAGAAGTCAACGTGGTCCTTGATCGTCGCGGCTTTGTCCTCGTCAGTCTCATCAATCGAAGTCAGCCTTTCTTGCCAGTAACCCAGGGAGTTTGATAACCGCTTGCGCAGGTAGCCTCTTGCCTCCTCATAAGTTGAGGAAAGCCGTTGATAGTGGACGCCGACCATCACATACGGCCGTCTCACACCATCACCGTACACGTCGTTTTGTGCATGCCAAAGAGCGAGGGCCAGCGGTTTTCCAAAGCGCTTCTCCGTGATATTCTGGGCAATTTCCTCAGCTTCAGCGCCGACCACTGGAAAGAGTGTACCTATATATGCTCGGGCATTTCCGAACATGAATGTCCCCGCCAATCTGTGCCAAGACGTACATGCATTATTGAAAATCACGGGTGAGAGATTGTCAGCGACAGTCTTTGGCAGAACAATAAGGTTTCCGCCATACATATTCATCGCGGCTGAAGAGACCACACGTTCAATCTTTTTCCTATTCGTGGCCCGGCGCTCTTCTCGCTGCAACTGGTAGAAGTCGTTAATTGCTGTTCCAATTGGGAGCTTCTTCAAGCCTTCTTTGTCCTCCCAGTCAACTCCATCTAGCGAAACGAACCTTTGAAAAAATACAACTTCAAGTTTGTCTCTGCCGGGGACCGATGCTACGCCGAGTGCAGTATCGAGGGTGAGCTGACGATTCCTACCCTCACTATCCTGATACTCGTAAGTCTCGCGCCAGCCTCCCGAATCGCCACAATGCGTAGCAATCAGCAAAAAGTCGTAGGGGAACAACTCAAGCATCCGTGAAATGTCGTTCACATTTGCACTCCTTCCGCGATATCCCCGAACGAACATGCCTTTTTTTGCCAACGAAATCGCCACCCTCTCCACCTCAGTCGACGGAATCGTAGCGGGATCAATCACGGCAGCGACCCGCATCTTTGGAGATTCTGCCTGCTCAGCAGCAACCCCGTTGATGATCGCTATTCCCAAGTCAGGATAGCTAAACAGGTGAGTCGTCGGAACTTCAGGAATAGCAAATCCCCACGGGATTTCCTTGGATATGAATGTAATCCCTGTTACTCCATCGAGAGGCACCTCACCTAACATTGCACGTAGCCGGCCTCGTAGGCCATCGAGCGTTTCAGTGATGGATTGGCTCCGGTTATCGTAGGCAATGTAAAATGCTTCGCAGATTGCGATCGCTTCGTCTTTGGCTACTGATTTAATGAGCATGAGCCCCGCACCAAGCGCGTAGGCATAATTCGCCGCAATAACTTGAGTTAGTTCATTGTCTTCTTCGCATACAATTAAGTGACCGCCGCCTTCAGGCTTGAGAAAGCGCTCATCAACTTCCTTGTCGACGAACGTGATCGGCTCCTTCTTTCGCAGCGCCTTTAACAATCCGATTGCGATATGCCTACGTCCCCAGGTCAGCGGCGCTCCCGACCGGACGGGCGCCCCCAAAGTCTTCGGCGTTACATCACTGGCGTTCTGAACATGCAAAGTCATGTGCGCGGGAAAACGAGTGCTAAACTTATTCCTTGCTTCCTTCGAGAGATTTGCCATTACGATTGTTTGGGCTTTGGAGCGTGCTACCGCATTGTTGCGTCTGATGACTTCAGCCTCAGCATCGATCCTGCCCATTCTAGGTGCATCAATCACAGGTAAGTAGTGGCATTTCTTTGCCATCAATGCTGATAGTTCGGCAAGCAAGTACGGATCATCCCCCATCAACAGAGTGGGTAGCAAAACAGGGGCTCTAAACGACTTCACCAATGTACCCCTACGAAAGGATGCTCTGAAAGTAGTCAATTTTCGCGAATCGTTGCGATCGGCATTTCATCCTGGCTTTCGCGTACCGACAAGGTGGTTCGGCGGAGTGAGCCAAAGCGCAAAGCCCGTGGCAATCGGAGGATCATTTGAAATCGCGCCAATGTTGCGCTCCCAGCTACCGGGCTTGCGCCGCGTGGGCTATGGCGTATCTAGAGTAGACTGCTGCGATTCGCATATTCGCGGACTATGTTGCGACCTGCGTCAGGACCGTGAAAGGTTTAAATCTCATCGAGCCTCCAAGTACTCGGCGAGACCCTGCAGCTTGCCCAGCAGCTCGTCGAACGTGACGATTTGGACATCTTTTGTGCCGTGTCTTACTAGCTCGAACGATTTCAGCTGTGCCGTGTCACTCGGCAAATTGCCAATTACTAGGATGCAGTGGACCGCGTAGGACTCAAGGTCGCGCCGCCCGGACGTGTCCTTGAGCACTGCTACGCTACGCTGGAACTGGTAGCGTTGGTCGAGTAGCTGGTTAATCCCGCCGGAAAGATCTACGGCAGGTGCGTAGAGACCAGGACGGTATTCAGCCCGGCCGAGCAGAAGCGAATCAGGTGTCTTGATCTCGATGAGTGCAACGTTCCCCGTGCGACCGTGCCGGAAGAGAAAATCTGCGATTTTCGAACCGGCTCCGGAAAACTTGATCCCACCCACGTACACTTGCTCGCCCATTTTCACCACCGGGAAGGCGAATGCCAGACTCAGGATGAACGGATGATCGTCGAAGAATCGCTGCCACTTCGGCTCCGTGAGCTTGCCATGCAACATGTGCTCGAAGCGGGAAATAAGCTCTCGAAGCGTAACTAATTCAATATGATTGCGCAATTGCAGCAGCTTCTCTGGCTTGCCTTTCGCGATCACCTCTGCTTCGCGAGTGACCATATCGACAATCGCATCAGCATCTGCTGTTGACAGTGGTCGTGACGACAAGTCGTGTGCCTTAACTAGCTTGAAAATGATATCCGCTCTGTAAGGACGGGCCTTCGCAGGGTACGCAACGGAATCGATTGTGGACAACAGGCTATTGTGTGCAAGGATCGCCTTGTCCATACGACCTTCAGATTGGTAGCGATTGGCGATTCGATTCATTGCTCTGCGCAACGCGTCGAATTCCGTATAGGCAAGATAGTAAACCTCGTCTTGCACATGAGTGGGTCGTTTTTTTGAGATGCACAGGCAGGTGACATTCGGGTACAACTGAACCGCGCTCAAAATCGCCCCGTATTCATTCTTCAAGCCGAGCGGGTAGTTGGTGTCCTTCACGAAGCCCATAGGGAGGCTTGCGACGAGATCCTTTACAGCGTCGCCCGTCTCAGGCACGTCAAATCCAAATCCTTCGAGAACGATCGTCTTTAATGCGCCGTATCTCGAGTGCAGAAAGTTACTCGCGTGCGGCCACACGCCAACAGGGTATATCTCGACACAGTCATCTGCCGCGTTCACACGCATGTAGAGCTCTCGACGAAGCACGGGCTTTCGCTCCTTAGCGAACAGCGGCGAGTCGTCTGTGATTATCTCAAAGAATACTTCCACGAACCCGGGCTGCACCTCGTCGACCATGAGCTTGCCGTTGGCCGCCTTACCTTCTGGTTCCAACGCGTCGTCGAAATCCCGTATTTCCATAGGTTGTCCTTGCTACTCAATCCCAGTGCTGAAGGCTGTTTTGCGCCTCTTTGGTGTTCGTGGCTCAATCCTGCCTAATCGCTCCATGATACGCTGCGATTGTTGCCTAAGTATAAGGCTCACGATAGAGTCTATCCCGCGAAGAGCGGAGATGTGGCCCGCAGATGCATTCCAGAACGCGTCGGAATCCCGCGAGACCTCAGATTCATTCGCCTCCGGAGTCAAACTTTGCTCCACAGTGGGGACACGTGAAGAACAAGATCTGATTGATATAGCCTTGCGCACTACGCACGATCTGCAATGAAGAAGCACCTCCGCAGCTCGGGCAGATGATCACGGGAACTTTGCTCATAGCGGCTTGTGCTAGTTCGGCTTCTTTGATCTTCCTCAGCTCCTCAGGCTCAATTGATTTCTTTGGCGCCCTAGCAAGCTCGCGAGACGCGTCGGACAAACCTTCGGTCAGCGTTTCAAAACACCTGATTTCCGTCTCGACCAAGGTGGCCATCTTGATATCGCCCGCGAGTACCGGATTAAGCGTTAGGCTTTTGTCAGGAAGCTTGTATCTATAATCGCTATCGCCAGTTATAAGCCATAGCACCTTTTCGCCCTTAATACGACTCAAAAATTGTTCCCATGAGAGTTGATCGCCTAGTGGGTCCGCGCGCTTTCCCGGGGGATCGCCACGTTCCTTGCGAATTCTCGCCCGCGTTAACTCTTCGTCCGAAGCCGACGCTGCATCAGCAAAGATCGTCGCGAGCAACGATGTGACTTCATCGGAGCCGTCAGTGATTGCTTTCAACGTCTTCACTCTTAACTCGGAAATTCTGCGGTATGCCGCATTGCACTTTGCGTTGACATCATCGAGGCTCATGGCGAGATCTTTGCGCTCCGCCTCGTCAACTGACAGCAGGTACTCCGGCACTGAGTAGCGATAAGCCTTCTCTACCCAACTTTGATTTAGAAATCGGAGTGTCACATTCACTCGATTGCGATGCACCTCATGAACAATTTGCTCTGTAACTACCAATTCATCTTTTAGGGCTATTAGAAGTTCTATCAATTCCGAAATCCGCGCGGACTGGTAGAACTCGAGGTATTTGTTTGCATCTATAAAAATTTTTGGCACGGCCACGTCGTCCTTGTAGTTACTGTGGTATCAATGTGAGCGTTATCGTGGAAGCGCCGCAAACGCGGCCAGTGCCGGCGGGCACCGGGTCGCTTAAGCGAGCAGCATCGGCACGATTCCTTCAAGTCCGCGCCGGAAACCAGAATGCTAACGGCGTTATGGTAAATACTGCGCCTCTTTAGGGCGTTCGGGCAAGTTTGCGCGAACGTTGACGCCGCCAGCAAGATTTATCACTAAATGGCCGGTACCGAGCGCATTGCTGACCATCCATGTCAACAAGTCGAACGGCAGTTCCGGCCGACTACCTGTTCGTCAATCTAAACCCCGGTCTGGCCGGAAATCGGCCATTGCAGTCACTGGGGTTGTGATCCACTAACGGCCGCGATGTGCCGGTTACCGGTCGTAGGCACGAAAGTCGATTAGAACGACTACTTGGCGCATCATGCCACAGTCGCATCCGATCAATTTTATGCGGCCAGACTACGGAATTAACCGTCGTAAGAAACCCTCGGGCACTTGGCAGTTTCTACACGAACTGCCGATTAACGCCCGTCATTGCTAATCGGTAGTTAAGCATTTTGACGCTGACGCCATACTCCGTGGCCGCATCGGGTTCAGATAGCCTGCGCCGCTTAATATTAATTAATGCCTCACGCGGCAAAAGAAGACACCCTGATAGCCAATCGGCTTCTTCTTCCTGCTGCTTATCGTAGTTCGTTAGAAGCATCAGTCCGTCATCAGTAACGTGAACCTCTTGCGCCTCGTGTCCGCGAATCCGATGTGCTAGTTCATGCGTCAGGTCGCTAGCTTGGCGGGCACGGCTGTGCGACGAATTGAGGATGACGACAACCTTACTTCCAACAACAAGAGTCACAGCTGACCAGCAGCTAGGCGTCTTACCATCATTGCGAAGCAGGATCGCAAGCGACTCGCTGCTAAGTTTAGGCACGTCATGCGGCGTCCACACTCGAATCCCAAGATGCTCGGCCAATGCACGTGCGTCAAGCGGGGCGTGCGATCCAAAACCAAGTATGGTTCTCTTTTGCTTCGAGTAATTCTCGCACCAAGTCTTGAAGCCGCGCTCGAACACGCTCAGCCTTCAAAATCTTCCTCAAGTAAGGCTTGCTGTGCGGCTAGTATCAACTCTCCTAGCGCTTTGGCACTGTCCTTCTTGATTGCGGCACCTTTTTTGAAATGGACGCGAGCAGTAGGTATCGATGGAGACGGGGTTGGTTGAATGCCAAGGAAAACAGCTGGATCTTCGCCTAGCCACCTACAAATTTTACTGAAAGTCTCTAAATCTGGAATCTTCCCGTTCTCCACCCGGGACAATGTGGCTGGGCTCACGCCTACCTTGCTTGCTGCATCTCGGATTCCCTGTCCGGCGCGTCGTTCTTGAATTCTTAGGGCCAGTCGATCAATCCTGATCGAATCCATGGAGGATGTTTCTCCTATAAGACATAATGTTTGACAAGCGAGACACAATTGTGCGAAACTTTGTCTCACATGTTAGACGGTAGTGTCTCATTTGAAGTCTTTGGCGTCAAGGTCAAGCGCACAGAGGACAGGCAGATTGGCTTCATGGCAAGGATGGTTACTCCACGATACCTATGTGCACATCGTCGAGTGGATGAAAGTCCCAAGTACATACTTATAGCACCGAACAACAAGGAGCCTTGATATGCCTTCCGCCGCGACTCACCGAATCGTTAATTTCACCGCGACTGCGGCGTATCTCGCATCGCGCCCCAAGGAGCAGCAAAAAGGTATCGCCCATCCCCTCGTCGGTGCCGCGGCAACAACAGTGTTGGCAAGCCTTCCGGATGCCATCGAGCCAGCCATTCACCCCCATCACCGCCAGTTCTTTCACAGCATTGCATTTGTGGGCATGGTCGGCTTTGGCATCTATAAGGCATATCACTGGCAAACCGAAACGCCCGCACAAAAGTGGGCGCGAATGGCGCTGATCGTATGTGGGTCAGCGTATCTGCTGCACCTTGCTGCCGATTTCACAACGGCGCGTTCCCTTCCCCTCCTCGGCAAATAAGGAGCTTCACCATGGCAAAGACCCCAACCAATCACGGCAAGAACTGGACTTCCAGCGATGTGTCGCAATTGAAGCAGCTCGCCAGGCAGAACACCCCGACACGCGTTATCGGCCTCAAGGTTGGCCGCACTGCTGCGGCTGTTCAACAGAAAGCCAGCGAGGAGAACATCTCCCTGAAGCCGACAAATCAGTCGCCCTACAACCGCCGTAAATCTTGATGCACGCTATTCCAAGCATAGGGCGGCAAATTGCAAGATGCCGAAATTCAGCAATGTGACGCCTGAAGAAGCCAAACGCCTGTGACATATTGAATTGGATATCCATGCAGCGCGATCTGCCGTTTCTTTCCACGCAGTCTGTGGCAACCGCCACCGGAGTCTTGGCGGCCATTACCAATGCACATGCTCTCTCGGAAACCGAGCGCGATCGCCTGGAAAGCGCTTATGGTGCCCTCGGCAGCCATCTGACCGAGCACGAGGTTTTCAAAAACGTCACCCTCGAAGTTCACCCGCAAGGCTCGATGCTCCTCGGCACCACCACGCGCCCAGAGGGCAAGGTCGAGATCGATGTCGACTTGGTGGTCCTGCTCGTACAAAAACTCAACGAACGTATCGAATCCGCGGCTCTCCTATCTACTCTTTATGAAGTCGTGAAAGAGCACACGGACCGCCACGACCTCGGTATCCACCTCAAGCGCCGCTGTGTGCAGATTGAGTACGCAGGCTCGATGCACGCCGACGCGACGCCGATCGTGCATTCGCCACACGCGTATGACCGGTATGGAGATACCTATGCGGTTGTGCCGGACCGCGATTTGTCGCGTTACCTCGGGACGAATCCCAAGGGATACGGGAAGTGGTTCTTCGAGGCCGCCGCCCTGATGCCGACGTTTAGGATGTATCGGGCCATCGGAGAGCTCACCGCGAAGGCCGACGTCATGCCGCTGCCATCGCTGGAGGTTTTCGATCGGTTGCTGGCCCGCATCGTGCAACTCTTCAAAATCCACCGCAATATCTGCTTCGCGGACAACAACGACTTCTGTCCGCCCAGCTGCTTGATCACGACACTGGTTGCCCACGCCTACCGGCGCGCGGTGCAGCACACCTTCGATTCACCACTCGATCTCATTCTGGCAATCTGGCAGGACATGCCCACGTATATCCGGCGTGAGCCGCTGGCCAACGGGCGTGAGAGGTGGACTCTCGATAATCCGACTGCCGCCGGCGATAATCTCGCCGACCGCTTGAACGAGGGTAATCGCCAGCACCAATTCAATGCCTGGTATCTGCGCTTTCAGGACGACTTCCTTGAACTGATCGAGCAGGCCAATTCACGGCAGGGCGTTGCCGCCCTGAGCGCGCGCGTTAAGAAATCCTACGGCGACAAGTCCGCGCGAGGAATCGCCACAGCCATGACACAGATGGCCAACCGCCAGCGTGGGGCACAGCGCATTATCGTCCCTACCGCTATAGCTTCGGGCGCTGGATCTACTGCGGCCCCGTCCATCGGGATGGCTAGCCAGACACACCGTTTTTTCGGACGCCACTGAGATGCCGGGTCGGCCACTTTTGGTCCGTCCCCTGATCAACCAGCTTTACTGTCTCAGGGCGCTCGGACTGCCAAACGCGCAAGGTATCCTGTTCAACAGCGGAACGCGGTTGCGTTTCGATTTCTCCATCCATCCGTCGCAGATTTCCCGCGAGTACTCGTGCCGCATCGAGTTGGGCAGGAGCGGATACGACCCTAAGGCCTACGTTCTTAGTCCGGACCTGCAAGAGCTGGCCGGCGGCGAGCATCCACCCCATATCTACGAGATCATCAACGGAATTACCCAGCTATGTCTTTTCTATCCGCAAAGCAACGAATGGACTACGCAATCGTGGCTTTCCCACACAATGGTGCCATGGACAATCAGTTGGCTGCGCTATTACGAAATTTGGCTCATAACCGGCACGTGGGAGGGTGGTGGTGAGTACCCTGACATGAATCCGACCCCGCCGCGCCGCCGATACGGTATGGCCGGGCGCCGCGCGCAATCGAGCCGCTGATGCGCCGAATTCTCACAATTGACGGGGGTGGGCTGAAAGGGACGGTGCCAGCCGCGTTCTTGGCCGCGATGGAGGAACAGATTGAAAGGCCCCTGTACGAGTATTTCGACCTGATCGTCGGCACGTCGACCGGTGGCATCATCGCGGCCGGGCTGGCGATGGGAATGCCCGCGCGCGACATTCTCCGAATCTATGAGAACGATGGGCCACGTATTTTCCCGACGACAAACTGGCTGTCCGAGAAGCTGGTGTCCCTCACGGGTTTATTGCACGCGAAATATCCGACGGCCGTTCTGCGCACCACGCTCACGGAGCATTTTCAGGAGAAGGTCATCGGCGACGCTCGCACCCGCCTGGTCATACCGTCCTGGTCGCCGACGGAGCAGACGGTCTATGTATGGAAGACGCGCCATTGCGGGCGGTTTCGCTTCGATCACAAGCGAAGCATTGTGGAGGCGCTCGTCTCCACGGCATCCGCGCCCACGTACTTTGCTTCATCACGCAAAAATGGCGGAACAGGATTGATCGACGGCGGGGTTTGGGCAAACAACCCGATGCTTATCGCGGCTGTCGAGGCGTTGGGTGTGCTGAAATGGGAAGCTACTTCTGTCCACATGCTCGCCCTTGGCTGCATCGAGGAGGACTTCGTCCCCCCTGCCGATGGCGGGCTCTTTCGGTGGGCGTTCGCAGCTGCGCCCCTGTTTTTGCAAGGTCAATCACGAAGCTCCCTAGCTTCCACCTGCCTGCTCTTGGATGATCGCGGGAATCCACCCGAACGGCTCTTCCGTATCGAACCGTCAGCACCCAAAGACTATTTTAAGCTCGATGGGGCCAAAGGTATTCCCGAACTGAAGGATATCGGTGCAGGTCTGGCGCGACGCTGGCTCCAGAAGTTGCAGCCCGTCTTCTTCACTGCGCCGATAACGCCCTTCGTCCCGCTACCGGACGACGCACCGGATTCCGCAATTGCGTAGAACGCCACTAGATGGTTGGGAGGGGATTCAAATATGAAGTTTTCTCTAGTCAATGGACAACGCGAAGAGGCGCTGCCCAACCTTTCCGGCAAATGCCCAGCTTGCGATCAAACGATGATTGCAAAATGTGGAGAAGTCAAAATCTGGCACTGGGCCCACAAAGGACGTCGCACATGCGATCCCTGGTGGGAGAACGAAACTGAATGGCACCGCGCTTGGAAAGGACAGTTTCCCGACAGCTGGCAGGAGATTGTCCACCGAACCGAAGACGGAGAGAAACACATCGCAGATGTAAAGACTGATCAGGGGTGGGTAATTGAATTTCAGCATTCGCACATCAAACCCGAAGAGCGTCGGTCTCGCGACGTTTTTTATCGGAAGTTGGTTTGGGTCGTCGATGCAACGCGACGGAAGACGGACGCAGCGCAATTCCGCAAAGCGCTGGAAGCAAGTGCGTCGGTCGGTAGCAGTCCACATATAAGGCGAGTGCGCACGGATGAGCGCGGACTTCTTCGCGAATGGTCATTCAGTCCTGCGCCCATTTTTTTTGACTTCGGCAAGGGGCCGACACTTTGGTGGCTCCTCGCTAGGCGCGCCGCTGAACCGGCGTATGTCGCATCGTTCCCACGAAGTGATTTCATTGCAATTCATCATGGTATGGGGCCAGAAGGAGCTCGCGATTTCGATGAGTTCATGAGGACCATTGACGAACTAGTCGCGTCATACAACGCACGTTTTCGTTCTCAGGCGTCGGCACGAACGTCGGTGCAACCTACCGTCTACCAGCAGTATTTGCTCCGCAGGAAGGTTCGACGGCGTCTTTAAATCGAATGTGGCCAGGCCGCCGAGTTGTTGCGTTCGGCGGATTGCCAATCCCTGTGGCTGGCTGGTGGCGGTGTCCGGAATCGGCAGATAGCTGTCCGTCGGCGATGTTCTCTCAACCGTCCGCTTAGGCCGACTACCTGCCCGTCAGGTTGAATTCCGGTCTGGCTGGAAATCGGCCGTAGCAGCCGGTGGAACTTCGATCCTTCAATGTCAGCAATGCAAACCCAAACCTGACATTAGTCCTGAAAGTCGAACTGAACAGCTGACCTAGCGCTCTTTTCGGCAGGACCGACCCAAAATGGACGTTCCAAGCGCCAGAAAAAGGTGTGCGTTCCCATTGCGCCCCTTACGCGAGCCGCCCTACTTGCTGAGGTAGGTTGGACTTCCGCCGAGTCTTTCAAACTCGGCGACGCCAGGACTGCCAAGCCAAGTGATGAATTCGGCAGCAGACAAGGTGCCGCCATGCACGCGCAGCAACCCTTCCATGAATACGCCGTGTTCGACCAGCGTGATATCCTTCGATGCTGCTGCCTTCTTCTTGGATGTCTCATCGAACGCCGGCTTACCCAATGTTACCCTCCGCATATTCTGCTCGAAATCTGCAGCTTTTTGAATGACCGCCCACGCTTCTTCCTTCTTAATAAGGGCGGGCGACTTTGTACATGTCTTGCATTCCAAAAGAATCTGCTGATTACCCAATTCGATTAGCAAGTCTGGAACATTGGATCGTGTACCGTCATCCAATACTGTCACGGCCCAAGTAGCTTCGACCCGCATAAGTGCCGCGATTGCCTCTTCGTAGTCAGTGCCTAATGTGACATCGCAAGCTTTGACCTGACGCTCGATGCCCAAATCCTGTCCCTTCTTGTGATGTGCGGCGGCGAGCCGACTCGGCCCCAGTCCTACTGTACTAGAGACGGCATCGATTAGCGCCTGCGCTCGCGGCTCACTCCGAAGCAATTGAACGAGTTTGTCTTTCGCGGTCCCCAGCACGTCTTGGAGCGTCGCTACACCCTGCGCGATAAGGCCCATGACGCGTTGCCGACCGAAGCCCGGCACGCCGTGCCGCTCAGCGACCCGCAGCATGTCGAGCGCCTCTGTTGGCGCGCCCCAGCGGACGCGGCGCGCGAGCATCGCGATCTGATTACTGACCGATTGCGGACATTCGAGTTCGGGCGTCGTGGAGAGTTTGTGCAGACCATCGAGTATCCAGGCCACATCTAACGCCAGACGATGGATCATGCCGCCCGGTACGTGAGTGATGTGCGCGATCTTGCGATCCGCCAGCCCTTCGGCGTAGAGCGCAATCGAATGGGCACAGTGCGCCATCCTGAGGTCATTGCGGTCAAGTTCCACAGGCAATTGTTTTGTTCCCCAGAACGTCACTGATTCGTAAGTGGTCCGCGATGGGAAAGGAAAGAACCTAGACGGCCGTTCAGCCCTGAATTCGTCACTAGCACATGCCGCGTAGATCAATCCCGGAATCCACTCGTCGAAGGTTTCTGCCAGCTTTTGCCTGATAACACACAGCATCGTGGCAAGCTGGACTGCCGTGGCTGGAAGCAGGCCAGACATCGCGGCTGCGTTACCCAACGGAGTAATGAATAAGGTGCCGGATTGGTCGCGAATCAGCTTATTGGTGTTGAGCCACTCTACGGCCGCACGGCTCTCGGTTGTCAGCGTTGCCAGCTTTGAGGGATTGCGGTTTAAAGTTTGATACCAGTACAGCGTGTTCTCGAAAAAAGTCATCACCTCAGCGAAACTACTGGCCAGCCCAGAGGCGACCAACGTCAAGATCGACTTGCGCAAGCTAAGGTTTACCAGCCGCGAATTGAGTCGGTCGTTGTCTGGTAGCACCAGCATATTAGCGTGCGCGAGTTCAACATTGTTCTGCGGCAGCAACACGGCGAACCCATCAGGGTGCATACCAAGCCTGCCGGCTCGTCCTGACATATTGCGGTAGTCTGATCTAACGACGTGGCTTCCCGCTCGGTCGCCAAAGCGATAGGTCAGCTTGGAAAAGACTATCGTCCGGAACGGAAAATTCACTCCAGCCGCGAGGGTGGAAGTGGCAAAGCAAACTTCGAACTTGCCGTCGGTAAATCCTCCCTCTATGACTTGACGTTCCTGCGGCGAAAGATCCGCCGTGTGGAAGGCAACACGACGCTCTGCATTTTCCCGGAGTTGATCTGAAGCTTCTGTCGGCTCGGAAAATAGGTCGAGCTGCTGCGCAAGAGCGATTCCAGTGCCGACCCGAGGGCGGCTCTGCCCATATGTGGTAGCGAAATTTAGCGCCTCGCGGCGGCTTTCGGTGAATACAAGAACAGGGCCACGCCCGAGTCGCAGCAGATGATCAACGACGACGCCAATTTCATTTGTTGCGGCAGCGCCGCCACGAACTTCGTGCCCACTATCATCTCCGAACTTTGTTCGATGGGCACGGCCTCCATACCAGATTTCTTGATAGAGCGGCACGTCCCGGTGTGTACTGCGAACAAGGTCACACTCTATCCATCCTGCAATGTCTTCTGGATTTTCGACGGTCGCTGTCAGCGCCACGAATTGCTTAATACCGCGCTGACGTAGTGCTGAGCAGAGCGCTTCGATATCTGGTCCGCGCCCGGGCTCACCAAGAATCTGCAGCTCGTCCGCAACGACCAAAGCGTTGTTCGGTCTCAGCTGACCAGTTAGGAAAAGCCCCAATGCCTTCTCATAGGTCGCCACCATCAACTGCGCGTCGATGTCACCTTCGGTACGGTCGCCCGTATTTAACCCAACCGAGCCGACAGGTTCAGCGGCGCCTTCGCCAAAGCGGGCGACGAAATCGATGTACTTCTGATCCGCGAGCGCTTTATGGGAAACGAGATAGATTGCGCGAACCCCGGATCTCAGGGCACACAAGACAGCAATTTCACCTACCAAGGTTTTGCCAGATGATGTAGGCGCGCTCACGACGAGGCTGCGGCCTGCGGCGGCACCGGAGGCAAGCGCTCGCTGCTGAACATCAGTCAACGACTCAATACCCCAACTCTGCAGCTGGTGAAGCAACCACGCATCGACACCCGGCCCCTCTGCGTTGGACGTTTTCATCTTCATGCCCCCTAGATTTGCATGTAGTTTAAACGTATCGTGCGACGTTCGTGAGTATTACTCTTGCGGAGGCGTCGTAACGATTTGGCACTGGGCCCCCTGCCCGAGCCTACCGGCGGCCTGCCGGACTCTTACCACGCACCTCCCTGAGTGTTAGCAGGCAGCTTCATTGCAGACAAAAGTTACGAGCTAGTCGAATCCGACCAGCATTGCTCCCTTGCGGACCGACCTACCTTAAGGCGATGCCATCTGCCGATCAGTCGGGCACAATAGTTTTGTCGTCCGCACGGACTGATTGTCTGAGTGTCGAAGGGTCAACACTTCGACGGATTGCCCAATCCGATAAATTTTGGGGTCGGTACGTCGGGTCTTTTCGCCAGCGGTCAAAAACTGTCGCGTCAATGGTTTCATTAATGGTAGTCGTCACCGCATCACCGGTGTCGATGGGTTCGTGGCCGATGGGCCGAAAAAAAGCATTCCCAAAAGTTAGTGCTTTATAGATGCCATGTGCCATTTCTGAATAAGAATCACGAATGGGACACGTATTTTCGTCGCCATCTATAACAATTGTGTCGTTGAATACGAGCCCATGCGCAACGGCTTTATTCATCAACCACGCGAGGGAGACTTGAGGAAGTAGGTCATTCTCATAGCCGCCACCTACGTTGGCATGTGCTCCGACGAACCATCGCTGCTCGACGTTGGCAAGAGTACGGGGCGGGTAGGTTTCCCCTTGCTTTTGTGTGATTTTTACCCAGAGTGTTGGGGCAAAAGCTTTGCGATGCTCATCAATCGCCAATGCATGGTAAGCATGTGTATTGTTAATTCGTAGATCCGTTTCGAGGAATGCAAAGTCGTCCTTACTGACCTTTGGAAACCACGGAAGCGGCACCCCCAATGCTCCAACCGTATCCCACACACCCTGGAACCGAATCGGGATTGCACGAGAATATTTTCTGATCCATCTGTCTTCTTGAGACAAATGGCTTTCATCAAGCACGTTGGCGAGCGCCCGCACTGATTGCACCTTGCTTCCAAGTCTGTAACGCGCATAAAGCTGCTTCAGCGAGACCGGTGCCCCGGACTTCAAAAGGCCGCATTTGGAAATAAACCCAGCTAGACTGCGGGCCGTAAATGCTCCTCGGCTAAAACCAAAGATAAACAGCTGCGCATCCGGCGTGTAATTTTCAACCAGCCATTCATAGGCTTCAATGACTTCCTCATCAATGCCTATGCCGAACATTCCTCCCGAAAGATGCTCGCCAGACTGGGTTCCCACGCCTGCGCTGTAATAGACGAGCTGATCAGAAGACCTGGCACACAGCGATTTCATTCGCCATACGTTGGTATTGTCGTCAACGTTGTTCCAAGTACCATCTAGAAATAAGGCGATGCGCTTGGCGCTTGTCATAAGACACCTCGAAAAGTTTTAGCTAGAAAATCAATATTGATTTTGCATAATATATCAGCCTTCCACTTCTTATAGTCCAGTTTTTGCGAGCGCTGCCTAAATTGCGGCAGCCGCACTGCCCGGGAGCGGACCGTACAACCCGTACCCATTACTGATCTGGCGCGTGAAAATGCTATTTGTCACCCGAGGCACTTGGTGGCGTGCGTAGTCAGATTCTCGATTCCCGAGAGCCGCTGAGTCCCGCGCGTCCTTTCTTAGAATACATTACGGAGGACGCGAATTCGTTTTTTTCAATATGCCAGACGCATTCGGCGGTATACTTTCTGCTAATTACTTTGTCGTATTTGGACGGTAGGTATCGATGAAATCCATGACATTCCTATATCTGCTCGTCGCGCACTTCAAAGTGCGCTTGACCGGCTAAGCGCATGTCATTCTCGGCCGCTACGGTTTTCGACCTCCGTGCGCATGCTCTTTCCGCGAATGCAGCAAATTGTCAACAGGTCCGCTCGTTTCAGGATGCGATCGAGCGGCTGTCGGAGGAGGAGATGCCGAAATCAGAAGTAGACAGGTTCGGACGGCGAGTGGTCGAAGACGATGATTTGCCAGAACTTACAGGAGAACTCCTCTGGCCGGGCCGAAGCAAACGCCGCCCATAACCGTCGCAGCATTCCGGCATACTGTCATTCTTGGAATTAGCAAGTATCTTTCCCATGTAAACTATTTTGGCAATTTTCTATGATTCCTTGTTTGCTCCAACGGCAATCCATCGGCAACATCTTTACTGATCGCAGGTGATTCAAAGCCGTTCGGACCAAGCGTTAGCAGTCCGGCAAGATCCGGGTCATTCAAACATTGCACTACCAACTGTGTTAAATCTTGGTCGTTCATTTCACGCAATTCCCGCTTGGCAGCCACAAGATTGAATGCATCAGTTGCCTCATGGGCGTTTGAGAGAACTTTAAATAAGGATTGCAATATTTTTCGATCCCCTGAGGCGGCATAGTTCGCATATTGAGCGAATGCTGCGCCAAGCTTGGATATTTTCTTGCGCTTGCCGTTGACAAGCACCGTTAATTTTTCGTCGAATGCGTCTTGAACCATGGTTGCCCATGTTTCACGTTTCTTCGGACGGCCATTCGGGTTGCCTGACTGCCCCTTCTTAAAGCGCGAATATTTGGGAGGCTTACAGTAGCCCACTTCGGAGGAACTAAGTTTCTTTTTCATAGTCTGTTATCGTGTCGATTCGTTGAATAACTTTCCGGAGATAGCATGGCGCGCATTCTCGCCGGTGTCAGCCTGCCATCGACGCACAGCGGCATCGACGTAGCGAGGATCGAGCTCCATGCCGTAGGCAATACGCCCGACGCGCTGTGCTGCGATGATGGTGGTACCGGAACCGAGAAATGGATCCAGAATGATGTCCCCGCGTGCGCTAAAATCGAGAATCGCATCAGCGATAAGCCTCAGCGGTTTGACGGTTGGATGGCGAAGCGCGCGATGTCGGCAAGGTGCTCGCGGCAATCGCACGCGACGTTGCGCAGCGCGGAACTCCGTTCGCGCCTCCATGCGTACTGCTGTCGGGTGGCGAGACGACGGTCACCGTTCACGGCGAAGGTCGTGGCGGGCGGAATGTGGAGTTCCTCTTGTCGCTGGCAATCGCACTCGACGCACAGCCGCACGTGCATGCCCTGGCCGCCGACACAGATGGGGTCGACGGCCAGGAGCCGATCGCGGGAGCCTGCCTTGCGCCCGATTCGCTGCGGCGCGCAGAAACGTTGCGCATCAATCCCAAGGATTTTCTCGCGAACAACGACGCACATCGTTTCTTCGCGGCGCTCGGCGACTCCATCGTCACCGGCCCCACCTGCACCAACGTCAACGATTTTCGCGCGATACTGATAACTGGTTAGCTAACACTTCTTGACCGCCGTGTCCCGGTCCTGCAGAGCGATGGAACCGGTCTCCAGTAGGGACTTCAGGTTGGAGAGGATCATCGGCCAGCCGCCGGACACCGCTCCGATGAGCTTCGAGGGTTCGCGCTCGATGGTGTGTGTGATGGAAAGCTTGACCGCCGTTCCACTGGGTTCCAATTCCATTGTGCAGCGCGAGTCGCCTTCGGCCTTGAGCTCAGGATTGTCCTGATGCTGCCAGCGGATCACCAGCCGCCGCGGCGGCACCGATTCGATGATTTCGCCGGCGTCGCAGACGCTCCCATTGGATCGCACCATTTTCCACGGCGATCCCGCCGTCCACTGGCTTTCGCAGTGCATGCCGAACCAGTACTGCTTCATGAACTCCTCGTCGGTCAAAGCTGACCATAACTTCTCCGGCGTCGTGCGAATGTAGGTCACGTAAACAAAGGTCGATCTAGGCATTGGTTTTCTCCAGGTGTCGTTTCAGATTGGCAAGCGCCTTCAGGCGCGGTTTTTCAAACTTGGCAATCCAGCGCTCGTAGATGTCCTGCAGTGGCACCGGATTGAGGTAGTGCAACTTCTCGCGGCCACGCCACATGATGACCACCAGGTTCGCCGCCTCCAGCACGCCCAGGTGCTGCGTCACACCCTGCCGCGTCATGTCCACGTGCTCGCACAAGTCGTTGAGGGTGCGACCGTCGTGCGCGTGCAGCAAGTCCAGCAGCTTGCGCCGGCTGGGATCGGCGAGGGCTTTAAACAGCAAGTCGGTTTCATCGAGGCGCTCGGCCATGAACGGTTATAGGCAAGTAAATTATTGCATGAATTATAGGCAACTATTTACTTGCATGTCAAGCCCTGGTCGTCGACCGCCATCGCGCGCACCCATCCAGGCTATTTCGATTGCCCGGCGCCGCGGATGGAGGCTATGTCACGCCGAATTTCGCTGCTGCTGGTTCCGCTTCTGGCCGGTTGCACTCATTTGGGCGTGCTGCCACAAAGCTGACGTTTAGGGAAGGGGCACGGTCCGATTGGCGGCTTGCGGCGCGGCCGCTATAGCGCGAACTATCCGCCAAATTGGGCCCGTTGCTACTGGCGCATGCACAACGGCTGGCGCAGGCGGCGATTGGATTCCGGTAAAGTATAAAATGACATCCGGGACGCGCTGTTCACGATGATGGGATTGGTGATCAACGGCGCTGATACACAACGTTGATGAACATGATATGCTCAATCGGCTCCGTCGTTTTACTGGAAGACGAAGCGCCTTCTTTCCTGAAATACATGATATCGACGCCGGTTCGTGATCGCTGAAGATATGAGAGCCGCGCCACTGCGGATGGTTGAAGCCGTGACCATCGTCGCAAGTATGGGCGTAGGCTATTCGGCGCCGGCTATCGACATTACCAACGGCGCTCACCATGTCGACTGAGGAAGCCATCACTCAGTTCGTTACGCTATTTGTCGTAATTGATCCGGCGTCGACGATTGCAATGTTTCTTATTACTGCTCGGGGTTTGACCAAGGGTCAGGCGCGACAGGTCGCGATAAGCGCCGTTGCAATCGCTTTCCTGGTGCTGCTGTTCTTTATCGTGCTCTTCCAGGCGCTCCTGGAGGCAATGCATATACCGCTGTCCTCGTTTCAGCTGGCCGGCTCGATCGTTTTGCTGGTTTACGGGTTGCACCTGGTCTTTGATCGAATGAAGGCGGACGAGTCATTCGATATCAACACGACTGAAGGCCTGGTGGCGAGATCGGTCTATCCGCTGGCTATTCCAGGCCTTGCCGGGCCGGGAGCGATGATGACCGTCACCTTGCTCACGGAAAATTACAGCCGGTCATTATTGCAGCAGGCACAAACGGTAGGCATTGTGGCAATCTGTATGGCGATCATCGCGTTGATCTTCTTTGCCGCGGAGCCTATCAGACGATTGCTGGGAAGAGGCGGGCTCAGCACCATTTCCCGCGTGATGGGATTGATCCTGTCAAGCATTGCAGTAACGAACGGCATTGTTGCGATCAAGCTGGTTTTCGGGCTCGCCTGAAGATAACCGGCTGGGCCGATCTTCTAATCCAACGGTCCACAGCCAGGGCTCGAACGCGAAGAGACTCGGGAATGGCAGGACAATCGGGGGCATATCCACTCTTGCATAATAGGCCACATTTCGGGAAGTTCACGACACGTCAGGCATCATGACCCGCCCCAAAGCTGACCGTGAGTCACCCAGGTTGCGGCGAGCGTCCGCGGCCGACGCTCGCGCCATCGCTGAGTGTGTGAGTGCAGCCTACGCCCCGTGGGTGCCGCGCATCGGAATGGAGCCTGGGCCGATGCTTCAAGACTATGCGACTGTCGTCGCAGAGGCCCTTGTCACCGTGGCGGAGGTCGGCGACGCGATCGTCGGTGTGCTGGTTCTCTCCAATGTTGCGGAAGGTTTGCTCATCGACAACGTAGCTGTTCGCCCGACATCAAAAGGCACTGGTGTTGGGCGGATACTACTGCAACATGCCGAGTCCGAGGCGCGGCGCCTGGGCTATCGCACTCTCTACCTGTACACGAACGCGCTGATGCGCGAGAACATCGCTCTCTACGCACGATATGGGTACCAGGAGTATGAGCGTCGCGAGGAGCAAGGCTTCCACCGCGTCTTCATGCGCAAGACGGTTCCACAATGACGCCTAACCCTACGCTGCATCCGAATTGCTACAGCCGCCTTCGGCAGCTTCCGCGCTCGCATGAGCTCAAACGTTAAGGGCAGCGTCACGCGCGACAGGAAATCCGGAGTAGGGGGACAGGCTGCTTCAGCTCCTGCCGAGGTCAGCAGTGATTGACGCTACGCCACCATACAATATAATCCTGCTTGAAGGTGACAGGGTGCATTGATCGGTAGAACCCGAATCTTTGCCGGACAGGCAATGCCCGGTTTCGCAACCCCTCACCTGACAGTAACCTAAAGTGTTTAAGCGATCCTTGCAATTGCCGGCTGCTCGCCTAAAACCTGTTTGATCTTAATATCAGCGGGATACTTCGGTGAAGGATGAGTCAAGCGAAAGAAAGGTAGTGGAAGGTCGCGAGCGTTTGAGCCAGACGCTCGCGAGTGCGTACCACGCGATGAAAGCGTGCTGCCCACCCATTGCTGCGTTCGATCCCACATCCCATACCACAGCCGACAGCGACGCGGGATTACGGTGTCAAGAGTTATTCGCCCTGGGTTTCTCATTACATCAGGGCGGGCAGCTGCCAGAAGCGGCTGCGATCTATCAGCAAGTGTTGGAATTGCAACCCGGGCACTTTGATTCATGGCATTTGCTAGGCCTCATTGCGTTGCAAGCGAATAATAGTCAGCTCGCTGTCGATTTTATCAATCACGCAATAGCAATCAAGCCAGACTATCTTGCAGCGTACTACAACCTCGGTATTGCGCTACAAGCGTCAAGTCAGCTTGACGCAGCCATAGCCAGCTATGACAAGGCCATCGCCATCAAACCAGACTACGCGGAAGCCTATTTGAACCGTGGCTCTGCACTGAACGACCTAAAACAGCTTGATGCTGCCGTAGCCAGTTTTGAGAGAGCAATTGCCATCAAGCCCGACTACGCGGCCGCCTATTACAATCGCGGCAATTCGCTAAAAGAGCTGAAGCAGCTTGACGTCGCCATTGCCAGCTATGACAAAGCGATTGCCATCAAACCAGACTACACGGAAGCCTATTTCAATCGCGGCGGTGCGCTGCAAGCATTAGGTCATCTTGGTGCCGCGATAGCCAGCTACGACAATGCGATCGCCCTCAACCCGGATCACGTGGAAGCCTACCTCAACAAGAGCCTGGCATTACTGTTACAGGGTGATTTTGAACAAGGGTGGCCGTTGTTCGAATGGCGGTGGCAGTCCGCATCGGTTCCAGTTTCCAGGAAAAGGAATTTTGCGCAGCCCCTTTGGTTGGGGGACAATTCGCTCGAAGGCAAGACCATCCTGCTACACAGCGAGCAAGGTTGGGGAGACACAATTCAGTTTTGCCGCTATGCGCGATGGGTTGCTGATCTCGGGGCGAACGTCGTTTTGGAAGTGGAACAGCCGATTGCCCCGCTATTGAAGGGACTGGACGGAGTAAATGACCTGGTTGAAAAAGGCAAACCATTGCCGTCCTTCGACTGTCATTGCCCGCTGATGTCGCTGCCCCTCGCATTTAAGACTAGACTCAATACCATTCCGAGGCCTGTTCGTTACTTGTCCCCCACCCAAGACAAGCTCGCCTATTGGAATCGAAGATTGGGCGAGAAGCAAAAGCCATTTGTCGGCTTGGTCTGGGGCGGAAGAACGACCCACTACAATGACCACAACCGCAGCATCCCTCTAAATTTGATATTGCCGCATCTGGCTGAAGGCGTTCAATACATAAGCCTGAAAAAGGAGCTGCTCGACGCGGACCGGGCGGCATTACAGCAATCGTCTATCAGGCATTTCGGTGATGAACTGAATGACTTTGGCGACACGGCAGCCCTCTGTGATCTCATGGATGTAGTCATTAGCGTAGATACCAGCGCTGCTCACCTTGCCGGAGCAATGGGTAAGCCCACCTGGATTTTGCTGCCATACGTGGCTGAATGGCGGTGGCTGTTGGGCCGCGAGGACAGCCCATGGTATCCGACCGCGAAGTTGTATCGGCAAACTCGGATGGGGGACTGGGACAGTGTGCTTAGGCGTGTCAAAGCCGATGTGGTGGCGTTTACTGCCGTGCACAGATGACGTGCGGGCTGGATACGATTATGCGCGGCTCTAAGCACCTGCACCCGGCAGACAAGAATTGTTTTCCCGGGGTCGGCTTTTGGCCGAAAGCGCCTTTTGCACAACAAATCAACATACCCCCTAAAGGAGTCGGTCGCGGATCCCAATATCGTTTAAGTTCGACCGCGTACTTCGGCTGCGGGATGTGGGAAAATCCCGCGCTCGACAGCCGACTCGTTGCGCTGTTCGGCGCCCTCGCGCAGGGACGGACGTTTCCCGCCGTGCAAATAATCGACACGCGCGGTAACTGAATACCTGCGGCACTACCATTGAGAGCGCAACAATCAGGGCCCGGATAACAGTCTGATCCAGCCTTGTATTGCGATAGTTGCCGATGATGGAAGCATCCGCAGTCATCAGCGGCTGAGGGGAATGCTGAGCTATTATCATCGAAGGGCGGCTTGAGGACGTTCGGCACGATAATTGGACAGTAGGGGATCCTCAGGAATTGTCTGAAGCCGGCCAACCCTGTAAGCTAATGCAGCGGCAAGCGGACCCCAACCGAGAACGCGGAGGAGCCATGGACAAGCGCGCTGTCATCATCCTGTTTGCGATGACCTTGCTGGGAGCGGGGAGCCCCGGCGCATGGCCCCAGGGATTCCCCAGCAGATCCGTGCGCATCGTCACGGCTGAAGCCGGCGGCGCCCTCGATTTTTCCGGCCGTGTCGTGGCGGCGGGACTTACGACCGCGCTTGGCCAGCAGGTCATCATCGATAATCGCGGCGGCGGCGGAGGCTCGATCGCGGCGGAAACTGCGGCGAAGGCGCCCGCCGACGGTTACACGCTGTTCTTCTACAGCAGCACGGCCTGGCTGCTGCCCATCATGCGGACGGTCGCCTACGATCCGATCCGGGACTTTACGACCGTCATTCTGGGGTTGAGTGCACCGAATCTCGTGGTCGTGCATCCGACGCTGCCGGTCACGTCCATCAATGAATTGATCGCGCTCGCCAGGTCGAAGCCCGGTCAGCTCAACTATGCGTCCTCGGGCCCGGGCTCTTCGAGCAATCTCGCCGCCGAGCTTTTCAAGTACCTGGCCAAAGTCGACATCGTGCACGTCCCTTACAAGGGCGGCGGCCCGGCAATGAATGACCTGATGGCGAACCACGTGCAGCTCATGATACAGTCGGCGCCCGGAGTCATGCCCTACGTCCAGTCCGGCCGACTTCGTGCCCTGGCCGTGACGACCGCTGAACCTTCGAAACTGATTCCGGGTATGCCGACCGTTATGGAATCCCTGCCGGGCTATGAGGCTACGCTGATCATAGGACTGTATGCGCCGGCCAAGACGCCGCCTTCAGTGGTCGAGCTGCTGCACTCGAAAGCGGCGCAAGTGCTGAACCAGCCTGAGATCCGGGAGCAGTTCTTCAAGAGCGGCCAGGAAACCATTGATATCACCGGGGCGGACGCGCTGAACACGATCAAGGCTGAAATAGAGCGCATGGGCAAGGTGATCAGGGCGGCCAACATCAGGGCCGAATGAGGGAGCGCAATAAACGCCATCGCGATAGCGACCGCGATGCTCGCGCTCACAGAATTTCGCGCGTCACCGCCCGCGTATCTCCGAAGCTCGGAACGTACACGCAATGATGCGATCCTGGTCCGCCTGCGACCAGGATGCCGATTTCCTCCGGCCGCGCCGATACCGGCAGCCAGGTGTCTGCATCGATCTCTCCAAGCTCTGAGGCGCGACCCTGTCGCGTGCGTTCAAGGTCCATCAATGTCATCTCGCGGCCCTGCATCTTGGACGCTTCCCACAGGCCGCGCTTCAGTTTTTCCTTGGTCCATTTGTCCTCCCGGAAGAAATCCGCGCTCTCCGGTCCGAGGATAATCCACGGCGCACCGACCAGCCGGTAGTCGTTGCTGGTTCCGTAGGCCATGCTGCTGCCGATCGCACGCACCATCTCGTCCGCATCCTTGGGATGAGGATTCAGGTTCAGTGTTCCGGCCGCACCGACCACCGTCACAGTACTTTGTTCGGCAGAAAAACCACGCTCCACGTGCAGCGGCGGCCATGGACTTGCCGCCTCGTTCTCGGCGCAGCAGAATGAGTATTTTCCGGGTTGGCCGTGCGTCGAGCGGTCCATGTCCCCGGGGAATGCACCGCCGATGTTCTGCATGATGAGCCGCAGTGCCCGGCCCAGCGTGGCATTTGCGGAGTATCCCTGCCCCAGGCAATTGAATGTCGCGTTGACGCCCAGCCGTGCAGCGACCGGTCCGTTCAGGATCATCCACACGGCAGCCGGATGCGTGGATGTCTGTATGGACTGGAGATTGAATTCCGGCGCGGTCACGGCCTGGACTGCGGCGATCAGCACCGGCAGGTGATCGGGTACGCAGCCCGCAAGCACGGCGTTGATCGCAATGCGCTCGATGGTTGCCACCCCGAAACTCGGAGCAATGACCCCGATTTTCTCATCCCGGGAGCGCGACGTATTGCGCAGCATACGCTCGACGCGCTCTTCAGTCGGTGGAATCAGCGGCAAGCCGTCGGACCACTTGCGTTCCTGGCAGTACGCATTGACCGCCTCCAGCCCGCGGGGTGCCTCGACCCGGCGTGCGCGCGGGACGGTCAACTTTGCGTTGGACGCCGTCCTTTGAGCGGCATCTTCATTGGATGCGGTACACGCGAGCCGCGCAATTTCTTCAGCGCAGGGAATGGCGATCGCGTGCACCTCCGCGCGGCTGCGCGATCCCAGCGGATGCGGTATCACCGCGATCGGCAAATCAGGATAGCCCAGGGCATGCGCCTGGGTGTGCCCCGCCGTCTCAAAGGCGTCCGAGCAAACGATCAGGGCCGCGACGCCGCGCTTGGCTATCTCTACGCTCTCGTGGACACTCCACGAGGTGCACGCCCCTCAATCGCCCCCGGTAATCACCAGGTCGCAGCTTGCAGCCAGCTCGGCGAGCAGCGCATCGGAAGCCGAGATGCCACCGCTCAGCTTGCCGCGCTTGATTACAGTACTGACTCCGTACTTGTGTGTGAGGTTGTCCGCGAGATCATCGACGAGATGATTGAAATTGGGTTTTGAATTGTCGATGAACCCGACCGTCTTCCCGCGGAGGCTGTCGAGCGTGCGCAGCCTGTGACTGGCGCCGGCCTCGCAAATCCCGGTTGGATCGTAGATCAGCACTGAGTCCATTACAAAGTCCTCTTGGTCGTATTCACCGGCCGATCGATCAGGCACACATTGGGATGCTGTGCACCGCGCAAATCATTCAGCGCGGATATTCTGATCCTTGATGACCTTGCCCATCCTTTCCATCTCCGCCTTGACGGTCGCGGCGAACTGCTCCGGTGTTCCCGCGACCACATCCGCTCCCGCGGCGAAGAACCGTTCCTTGATCTGCGGATCGTTCGCTACCAGCACGATGTCGTGATAGAGCCGATTGATGACAGCGACGGGCGTCTTCGCCGGTGCGAATATGCCCAGCGTTGCCACCGCCTCAAACCCCGGAACGCCGGCGGCAGCGACGGTGGGCAGACCCGGCGTCAGGGCCGAGGGCTGGGCACTGGAAACTGCCAATGCCTTCAATCTTCCGGACTTGACCTGCCCCATGACTGAGAGCGCGGCTGAAAACATGATCTGATCCTGGCCGCTGATCACGCTATTGACCGCCGCGCCAGTGCCCTGATATGGAACCCGCAGAATATTCACGCCGGTCATGGCCTTGAAAAGTTCGGTCGTGAGATGCGGAAACGACCCCGTGGGGCCTGACGCATAATTGAGTTCCCCGGGTTTGGTCTTGGCCAGGGCGATCAACTCCCTGACTGTACTGACAGGCACGGCGGGGTTTACGACCAGGACGCTGGGCAGGCTGACTACCTGAGTGATCGGCGCCAGATCGCGCACGGGATCGTAGCCCGCGTCCCCCATGAACGGCATCAGCCACACGGTGGCCCCGTGCAGCAGCAGCGTATAACCGTCTGGTGTGGCCTTGGCGACGTAGCCTGCGGACTTGACCGGATGGCCGCCGCGATTCTCCACGATCACCTGCTGTCCCAGATTCGCCGTCAGCCCGGGCGCGATCAGCCGTGATGTAACGTCGCCGCCGCTGCCGGCTTCAGCCGTGATGATATGCACGGGCTTGCCAGGAAAACTTTGGGATTGCACGCTGCTCATTGCAGTCAAAGCAGCGAGCGCCAGGATCCGTTGCATAGACAACTTCAACATGTATCCTCTCCTCATCGCCGATTGAAGCAGATGCCGTAACGATACGGCAGACACTCCGGCAAATCGGAATATACACTATCCGCTGATCGATAGAGAACAGGCGCGGTTCGTCAGGCGGACGGCGGTTGCGAGAACGTGTTGACAGACGGAGAGCGTGCCTGATTAAATCCATCGGGTAGCTATAGCCATAAAAATCCATTCGAGGACGGGAAACATGGACAGAGGGCTTTGGATATCCTGGTATGACCTGCCCACCGCCGGTCGTGACGCATATCTTTCCTGGCTGCACGGCGAGTACATACCCAGGATCCTGCAGCGTCCCGGAATACTCTATGCGGCGCATTACGAATCCGCGCGGGTTCCGCCGAAATACGACCACAACACGGACGACCCTTCGGTTCCTGCGGGGAACGATTTCGTGCTGATCTTCGGCGGCGAAAGTGCGCACGTGTTTACCAGGAGCGCCGAAGGCTATGTCAAAGGCACTCCGGACAAATATTATTTTCAGGCGTGCCTGTCTGAAAATGACAAGGCCATGCTGCAGACGAGGATGGGCGAGCGCGTATGCGTCACGACCGAACAGGCACGCACCGATGGGCCGGCCGCGAAACAGCGCACCGGAGAACTTGCGCTCGCCCCCTGCATACAGCTCGGAAGTTTCAATGCGCAATCGGTTGACGTGGAAGACGAGTGGCTGGCGTGGTTTGCCGACTGGCGCCTGCAGGCATTGAGCAAAACGCCGGGATGCATCGGCATGCGTAAACTGGTTTCCGTCAGAGGATGGGCGAAGCACCTCGTGCTGTATGAATTCGAATCGATGCAAGCGAGGAACGGGTACGCCCCCTACCTCAAGAAGATGTATCCGGAAATGGTGGCATGGACGGAACGGGCGACGATGAAGCTGGTCCACGCGCCCGCGTCGCCGGTGGTCGGCGCGCGCTTGTGGCCGCCGGTGCGGAATTGATGACGCCGCCGCAACAGGAATGAGTCCATGCTGGTAGATACTCATGTGCACGTCGATCTGAAAGCCGATGCGCAGATTGAACTGCTGTTGGCCCAGATGCAGGAACACGGCGTCGCCAAGGCAACGCTGGTGAGGGACAGCGCCTCGGTCGATAACAGCTACCTGATCGCATGCATGCGGCGTTATCCGGGGCGATTTTCCGTGGTCTGCGGTGTGGACATCAAGAGTCCTGGCGCTCTCGCTGATCTGGAGCGGTGGCGCAGCGAGGGCGCCGGATCCCTGCGCCTTCGCAATTCCAGCCGCTCGCCGGGTACCGACCCGCTTGCCATCTGGAGCAAGGCGCAGGCGCTGGGCATGCCGGTCAGCGTGAACGGGGACACCAAGACCTTCGCCTCTCCGGAATTCGCACACATCGTGGAGCGGTTGCCCAACCTGAAGTTCATCCTTGAGCATGCCGCCGGCATGGGCTTGTCCGTGATTGGCCAGTTCTCGCACTCCACGGGCGAGGTCAGGCCAAAACCCAGCGCAGCTGATTTTGAAGGCGCGCTCAAGCTGGCGGCTTATCCGAACACCTACATCAAGATCGGCGGCATGGGAGAGCTTTGCCCGCCGCCGTTTCCCTACGCTGCCATACCCCCGTATCTCAGGATGATCTACGATGCCTTTGGGCCGCGCCGGATCATGTGGGCCAGCGACTGGCCGCTCGTAACCCACCGCGAGGGTTACGGCAATGCCCTGAGCTTCACGCGGGATCAATTGACTTTCTGCGACCGCGAGGATCTCGACTGGATTTTTGGCGGGACCGCTCACTCCATCTGGACGTTTCCGTGACGATCAAATGCATGCCAAGCCGTGGCCGGAAGTGCTTTGCATTGGATTTCCGATGAGAGTATTATTTTCGCCCGAAACCTACTGAGGTTTTGATTGCGCAAGATTTCTGGTTGAATTGCCGAACCGGATGGACAGGGAGGCTCGCGTGGTACTGGCCGTGGCTCTTGACGAGGTGCATCAAAACCGGAAACGGGATCCAAGCGGATATACCCAAACGCGATTCTTTGGTTCCCGCGATAACCCGGAGCTGCCGCTCGCCAACTACAACGAGCAGGTCCCCGGATATTTCTCCAGCACGCATTTTCATGTCGTCGACCAATTCCAGGTCGTGCTCGATGGAAAAGGCACGATAGGTCGGCATCATCTGGCTCCGTATTGCATACACTTCTCCCGCGCCTACACGCCGTACGGCCCGCTCATTGCCGACCGCGATACCGGCTTGAAGTTCTTCGTGCTGCGGCCACGCCCGGATACGGGATCAATGCGCGTGCCCGATGAACAGGAACTGCTCGACCGGGTGCCGAACCGGGAACCCTGGCAAGTCACACGTCAGGTCGCGTTCCCTCCAGCGGCATCGGGCGCGGCAATCGCTGAAACCCTGCTGCAGCCAGTGCCTGGCATCGAAGACGATGGGGGGCTCGCTGCCTACACGCTGTGTATGAAGCCGAACGCCCAGGTTCAGGCGCCGGATCCTTCTCACTGCGATGGACAATATCTGGTCGTGCTCAAAGGCAGCCTGCTGCATGAGGGCAAAGAATACCCGGCGCCGGCGCTGCTGTTCGTCTGGCCTGAGGAAGGCCCGATATCAATACGGGCTGGCGCGCAGGGGCTGGATGCGATGGTCCTCGACTTTCCGCGGCGCCGGACGCAGGCAGAGCACGCGCTCCCCACTGTGCAAGCGGCAGCGGGTTTGAAGAAATGGCAGTGCGAGCTTTGCGCGTTTTGTTACGACGAGGCGTTGGGGATGCCGGAAGAGGGCATAGCACCGGGCACGCGATGGCAGGACGTGCCCGATACCTGGAGCTGCCCGGACTGCAGCGCGTCGAAGGCCGACTTCCAGATGATCGAGATTTAGGGATTTTGATATGGAGACGGTTGGAGTCAAGACTGCCGGCGCCGCCGACATGCCCCAAATAAGGCCGTATTATATTGAGAGCGCGGTGTGTGGACGAACCCGCCGGTTCGACCAAGCGAGAAATTTCCGAGGAATCCACGAATGACTGCTTCCCTTAAAAACCCCCTCAGCGAGCCAGCCGTCCCGCGTCAGCAGATCATCGACCGGACCAAACAAGACGTCGGCAATATTATTTTTCTGGAACACGTCAATCTTCGAAATCCGGATCAGAAACTGGCAACGGCGTTCTACGTCATGGGTCTGGGGCTCACCCGGGATCCGTACATGAGAACGGGGCTCAACAACATGGGGATCAACGTGGGTCGCGGCCAGATCCACATGCCGGTGAGCGGCGCGCTGCGCGCCGGGAAACCCACGGCCATCAATAAGCTGCGGGGGACCATAGGCCTGGTGCTGCCGGATCTCAAGTTCGTGGCGGAGTCTTTGGAAAAGGCGGCACCCTGGCTGGAGCACACCGAGTTCAAATACAAGGTATATGAGGACCGCATCGAGGCGACCTGCCCATGGGGCAATCGTTATCGCTGCCATGCGCCTGCGCCGGAGTTCGGCGATGCGGATCTCGCGCTGGCCTACATCGAGTTCGACGTGCCCCGCGGCAGCGCCGCGGGCATTGCCCGATTTTACCGTGAAGCCCTGCTTGCCATTACTGCCGTTGAGCAGCATGGGCCTGACGCCGTTGCGCGCGTGGACGTGGGCGCCTACCAGCGGCTGCTGTTCCACGAAACCGATGCGCCCATACCTCCCTACGATGGCCACCATTTCCAGATCTATATCGCAAATTACTCCGGCCCGTATCGTTTTCTGAAAGAGCGCGGCCTGGTTACCGAGGCCGGCGAACAATGGGCGTTTACCGACATCATCGATCTGGATACCGGCAAGATCCTGTTTCAGGTCGAGCATGAAACGCGCTGCCTGAAGCATCCATCCTTCAACCGGACGCTCGTCAATCGGAACCCGTATCAAAATGACAACAACATAGAGCGCGGTCGCGATGCGTTTAAGGGCAGCGTAGGGAACTAGAACACAGGCTGCATCGGTACGGAGATCTCATGGCTATTCATGTTCGTCGAGTGTCGTACGCGCTGGGCGCGGAAGTGACTGGGGTGGATATCCGGAATCCACTTGATGAGAAGACGTTCAGCGAGATTCATCGCGCGTTTCTCGATCACTGCGTTCTCCTGTTCCGCGGGCAGGCGCTATCGACGGATCAACACGTTGCATTGACCCGAATGTTTGGAGAGACCGATAAACAGGGTGATGCGCCCCCCGATTACCCGAACCCCAAATATCCCGAGATAGAAGGAGTCCGCAATCCGAATGCGGGAAATGCGGAGTTATCCGGGAAAAATGCATACGCAGGGGAGCATTGGCACTCGGACTTTTCGTTTCGGTTGAACCCTCCCGCGGCATCGCTCCTGCGCGCCATCGACGTCCCGTCGGTGGGCGGGGACACGGCGTTTGCCAACATGTATCTGGCTTATGAGTCCCTGTCGGATGGGATGAAGCGACTGATAGACGGCATCCATGCCGTTCACGTCGACGGGCGAACCGGACGCATTCGTACCGCGCAACCGCTCGTCAGGACCCATCCGGAAACCGGACGCAAAGCCCTCTTTTTAGGCGGCGAGTCGAAAAGAGTGCATTCCTTTGTCGGCATGACCGCCGAAGAAACAAAACCCTTGTTCGAATTCCTGTGTCAGCACGCCACCCGCCCGCAGTTTTGCTATCGGCACGCGTGGCAGCGCGACGACCTGGTGATATGGGACAACCGTTGCACGCTGCATCAGGCGGTGGGCGATTACGACAGGATGCAGCAACGCAATCTGGAGAGAACTGCCGTGGTGGGCGAACCATCCGGCTATACGTATGAGGGCTAGGCTCCCGGATTACTGACACAGGCCGCAGCAGGTCGCCGAGTTGAAGGTGCAGCATGCTATCTAAAGGAGGCGTCATTTGGAAAACGAAGCCGCAATAGAGAAGCGCATGAAATGTCCGGCATTGTTAGTAGCACTCTGGGGATTGGCGCTCGTGATGTCGATCCCGACCGCGGTCGCCCAGGAGACGTATCCCACAGCGCAGATCAAGCTCGTCACCGGGTTCCCCACGGGTATCCTGGATGTCGTTGCCCGACTGCTCGCCCAAAAACTCGCGACGCAGATGGACGCGGTCGTGGTGGTCGAATCAAAGCCCGGCGACAACGGCAATATCGCTGCCGATTACGTCGCAAAAGCCCGGCCTGACGGCTACACGTTGCTCGTCAACACATCGGCGGTGGTTTTCAGTCCTGCGTATGGCGAAAAACTCGCTTTCGATTTGCTCACGGATTTTGCGCCGGTCGAAATGGTATCGTCGTCGCCGTTTGCGCTGGCGGTCAGTCCTGCTATCCCCAGCGGCAACCTCGACGAGTTCATCAGCCATCTGCGGGCCAATCCCGGCAAATACAATTATGGGTCGCCCGGCACCGGCGGTATCTCGCATTTGGGTGGGCTGTTGTTCCTGCAGGCGAACGGCTTGAGCGCTGTCCACATCCCTTACAAGAGCGGCGGCCAGGTCATGACGGATATCGCGGCGGGCCACATACAATTTTCGATCCAGGGACTCACCAATGTCATACCGCTGATGAAAGCGAATCGTGTTCGCGCTTTGGCGACCACGGGCTTGACGCGCGCGGCGTTGTTGCCGGATGTGCCGACCCTGAACGAAACGGTGATGCCGAAATTCGAGCTCGTCAATTTCGGGGGCGTATTGGCGCCGGCCCGGACGCCGGCTGCCATCGTCAGACGCCTGAATGTCGAAATCGCACGGGCTTTTCAGGATCCCGATATCAAAGCCAAGCTGTTTATCGAAGGCGGGGAGCCGCGCACCTCAAGCGTCGAAGAGTACGGCATCTATCTGAAGAACGAGCTGAACCGCTGGACGAAGATCGTAAAGGACAACAACATCAAACCCGAATAGGAACCACGGGCCTGGTGTTGGGGACCCTGGCAAAGGGCAACTTCGTCCGGGCCGGTTGATTCACCTGCCTCAATTGCGAATCAATCCATAAAACCTGCCGGTGTTCTCGCAAGTGACTTTGCGTTTGACTTCATGCGGCAGGTGGCTGAACTGCCGGCTTATGTATTCCTGCGAATCGGGAAACACGCCGTCTGCATGCGGATAGTCGGATCCCCACATCACCGTCTCCACGCCCATGTCATCGAGCAGCTTGGTGCCGACGCGGTCGTTCTGAAAAGTTGCACGGCATTGGCGGCGCCAATACTCGCTCGGTTTCATTTTGAGCGGAATCTGGCCTTTATACTTGTCCTCGTATTCGTAATCCATGCGATCGAGCACATAAGGAATCCAGCCGATGCCGCTCTCGCCCAACACCACCCGCAAAGCGGGATACCGCTCCAATGCGCCGCCGTGTATGACCGAAGAGAGCAGCGTCGCCAGATAAAGCTGGAACCCTGACATCCACGTCGCCTCCTGGGCTTTCTTGTAAGGCTCAGCGAGTCCGGCCCGCGCCGGAATTCCGGGCGGCGGATTGATCGTATGGAAGTGCACGGGCTTTCCCATGTCCGCGGCTGCTTTCCACATCGGATCCCAGTACGGATCGGTCAAGGGTGTCATGTCCCATGACGCGGATACATCGAATCCGCCGATGCCGGGCTTGCTGGCTGCGCGGCGCATTTCCGCCGCAGCAACTTCGGGTGTATGGCTCGGAATCGAAGCGAGGCCCACGAAACGCTGCAGGTTATAGCTGCAAAAGTCCGATAGCCAGTCGTTGTAGATGCGATAGAGCTCAATCGCCGCGTCGCGATCGGTCATCTTGTTGCCGGCGTTGAGAAGACCGTACATCACTTCCGCCTGAATGCCGTCGCGGTCCTGCTCCTTCAATCGCAGCTCAGGCGTCGTCGGCCGGAAAATGCCTTGCGACCCGTCGGAAAATAAACCGGTCTGCGCCATTCGGTCGAGGCGTCGATCCGCGCCGGGTACGACTTTCCTGCGGCCGGTCGAGCCCGCGCCCGCACCTTTGCCATTGGCGAAGCCCAGATTGAGTCCGCTCTTGGTCACCCATTCCGGTCCCTGCGGCCCCTGTATTACATAGGGCATGCGCTCTTTCAGCGCGGCGGATGCATTCGCGACGAACAAGTCATGCGGCAACCAGCACAGGTCGATATGGCAATCGGCGGAAATGCAGCTATAGTCCATAGCTAAGGATCCTCTGATTACGTCCCGCGCGGCCGGGACGGGGTTTCGTAATCATACACCTACAGGGACAATTGGTTGTAAGCTCTGTATCGATGTCACAATCGTTCATGCCCATGATGTCCGTTCCGGGACTTGAGATACCCGCCATTGGGTTCGGTACTTCGAAGCTCGTCCACTGTGATCAGGTCGTTGCGACCGCATTGCGGGCCGGGTACAGGCTGATCGACACTGCTCGCAAGTACGCCACCGAAGAGGGCGTCGGGGAGGGGATACGCGCGTCCGGTATTCCCCGGCAGGATATTTTCGTGGTCACCAAGGTGTCCCATGAAAACCTGCGCGCGGCCGATTTTGCGCGTTCGGTAAATGAAAGCCTGGCGGCGCTCAAACTGGATTACGTCGATTTGCTGCTCATCAACTGGCCGAGCCCCGACGGCATACCGCTGGCGGAAACCATAGGCGCGCTGGCGCGCGCCAAGCGTGTAGGCCTGGCCCGTCACATAGGCGTGTGCAATTACACGATTGCCTTGCTCAAGGATGCCATGCGGGTGGCGAGCGAGCCGCTCACCGTCTTGCAGGCCGAATACCATCCTTATCTCGATCAATCCAAATTGCTGCAATTCTGCCGGGAGGCCGGGCTACTCTTCATGGCTTATTGTCCGGTGCGGCACAAGGATTTATTCACCGATCCGGTGCTGGTGAACATCGCGCATGCGCATGACAAGACTGTTTCGCAAATTGTGCTGCGCTGGCTGATTCAGCAGGGAAACATCGTGCCCATACCGCGCTCGCAAAGTCCGCAACACATTGCCGAGAATATCGCTGTGTTCGATTTCGAGTTGACTGCGGAAGAGATGAAGGCGATTTTCCGCCTCAAACGGCCGGACGGCAGGCTCTCACAGCCTGCGGGTCTCGCGCCTCACTGGGATTGAACACGCCTGCCATTTCTTGCGGCCGCTCTCGTGCTGCGGCCACGCCTGCGTCTGATCCTCTGCAGCCGGCATCACAACTTGCCGGAGCATCGGGGCTGCCGGAGCGGAAACGAATGAAGAAGATTCAACCCGTTCAGCGAAGGACGCGAGGCGCTCGGGAACCGGTGATTACTCGACCTTGACGCCCGAGTCCTTGATCACCTTGGCCCAGGTCTCCGTTTCGTCGCGGATCCGGGTCGAGGCATCCTGCGAAGTATCGCCGACGACTTCCACGCCCATCCCCAGGAACCGCTCTTTGATGTCGGGGCTGTTGAGCACCTTCACGATTTCCTGGTTCAGCCGCGTCATCGCGGGCGTGGGCGTCTTCGCTGGCGCGAAGAGCACGACGAGCGTGGTGACCTCGAATCCAGGCAGCCCGCTGTCGTTGGCGGTCGGTATACCGGGCAGAAGCGGCGTCGGCTTCGCGGTGGTCACCGCGAGCGCACGCAGCTTGCCGGAAGCGATATGGGGCACCATGGGGCCTGCGCTCCACACCATCACCTGCACTTCGCCGGAGAGCGTGCCGTTGAGCGCGGGTCCCGAGTCGGCATACGCGACGCGTACGATATTCACGCCCGCCCTTTGAGCTAAAAGTGCAGCAGCCAGGTGAGCGCCGCCGCCGATCGGGCCGGAACCGTAGTTGAGCTTGCCGGGATTCGCTTTGGCGTAATCGATGAGTTCCTTCACGCTCTTCACCGGAACGGACGGATGCACCACGATCAGATTCGGCGCCGACGTGAGGATGGTCACGGGCGTGAAATCCTTCATGTCGTAATTCGTCTTCTGCAGCAGCGGGGTCACCCAGAACGTCGTGGCCGCAACCGCGGTCGTGTATCCGTCGGGTTGTGCCTTGGCGAGGATGTCGGGTATGAGACCGGCGGGGCGGTTCTCCACTATCACCGGTTCACCCAGCAAAGGCGAGGCACCCTGGCCGACGATGCGCGCGGCGATATCGACGCTGGTGCCTGGGGTGCCGGTCAGAACGCGAACCGGCTTCGTTGGATAGTTCTGGGCGAGCGAGCCGCCGGCTGCGACCAGCATTGCGGCCAGCGCCGAACACGTCATGATGAAGCGCGTATGCATGAATCCTCTCCTCAATGTCCTTGCGACTTCGAAAAAGCGGCGTTCGGTCGATGCACGAGCCGTGTCATCATACATCAATGCGTTACGGCCCGAAAGCCGGGTCAGGCGCTCTTGATTCCCAGCAGCCTGGCGGCGGTGCCGCCGAGTATTGCGATGCGTTCATCGTCGGTCAGCGTTGGCGCATGGAGGATGTGATCCACCGCAGCCGTCTGCCACGGGATCGGATGATCGCTCCCCATCATCACCTGGCTGGCGCCGACTTCGGCCACCAGGTGCCGCAGCGCTTCGGCCGTGAATACGAGCGAATCGAAATACATCTGCCGCAGGTACTCGCTCGGTTTCTTCCTGAGCACGATGGCACCGTCGCACGCCCCCGCGGGCGCGACGCGCAGCGCATGATCGGAGCGCGCCGCGTACGACGGCAAGTATCCGCCGCCGTGTGCCGCGCAAATCTTGAGTCCCGGGAAGCGGTCCAGCGTCCCTTCGAAGATCAAATGCGAAAGCGCGATCGTCGTGTCGAGCGGGCAGCCGATCGTGTTGGCGAGCCAGCCGTTGCCTTTCAGCCGCGGCGTAATGAGCGGCGTGGTCTG
>Ga0207099_1013_pt1 | contig 40988 bp, 45 predicted proteins | sample Alteio_BWMinHeat_85_FD_153521 | JGI IMG/M metagenome (GOLD analysis project Ga0207099, IMG submission 153521) | Enriched cells from forest soil in Barre Woods Harvard Forest LTER site, Petersham, Massachusetts, United States -... | ecosystem: Environmental > Terrestrial > Soil > Temperate forest >... | reverse complement strand
ATGTCAAAAATATTTTGGTGGCGAATTCGCACCATCATATTTTGTGTTTCTCAACAACAGGCAAAGTATATTGGTTGAAGACCTATCAAATTCCACAAGCTGGCCGCACTGCGCGTGGTCAGCCGATTGTGAATTTATTGCCACTTGAAAAAGATGAAGTAATCACGGCTATTTTACCGGTTGCTGAATTTGATGAAAATCATTTTATTTTTATGGCAACACAAAATGGCACAGTGAAAAAAGTGGCCTTAACGGAATTTGCAAACCCACGTTCAAATGGAAAAATTGCTTTAGGATTAAATGAAGGTGATCGATTAATCGGTGTTGCGTTAACGGACGGTAAGCAGGATGTGATGTTGGTCAGTGATGAAGGTAAAGCGATTCGTTTTGCTGAAGATCAAGTCAGGGCAATGGGCCGTACCGCAACCGGTATTCGTGGGATACGATTAAAAGCCGGTCAAAAATTAATTTCACTCATGATTGCAAAAGCAGAAGGCACAGTTTTATGTGTCACTGAAAATGGTTATGGTCAACGCACTGAAGTGAATGATTATCGTGATTGTAATCGTGGCGGCCAAGGTGTGATTGCCATTCAGACAACTGAGCGCAATGGAAAAGTGGTGGGTGCGGTTCCTGTTCAACCCGATTCTGAAATATTATTGGTAACCAATGGCGGCACACTCGTTCGAATTCCGGTTTCTGAAATTAATGTGATTGGTCGAAACACGCAAGGTGTTCGATTGATTAATGTTCAAGAAGGCGAGAAAGTCGTGAGTGTTGAGAGTGTGGGTGCGACGTTGGATGCAATGGAATAAGTGGGGGAGCCACGCGTGAAGCGTAGTATGGTTTGCGATATTATTCAAAAAAACATGTTATTTTAACGCTGATATCATTTTGAAAATAAGATAAGCGGAACAAGTGATGCGAGATATTGCCTACTGCAAAACAAGTGAGATTAACCATTGTCCTATGATGCATCCTGACCTACAGCTTGCTAACAATTTAATTTATAAAAAATTAAATTTAGTTTTAAATAATTTTATTCTAGAAAGTGAAAGTGAAGATTACTCTGCTGCCACTTTTACATTAAATTATCATCGCATTTTATTTCGCATTTCAAAAATAACACCCACAAAAACCGGGCAATTTGTTACTTTGTGGAAACGCATTAATAATGGCCCTATTCAGCCTTTTGATTTATCTGATCCAATTGATTTTATTATTATTGGTGTTCGATCTCAGGAAAAAATTGGCCAATTTATTTTTCCAAAAGAAATTTTGATTAAGAAAACTATTTTCTCAAAAAATAATATTGGTGGCAAACGCGCAATACGTGTTTACGCACCATGGGATGCAGCGAATAGTAAACAAGCGCTAGCAACAAAAAAATGGCAGAGCCAATATTTTGTTTGTTTCAATTCCACTGAGGTGGAATTGAAAAAAGTATGCTGTTTATTGAGTTGATTTGTATATTGATATCATATACATTAAGAAAGCGTGCTATGTTTCCAAATTTAAAACCATCAGTGAAAACAATTTCATTACGTATACCGGAATCGTTGTTAAATTCGATTCGAACATTGGCAAATAAAGATGACATTCCTTATCAATCACCTATGAAAATTTTATTAGCTGAGGGCGTTAGAAACGCACATAGACACAAATGAAAACAATTTTTAATTTTTCGGCTGGTCCTGCCATGATGCCGTCAGATGTCATGCTGCAAGCACAAAAAGAATTTCTTAATTGGAATAATATGGGTGTTTCCGTTGCGGAAATTTCGCATCGCAGTCAGCCGTTTATGGATTTGGCGAATCAATCTATTAAAGATTTGCGTGAATTATTAAGCATTCCTGACAATTACCATGTTTTATTTTTACCGGGCGGATCGCGTACACAATTTTCTGCTATTCCAATGAATTTACTCAGCGATTATAAAAATCTTGCGTATGTGCAAACAGGTCATTGGGGAAAGGTAGCGGCGATAGAAGCGCAGCGTTATGCAAATGTAGCAATTATTGCAAATTCAGAACCTGGTTTTACAACGATTCCCGATGAAAAAACATGGGATGATTTTTCAGATGCGGCGTATTTACATTACGTGGATAACGAAACCATTCAAGGTGTTGAATTTGATTTTATTCCCGATTCAAAAAATGTCCCGTTGATATGTGATATGTCGTCTAATTTTTTATCACGACCAGTTGATGTGTCAAAATATGGCTTAATTTATGCGTGTTCGCAAAAAAATATCAGTATTGCGGGCATTACCATTGTGATTATTCGTGATGATTTATTAAATCGTACGCCGCATCCTGCAATACCTTCCATGATGAATTATGCATTACACGTGAAACATGGTTCGATGTATAACACACCACCCACATTTGCCTGGTATTTTGCTGGCTTGGTTTTTCAGTGGTTGAAGAATCGGGGTGGTTTGAAAGCCATGGCGAAAAAAAATGCTGAAAAAGCCGATAAATTATATGCATATCTCGATTCCCAAGATTATTATAAAAATAATGTTCATAAAAATTGTCGATCGAGAATGAATGTTATTTTTAATTTGCCGACAGTTGAATTAGAGGCAGAATTTGTGAAAGCGGCCAATTCTGAAGGGTTGATCGGTTTAAAAGGCCATAAAATTATCGGTGGCATCAGGGCGAGTATTTATAATGCGATGCCGATTGAGGGTGTTGAAAAATTAATTGAATTTATGAAGATGTTTTCGCGGGAGACGCGATAAATCGCGTCTCTACACAGTCGCTAAAGAAGAACTGCGAGTACGATTATCTGCACACCCACCTTCAATCGCATTTTTTTTCAAAATCGCTTGATAACACGTTCTTACATTTGCCACGGAACCATAAACACCAACAAACAAGCACGCTGAAGTAGCCATTATTTTTTCCAGCTGATTCAGATTAAATAAAATAATAACGGCCAATAAAGGCGTTGATATTTCACAAGTGTGTCCTAGCAAATCACCCAGTAATAATATTTTTTGCAAAAAATTGATAGCCGTTTTTTTGCTGTTGTTTGGAATTAATAAAGTTTCTGAAGTTTGAATTTCGCGAGCAGCAGCTGCAATAACTGTAATGGGAGTAGTGTCAGCAGCATCATGTTGATGCAGTGTGTTGAGTGTGCGATGACAGTAGGTTGAACCCGCGGTGCAGAAAATCGCCATGGCAATGGCAACCCCTAAACCCCAATAGGAATAGGTAATCCCTTCGGACTCATCTATACCGGATGCTGTATCAATTGTTCTTATAATGGAAAAAAATACGCTGGCAAGGCCAGAAAGTGTTCCTGTCCCTGCAGTTGAATTTGTCCAACAGTCCGCTTTTTTATTATCGTCCCGGCCATGGTCATGTGCGCAGTCGTGGGGCATAATGTTCTCTGTAATTATTTTCGTTAATGAAGAATTGGTTTTATACGCCATATCGCAAGCAAGGTCAATGAGAATCACTCTCAATTAGATATTTAAGCAGTACTCAGTATCATTATCAAATGCGCGTAAGGTCACCGTCGTAAAAACGCCGACCAACCCCAATGCAATCATCCATGCAATATGCCAAATCATAGCGAAACCAAACAGCCCAGCAAAGACAGCAATAATAAAACCAGCAGGTGTATTTTTCGGCATGTAAATTTTTTCAGTGTGAGGCTGTTTGATGAGATTAGGATTATTGAGATGGCCTTCTTTCATTTCCCAATAGGCATCACGTGTATTAACCTCTGGAATAATGGCAAAATTATAAAATGGGGCGGGTGTTGGAATAGACCATTCGAGCGTGCGTCCATTCTCCCAGGGATCATTGTCAGTTGTTTTATTTTTTTCTCGTTCTTTAATGCTGACAACGAATTGTATGCATTGACACGCAATGCCAAGACCAATGATTCCTGCGCCAATGGCTGCAACAATTAAAAAAGGATGCCAACCAGTGTCAGCAGAATAATAAGCGAGTCTGCGCGTCATGCCCATTAGTCCTAATGCGTAAAGCGGCATGAAGGCAGTATAAAAACCCACTATCCAAAAATAAAAAGCGCGTCTTCCCCATTTTTCATCTAAATAAAATCCAAAAATTTTCGGGAACCAATATGTTAATCCTGCAAAATAACCGAATAAAACACCACCAATAATAACATTGTGAAAATGCGCCACTAAAAATACGCTGTTATGTAATTGGAAATCGACAGGCGGTACGGACATTAAAACACCTGACATGCCGCCAATGGCAAAGGTGCTAATAAAAGCAATCGTCCAAAGCATCGGCACTGAAAATGTAACGCGGCCTTGAAACATTGTAAATAACCAATTAAATATTTTAACGCCGGTTGGAACAGCAATAATCATGGTTGCGATACCAAAAAAAGCATTGACGTTTGCACCCGCACCCATCGTAAAAAAATGATGTAGCCAAACTGAAAATGATAATAGTGTGATTAATAATGTTGCGTAGACCATCGCAACATAACCAAATAATCTTTTTTTTGAAAATGTTGCAACCACTTCTGAAAAAACACCAAAGGCAGGCAAAATTAAAATATACACTTCAGGATGCCCCCACGACCAAATTAAATTAACATACAACATGGCGTTTCCACCGTGACTGACAGTGAAAAATTGTGTGCCATAGAAGCGATCTAAAAATAACAGTCCGAGCGTGACTGTTAAAACAGGAAAGGCAAATATCACTAATATCATCGAACAAAATGCACTCCAAACAAATAAAGGCATTTTCATTAATGTCATTCCAGGACAGCGCATCATAATAATGGTGACAATAAAATTAATACCTGATAATAAACTGCCGACACCGGCAATTTGCAATGCCCAAATAAAATAATCTACCCCCACGCCAGGGCTATAAACAATGCCTGATAAAGGAGGATAGGCAAGCCAACCCGTTGCTGCATAGTCCCCAATAACCAAAGAAATATTAATGAGCAATGCGCCCACAACCGTCAACCAAAAGCTCAATGAGTTTAAATAGGGGAAGGCCACATCTCGTGCACCAATTTGCAATGGTACTGCAAAATTCAACATGCCAAACACCAGTGGCATTGCGACAAAGAAAATCATGATGTCACCATGTGCCGTAAAAACCTGGTTAAAATGTGCGGGTGGTAAATAACCCGTTGAGGGCGAGACCGCGAGTGCTTGTTGTAAACGCATCATGATGGCATCTGAAAATCCGCGTAATAACATCACGAGCGCCAAGATAATATACATGACGCCAATTTTTTTATGATCAACGGAAGTGATCCATTCACACCAGATATATTTCCATTTTTTAAAATAGGTGAGTGTGAATAAAACGGTTAAAACGACCAATGCCATAAAAACACCGGCACCCATGATAATGGAATTGTGATAGGGAATTGATTGCAGTGTGAGATTGCCCAAAATCCATTGTTGAATCGTCATTGTTTTATCACTCCTTTGAGACTTATTGTCGCATTTGAAATAAGTGAGCGCTAGCTTCAATTTTGCCCTCAGAACCCAGAGCTGAAGCGAGTGGAAAATATATGGCAATTTACCTCAAAACACGGTATTGCGAGTAATTTATAAGCGGCGTATAAATTCACCTTGAATTTTTTTGAGGTAAAAACAATGGAAATAAAAGAAATGGAATCGTTGACAAAAGTAGTACAATGTAAGACAATTGTCATGTTAAGGCCGTATGATCAATACGAATATTCGTTATTGAAAAATCAATGGTTGATTGAAGAGCGTGGTATTGGTTTCGAAGATGTGTTTAATGCGTTATAAAATGGCGGTTTGATTGATGTTGATGATCATCACAATCAAATTAAATACCCGAATCAAAAATTTTTAATTTTAAATATAAATAATTATATTTGCGCGGTTCCTTTTGTTGTTAAAAGCCCGTCTACTTTGTTTTTAAAAACCATTTTTAGAAATAGAAAATTAACGAAAATATATTTGAACAGGGAGATCGAAGATGAATAAAAAATTAAAAAACAAAGTAACTCCTAACGCCACCAAAAAAATAAAACAAAAATATCTTGAAGTTGATGATGTATTGGATGAAGAAGAGCAAGAACTGGTTGATTCGATTGAACGTGGCGAGTGGAAGACTGTAGATAATTTCGAAGAAGTGAAAGCGGCACTAGAAGCTGCTGCGCGTAATCACATCCGCAAAGAAGCGAGAGTGACCTTTCGAATTTCGAATGGTGATTTAATGTTATTAAAGCAAAAAGCCGCCAAAAAAGGCTTAACCTACCAAACTTTTATTGCTAGCATTTTACATCAATATGCTGCGGGTGATCTTGAAGAGAAGGCAATGTAATGAATAAAAATATTCCTGTTATTACCATCGACGGCCCTTCCGGTTGCGGAAAAGGCACGATCGCTCAATTACTCGCTAAAAAGCTGGGTTGGCACTTTTTAGATAGCGGCGCAATTTATCGTGCTGTGGGTTGGGCTGTTTTAAACGCTAAACTTGATCCAGCACATCATGCGGCGCTTAACATGTTGATTGATCAGATCAAAATAGAAACGCATGCCTCAAGTGTTGGAGATGATGCAAAAATAATTGTTAATGATCATGACATTACCGATGAAATTAGATCTGAAGCTTGCGGTCAAATGGCCTCTATTACGTCGGCCATTCCCTTCGTTCGCGCTGCATTGTTAGATCGCCAACGTGCGATGCGCGAGTTGCCCGGTTTGGTAACGGATGGTCGCGATATGGGAACCGTTGTTTTCCCTGACGCCACGCTCAAGTTTTATTTTTTAGCGAACGTTGAAGAACGTGCAAAACGGCGCTTTAATCAGTTGAAACAAAAGGGTAAGCATGTTACTCTGCCCGACATTCTGCGAGAATTGCAGGTGCGTGATGAGCGAGATTCAAACCGGCTGATCGCACCTTTGAAGCCTGCTGATGATGTTGTACTGATTGATACAACGCATTTAAATATTGAAGGCGTTCTTCAGTCTGTAATAAAAGAGGTGCAAAATCACGCCTCTTTATTTGGGGTTTCTAAATTACTTTAATTTAGAAATAAATACTAAACTAACCGTTCTATTTGGAAAATATAAAATGTCTGAACATACCCTTGAAAACCTGCACCCTACTGAAAATTTTGCTGAATTATTTGAAGCAAGTTTAAAAACAATTGATCTTCGCCAAGGCACTTTGCTTGAAGGCTTAGTAGTCGCAATTGATAATGAATTTATTACTGTCAACGTGGGTTTGAAATCAGAAGGCCCTATTCCTATTGCTGAATTTAAACATGAAGAAGTTAATGTAGGCGATATCGTTGAAGTTGTTTTGGAGTCACCCGAAAATGGTTTCGGTGAAACGCGTTTATCACATGAAAAAGCAATGCGTGCCAGAGCATGGACGCAATTAGAAAAAGTATTTGAAGCACAAACTATTATTATGGGTACGATTACAGAACGCGTGAAGGGTGGTTTCACGGTTGATTTAGGTTCTATTCGTGCATTTTTACCAGGTTCATTGGTTGATGTAAAACCGGTTCGTGATCCAGGCTATTTGGAAGGCAAAGAATTAGAATTTAAAGTGATTAAAATGGATAAAAAGCGTAACAACGTTGTTGTTTCTCGCCGAGCGGTGATGGAAGCGGAAACACGTGAAGAGCGTATGTCTCGTTTAGATGAATTACAAGAAGGCCAAGAAGTGATTGGTGTTGTTAAAAATATCACAGATTACGGCGCATTTATCGAATTAGGCGGTATCGATGGCTTGTTGCATATCACAGACATGGCATGGAAACGCGTGAAACATCCAAGCGAATTATTGAAAGTAGGCGATGAAATCAAAGTGAAAGTACTGAAATTTGATCGTGAAAAACAACGTGTTTCATTAGGCTTGAAACAATTAGGCGAAGATCCTTGGCATAATGTCGCACAACGTTTTCCTGCAGGCACACGTATCACTGGTAAAGTAACAAACATCACGGATTACGGTTGTTTTGTTGAAATCGAAGACGGTGTTGAAGGTTTAGTGCATATGTCAGAAATGGATTGGACAAATAAAAATGTTCATCCAAGTAAAGTGGTTAATTTGCACGATGAAATTGAAGTGGTTGTGCTGGAAATTGATGAAGCACGTCGTCGTATCTCATTGGGTGTAAAACAATGTAAAGCGAACCCATGGGGCGAATTTGCAAGCAAACATCAAGTGGGCGAAAAAGTGAAGGGTGCTGTTTGCTCAATCACTGATTTCGGTTTGTTTATTGGGCTGCCAGGTGGAATTGATGGATTGGTTCATTTGTCTGATATTTCTTGGAGTGAAGCGGGTGAGCAAGCGGTGAGAGCTTACCAAAAAGGTCAAGAAGTGGAAGCGGTTATTCTTGCTATTGATCCTGAGCGCGAACGTATTTCATTGGGCATTAAACAATTATCGGGTGATCCAGTTGAAGAATCGTTAGAAGGCTTGGATAAAAATGCAATCATCAAAGCAACGGTAAATGAAGTATCTGCGAAACAAGCTGTATTGCAATTAAATGAAAAATTAACAGGTATTTTACGTATTGCTGATTACAGTTACGATCGCATTAAAGATTTGCAAGAAGAATTGAAAGTGGGCGAAGAAGTGGATGTTAAAGTGGTGAACTTCGATCGCAAAACGCATCAAATCTACGTATCGCACAAAGTACTCGAAACACCCCCAAAAGGTGATTCTGGTTCACGTAGTGTCGGTGGCGATGCACCAACAAAAACAACGTTGGGTGATTTGTTGAAAGAACAAATGCAAAAATAATTGTAGAGACGCGATTTATCGCGTCTTTGTGTGCAGTCCAGATTCGAGACGCGATAAATCGCGTCTCTACAATGGAGATAATTATTAAAACACACCCTCCTAAAATCATCGTCGCACTCGATTTCCCTGATAAAAAATCTGCTGATCAATTTATTTCTTATGTGAATCCCACATCGTGTGCATTAAAAATCGGAAAGCATTTATTTACGCGATTGGGTCCTGATTATGTGCGCGAATTAATTCAAAAAGGCTTTTTTGTTTTTCTCGATTTAAAATTCCATGATATTCCAAACACTGTTTTTGATGCTTGCGCTGCCGCTGCAGAGTTGGGCGTGTGGATGATGAATGTTCATGTATCGGGTGGAATAGAAATGATGCGTGCTGCACGTCGCGCTATTGATCAATTTTCTCCGCGACCATTATTAATCGGCGTGACCATATTAACGAGCCTGGATGAAAAACAATTACACTGGCTAGGTATAAAAGATTCTGTCGAAAATACCGTATTGAAATTTGCAAAAGCCGCCAAAGAATGTGGGCTCGATGGTGTTGTTTGCTCTGCGCATGAAGCACCATTACTGCGAAAAGAATTAGGCAAGGATTTTTTATTGGTAACCCCGGGCATTCGTTTAGAGTCTGATGAAAATCAAGATCAAAAAAGAGTAATGACACCGAAAGCCGCATTTGCTGCAGGGGCAGATTATTTAGTCATGGGCAGATCAATTACAGGCGCTTCTGATCCGGTTTCAATATTAAATAAATTGTAGAGATGACGATTTATCGCCCTCAGAACCCTGAGCGTTAGCGAGTGGAAAATCAATAGCAACCTATTGCCCTCAGAACCCTGAGCGTTAGCGAGTGGAAAATCAATAGCAACCATTGCCCTCAGAACCCTGAGCGTTAGCGAGTGGAAAATCAATAGCAACCTTATCGCCCTCAGAACCCCGAGCGTTAGCGAGTGGAAAATCAATAGCAACCTTCCTTAAAACACGGTATTGCAACAAATTAAATTTGGTCTAGAATGAACATCGTTTTTAGGCTATTCATTCATTTCAGGAGATTTTATGAAACGTTTTATTTTTACGTGTATTGCAGCATTATTCTTATTTTCAAATTTGTCGTATGCGGCAGATGCGTCTACTGTGAATGCGACTCATCACAATAGACATGTCGGGACGAAGATGGCATTGCTGCCCGTGGATATTAACCATGCGAATGTTCAGCAGCTAACGTCACTGAAAGGTGTAGGGCCAGCAAAAGCCAATGCGATTATCGCCTATCGCACCAAAAACGGGCCATTTAAAACAACCGCAGACTTGACTAAAGTGAAAGGGATAAAAGCGAAAACACTGACAAAATTAGAAGCGAAAAATCCCAATTTAATAGTGGCGCATTAATATTAAAATGAGGTAAGCTTAGGTTTCTGGATGCGGTGTATTACGATAAAATACAGCTCTAACATATTGATTTTGATGGCATTCTAAATCACCCTTAGTGTTATATTGTTGTTGTGTATACCGTGTTCAGTCTTCTCAGAACCCCGAGCGCGTGCTCCTGGAAAATCAATAGCAACTTTGCCCTCAGAACCCCGAGCGTCAGCGAGTGGAAAATTAAATGCCCATCACACATATTAATTTATTTTCATTTTTAGTCAGCGCATGCGTTGGTATTTTCACAACATTATTTTGTATTCAATTATTAAAACCAGTTGCTGTGCATATTGGTTTAGTGGATATTCCAGGTGGTAGAAAAAAACATGCAAATGCAGTGCCTTTAATTGGCGGCATCGCTGTTTTTTTAGGATTTTCTTTTGCATTACTTTCTTTTAATGTTTCATTGAGTGATTATCGCGGATTATTAGCTGGTTCGGCCATATTAATATTAATAGGTGTGATGGATGATTTTAAAGAATTAACGCCGCGCGTTCGTTTAGTGGGGCAGTGTTTAGCAACACTTTTATTAATTGCGTGGGGACATATTTCGTTAGATCATTTAGGCAATTTATTTTTTTTCGGTAATTTAAATTTAGGAATTGGTGTTTGGTCCTATCTTCTCACTATTTTTATTGTTCTGGGATTTATTAATGCCATTAATATGATTGATGGTCATGACGGATTAGCGGGTTTAATTGTGCTGGGTGAAGCATTAATGCTTTCTTATTACAATTTTATGTTCCATCAGATGGAAGACGCTTCTCTATTGCTATTTTTCGCAGCTGTTCTGGGTGCCTTTTTAATTTTCAATATGCCGGTTCCTTGGCGAAAACGCGCGAGTATTTTTTTTGGTGATGCGGGCAGCACTTTTTCGGGATTTGTGATTGCGTGGTTTGCATTGTATTTATCGCAACTTTTTTTATCGCAAATTAACCCCATTAAAGGTTTTAATTTAGTTACTGTTTTGTGGGTCTTGGCTTATCCGCTTTATGATTTATGTACTGTTCTCTTGCATCGTTTAATGACGGGAAAATCTGCTTTTGCTGGCAGCCGTGATCACTTGCATTACTTATTGTTTGATCGTGGTGTTAAATTGAGCGTAGTCACATTTTTATTATTTATGCTGTCCCTTGCATTTGGATTATTTGGTTTTTTCTTGGCAAATGAACATATTCGAGAATTTTGGCAATTACTTGTTTTTTGTGCCATGTTTATCGCTTATTTTTTAATATCGTGGCGCTTGCATTTGAATTCGGCTAGGGGTTCTGAGTTGAACATATAGGTCAATTGCTGTATATTGCCCCCCTTCAATCAATAAAAAGAGTGAGTTATGGTATCGCATATTCGCAACATCGCAATTATCGCCCATGTCGATCATGGCAAAACAACCTTGGTGGACAAGCTATTACAGCAATCTGGTACGTTTAATGAACGTGAAGAGTTGTCTGAACGTATGATGGATTCCAATGATTTGGAACGCGAGCGGGGTATTACTATTTTGGCGAAGAATACCGCGATTCGTTGGCACGATTATCATATCAATATCGTCGACACTCCAGGCCATGCTGACTTCGGCGGTGAAGTGGAGCGTATCTTATCGATGGTGGATTCAGTGGCGCTGTTAATTGACGCTGTTGATGGTCCAATGCCACAAACACGATTCGTAACACAAAAAGCATTTTCATGGGGATTAAAACCGATTGTGGTGATCAACAAAATTGACCGTGATGGTGCGCGACCTGATTGGTGTGTTGATCAAGTATTCGATTTATTTGTGAGTTTGGATGCAACAGACGAGCAATTGGATTTCCCAATTGTTTATACATCCGCAATTCAAGGTTATGCAACATCAGACCCAACGGTCAGAACAGAAAATATGGACTATTTATTTCAGACCATCGTTGATAAAGTACCACCACCTGATGTGGATACAAGCGGTCCATTCCAAATGCAAGTCAGTGCGATTGATTATTCCAGCTATGTTGGCGCGATTGGCATTGGCCGCGTAACGCGCGGAACGATTAAACCAAACACAAACGTGACTGTGATTGATATGCACGGAAAAACAAGACCCGGGAAAATTTTACAATTATTCCAAACAATTGGTTTTGATCGTCGTGAAATTCCGATGGCATCTGCGGGTGCTATTATCTCCGTGACCGGTATTGATAATCTGCGGATTTCTGATACTTTCTGTGCACCAGAACGGGTTGAAGCACTGCCTGCATTAACGGTTGATGAACCCACTGTCAGCATGACATTCTCTGTGAATAATTCTCCTTTTGCTGGAAAAGAAGGCAAATATGTGACGAGTCGACAAATTGGTGACCGTTTGCAGCGTGAATTAATCGCAAACGTTGCGCTGCGTGTTGAGCAAAGTGCTGCATCCGATGAATTTATTGTATCGGGTCGCGGTGAGCTACACTTATCTATTTTAATTGAAAACATGCGACGTGAAGGATTTGAATTGTCTGTTTCGCGCCCTAAAGTAATTCAAAAAGAAATGGACGGCGTGATGTGCGAGCCGTATGAACAATTAATTATTGACGTGGTTGAAACCGATCAAGGTACGATCATGCAATATTTAGCGGATCGTCAAGCAGAATTAAAAAGCATGATGCCAGATGGAAAAGGGCGTGTGCGTTTGGATTATGTGATGCCAACACGCGGATTAATTGGTTTCCAAACAAAATTTTTAACCTTAACGTCAGGTTCTGGTGTAATGCATCACGTGTTTGATCATTACGGCCCTGTGAAAAATAAAGTAATGAAAACGCGTCATCGTGGTGTATTAATTTGTAATTGTTCAGGCATCACACGTGCATTTGGATTATATGCGCTACAAGAACGCGGATCATTATTTGTTGGCCCTCAAACCGATGTGTATGAAGGGATGATTGTTGGATTGCATACCCGTGAAAATGATTTGGTGGTGAATGCAACGAAAGAAAAACAATTAACGAATATGCGCGCATCGGGTTCAGATGAAAATATTATCTTAACGCCGCCGGTGAATATGTCATTAGAACGTGCAGTGGCATTTATTGATGATGATGAATTGGTTGAGGTAACACCGAAATCAATTCGTATTCGTAAAAAGTTTTTGAAAGAAACGGATCGGAAGCGGGCGAGTAAATAATAATGTAGAGACGCGATTTATCGCGTCTCTGTCCTACATTGGTCTCGCAACAGTAAACTCAGTTCCCGAAGCATCAGTAAAACTACGCAACGAAGACTCAACGCTGCCAGGCATTGCCATTATTTCTCGATATAAATTCGCTGGGAATTTAAAAAGTGCTGAACACGCATTGGTTGTGAACGGTGAACCCATTGTGTTAATTAATAATGAAAGTCCGTTGATAGCAAAATAAAGTGCATAACTTACCGTCGTCTTATCCTTCGCCATGGAAATCATGTCTGTTGCATAATTAACGGCATGTTCCATGCTGATCATCCATCGAATTAATAAATAGGTCACCAATGAAATTTGCGCGATCGCTAATGGGCTATTTTCTTCCGAAGAAACTTTAGGTATACCAAAAAATGCAAGCAATGCAAAGCAACTGATTAATGGCGTCATTTTTGATAGCACCGAAACATCTGCTTTTCCAGCATCCAGTGCTGATGAAATTGCAGAACAACAATTATGGGTATTGCGATTCAAAGAAACCATTTGTGATAAGAGGGGTGAAAACATCCCCCAGAAAGCTATTTTTTTTGTTTGTTCAAGGTGTGCGATTACTGCGTTAATATCAAGCGATGAACTGTTTAATTGAACGATGTATTTATATAGCCCTTTGCCGAGATATTTTTTTCGTAGGGTGACATCACTGGTGAGTGTTTCAACGAGATTTTTGGTTGTTTCTTCCTCTTTTTCTCTGCGGTCAAATCGGTCCCACGATTGTCCGCGCATGATGAGTTCTAGCAAAAATGATTCAACAGTATAAGATTCAACGCGACACAGCAATTTGCCGAATAAGCTTTGTTTTCGCAAGTCACTGGGTTTTAGGCTGTGATACATGGAAAAAAAATAAATTATTTCATCTCCAGTTTGAGATGCGTTGGGTTTTGTAACAAAAAGTGCGACGTGGCCGGTTCGGGCGCGTTTTTCGGGTTCATCGTAAAATAAATAAACTGAGCGATTGTCAGTTGCATCCCTGCTCATAGTCAATCCTAAATATGGTGCGCCCGGAGAGATTCGAACTCCCGACCTTCTAGTTCGTAGCCAGACACTCTATCCAGCTGAGCTACGGGCGCAATTCTTTCAGAAACGTCCATTTTTGGGCGCCTTTGAATGAAAAATTTTTTCAAAAGGGCGATGTGCAAACCCAGCACACCTGCGCTTTTTCAACAATTTTTCATCCAAACTCGCCGCAAAACTGAACGTTTCAATTCAGTTTCTAAATTTCCGGAGAAGGAGGGATTTGAACCCTCGATGAGACTTTTGGCCCCATACTCCCTTAGCAGGGGAGCGCCTTCGACCACTCGGCCACTTCTCCAACAACCTTGTTTTGAGTTAGGGGTGCATAATACCATCGAATTTCCGAAAAGAGAATTATTTTTTGTGGGGATATTTGCATGTGGTTTAAAGCTATTTTCAGCGGGGGCGGAAGCCGGAGCTTAAAATCTCGCGATAGAGATAGTTTCTATAGTTTTGGTTTATTCAGAATACGATCCGCTTCTTCTACTAGACTTTTTGTTGTCGAAGGGAAAAAGCCAGCGTCCCATTTTGTATTAGTAAATTTAGCGCTGATTTTTTCTTCAACGGAAGGTGGTTTAGCTTGCAAACGCTTTTTTGTTTCCTTGAGCGCATTTATTTTATCTTCCCATAAAATATATTTTTTAAATGTATGTGTTTTTTGTTGACGCTGTTCTAACACAGCAATTCGTTTATCAAGTTTGTTTATTAGATTTTGTTTTTTTGTATCCAACTCTGTTGAACTTGTCGATAAATCTTCTATTGATGTTGAAGAAGTGGATTTTGCTAGTGGCTTAGCTTTTTCTTTCAGATCAACTTCATGAATCACTTTCATCACAAGGCGTTCTGTTTCATGATTTTTTATTCCTTCATTCCATCTTAGATTATCATTTAATACAGTATAAAATTCTTCACGGGTTATTCCGTCAGATGAAAATTGTTGCGCGCTTTCAAGGAGGTTTTTTTTCTGTGTCCATAATTCTTTTTTATTTTTGCTAATTCCTTTTTTTCCTAAAAATCCCTCTAATTTCGTAATTCTATGGCTTAATTTTTTTTCTAATTCAGATTTTTGATATTCAGATTTTTGATATTCAGATTTTTGATAGTATTTTTTTTTCAATTCTGTAATTCTAGCTAAATCGGTGACATCCTTGCCTGCTTTTTTATCGAGCAACACTAACTCATCTAAATCAAGCTCAATTTGAAGTAGTGTGAGTTGTGCTTGAGTGAAGCCTTTTAATTTAGTTAATTTTTCACGGTAATATATACTTTTGTTTTGGAGTGGGTCGTTGGGCAACTGCATAGACTGAATCAGTTCATTTAATTTTTTTAATTGTACTGTTAGTGCTGTTTCTGTGTTTTCACGCGACATACCCACTCCACAAGCTAATTAACACCTCCTGGTTAATATAGTCGATAAAACTCATTTTTATCGGAGAATGGTGAAATTATACCCTGCCAGTATTAACGGAATATTAAGCAAAATACCCCTGTAAAAACAGGCAGTAACGGGTTATTCTAAGAAGATCCAAAATCGAAATAAAAAAAAGAGGCACTTATGCGCACATTGGCCGACTGTTTTGAATGGGTGATTTGGCGGGCGCGACTTTTTATTGCGGTGGCCGTTGTTGCCGGGATCGCGGCGAGTTTGTTGATGGTTATTGTCGGCAGTATTTCAGTCATCAACGACGTTTCGCATCTGGCCAGCATGTTGTCATCCAATGGCCTTGAGTTCACACAGCGGACTTTGATTATTAACGCCGTCAATGCGATGGACACTTTTTTAATTGCGACTGTGTTGTTTATTTTCAGTATTGGTTTATATGAATTATTTATTCGTGAAATTCATGTTGCTAAAAATAGCAGTAAAGAATTGTTGGTTAATAGCTTGGATCAACTAAAAGAAAAATTGGCGAAGGTTATTTTAATGGTTTTGTTTGTGACATTTTTTAAATATGCGATTAGCATGACGTATAAAACAACCACTGATTTAATTTATTTGTCTGTGGCAATTTTGTTGATTTCACTTGCGATGTTTTTGGGGCATTTGAAAATAAACTCAGAGCCCCGAGCTATAAAATCGACTCAGAGCCCCGAGCGTTAGCGAGTGGAAGCGACGGAGCACGAAAATGAATTTCATAATAAACCTGATACTTGCCAATTTCCGATTGAGTTTTATTTTCGTGCTCCGTCGCTTCCACTCGCTAACGCTTGGGGCTCAGAGCTGAATATAATTACAAACTAAAATTCTCACCCAAATACACCTCACGCACTAACTTATGCGCCAAAATTTCCTTTGGTGTGCCTTGCGCAATAATATTGCCTTCGTTGACAATGTAAGCATGTTCACAAATATCCAATGTTTCTCGCACATTGTGATCTGTGATTAAAACGCCAATTCCGCGGCCCGCTAAATGCAAAATAATACGTTTAATATCGATGACAGAAAGCGGATCAACACCAGCAAAGGGTTCGTCGAGTAAAATAAATTTAGGATCCATCGCCAATGCCCTGGCAATTTCAACACGACGGGTTTCACCACCCGATAAACTGATCGCAGGAACATCACGCAAATGCGCAATATGAAATTCTTCTAATAAAAAAGTTAATTGGTCTTCCCTTTCTTTTTTATTTAAATCTTTACGCAATTGTAAAATGGCCATCACATTATCAGCGACGGTGAGTTTGCGAAAAATAGATTTTTCTTGCGGCAAATAACCAATTCCCAATCGTGCACGCAAGTGAATGGGCAGATGGGTGACATCGCGATCATCAATGTGAATTGTGCCATGATCAGGAGAAATCAAACCCACAATCATATAAAAACTCGTGGTTTTACCTGCGCCATTGGGCCCTAGCAAACCCACGATTTGTCCACTTTCAACGGTGAGCGAAACATTTTTTACAGCGAAGCGATCTTTGTAACGTTTTTGCAATTCATTGACGATCAATTGAGACATACGCCTTCCTTAGAGTTAGTGTTGTCGTTGTTGTTCAGGCTGATAAATCACTTTTGATTGCGATAATAATTTATATTGCCCTGTTTTTAAATTGGCGCTAAATCCTGTTGCATGAATCACCGTACCCGGACGAGAAAGTATAACGGGCTTTGCGGTGAAAGCGCGAGATTCCTTTGGATAAACTGTTAATTCTGATGTTTTGACAGTGATGCTCGCCTGTTTTGCGGTTGGTAATTTATGGACGACAACATGACCTTGTAAAACAATTGTTTCGCCTGTTTTATCGGATGTTCCTTGATCGGCAGTAATATGCCAAGGATCGCGATTATTCATGTAGGTAAGAATAATCGGCTTTACAAAAAGTGCCGTGTTTTCAGGTAAAAAATGCGTCACTTTTTCAGCAGACATTTTTGTTTTCACAAGACCATCTTTATTATATTCCGTAAAATTCGCGTTGATGATAAAATTATCGATGGTTTTTTTTTGAGGTGAGCGAGTGGGTTTGTTGACGTGATGTAAAATAAAAAAACTGGCGATGCAAATGAATAGTGCTAAAAGAATATAAATAGTATTTCTCATTAAAATAGCCTTATTAAAAAACAATCCACAATTCAGCGCGTAGTAATAAAGTTGGATAAAACGTCTGGTTTCCAAAACAGTGCTATGCAGCTACCTTTGCATTATAAATTAAATCACAAACCTCTCGAACAGCACCTTTTCCACCTTTTTTTTCGGTGGTTTGCGTTGCATTTTTTTTCACTGATTCCATTGCATCCGCAACAGCAAATGATAATCCGACTTGGCGCATGACAGCAATGTCAGGCAAATCATCGCCGACATAGGCTACTTCATCTGGTGATATTTTTAAATCGGATAACAATTTTTCGTAAGAAGCCACTTTATCTAAATGCCCTAAATAAATATGTTGCTGTTGAATACCCAGTTTTTTTAAACGATGCATGACCGCAGGGGTATTGCGACCTGAAATGATGGCAATAGGAACGCCAATGGATTGCAGCATTTGCATTCCTAAACCATCGCGGACAAAAAAAGCAATGGTTTCTTCGCCCAAGGCTGACATATAAATTTTACCGTCGGTTAGAACACCATCGACGTCGAGGATCAACAGTTTGATTTTACGAAGTTGTTCTTGGTTCATTGTGTTCACTCACTTAGTTGGGAGTTGGGAGTTTGGAGAAAATGTTGGATTCTCTCAACTCCTAACTAACATATACCTGCCCGCAACAAATCATGCATATGCACAACACCGATTGGAATTTTATTTTCAATTACGACCAGTGATGTAATTTTATGTTGCTCCATAATTTTCAGTGCTTCAGCCGCTAAAATATCTTTTGAAATTGTCCTGCATTTTTTTGTCATGACCTTTTTAATGGGCGTGTTATGAATATCAACATTTTGATCGAGTGTGCGACGCAAATCACCATCTGTAAAAATCCCACATAGTTTTTCTTCTTTATCAACAATGGTTGTCATGCCTAAACTTTTTCGCGTCATTTCAACGAGTGCTTCTGATAATAAGCAATCTTCACTAATACAGGGTAATTGATTACCCGCATGCATTAATCCTTCAATGCGCAACAATAATCGTCGTCCCAACGAACCGCCGGGGTGAAAACGGGCAAAATCATTGGCTTTAAATCCACGGGCACCGAGAAGGGTAATAGCAATTGCATCGCCCATCACCAGTGCTGCCGTTGTGCTGGAAGTAGGGGCTAATCCGAGTGGGCAAGCTTCCTTGTCCACACTAATATTCAAATGAACGGTGGCATAATCAGCGAGTGTGGATTTGGGTTTGCCGGTCATCGCAATAATCGGGATGTCGAGCAATTTGATAATCGGTAATAAAGTGAGAATTTCGGCTGTTTCGCCAGAGTTTGAAATGGCAATCACTACATCGCCTGGCGTTAGCATTCCAATGTCACCATGGCTGGCTTCAGCAGGGTGAACAAAATAACTGGCAGTGCCTGTACTGGCTAAAGTGGATGCGATTTTTCGTCCGATATGCCCAGATTTTCCCATGCCTATGATGATCACGCGGCCTTTACAGGCAAGTAAAAGACGGCAGGCATTTGCATAGGTTTCGCCGATACGCGCAGACAAACCTGCAACGGCTTGTGTTTCGATTTCGATGACTTTCAGGCCTAACTGGCACAAGTATTCTGTGTTATCGGGACCACAATCTAAGCGTGACTCCATACTGTTGCTTCGCTCGAGTTGGCATAAATATTCTGCGTTGTCGGTATTCATCAGCTTATACTCTTAAATATTATCGTTCAGTTCGAATTCCAGGTATTATATCTAGATTAACCATAAAGTCGCGTAAATTCTTATCTATTTCAGGAGCGGATCTTGTCAGATATCATTATTGCTATTGATCAAATGGCTTTTTATCGAGAAACACGCGCCATTTTTAATGGTATAACCCTCAATATTCCGCGTGGAAAAATAACGGCGATTATGGGACCGAGCGGAACAGGTAAGACGACGTTATTACGATTAATTGGCGGTCAGTTATATCCTTCGTCTGGAACCATTTGCGTTGATGGTCAAAATATTCATGCATTGTCACAAAAAGCATTGTATGCTGCACGACGTAAAATGGGTGTTTTATTTCAAGAAGGCGGATTATTCACTGATTTAACTGTATTTGAAAATGTGGCATTTCCGCTGCGCGAACATAAAAAATTACCAGAAGACATGCTCCATGATTTAGTGCTTATGCATTTAGAAGCAGTGGGGTTGCGTGGTGCATCAGCGTTGCATATCGACCAATTGTCTGGCGGAATGGCGCGTCGCGTTGCTTTAGCCAGGGCTATTATTTTAGGCCCGAAAATCATGATGTATGATGAACCTTTTTCAGGACAAGACCCGATTGGTCGTGGTGTATTATTAAGATTAATTAAAGAATTAAATGACGCATTGAATTTAACTTCGGTGATTGTGTCACATGATGTGCATGAAACAGCGCTTATTGCAGATTATATGGTGATTACTTTTCAAGGGGCTATTTTATTTGCGGGTACACCAGAAGAATTAATGAATAATCATACACCGGCTGTTCTTCAATTCGTACAAGGATTATCAGATGGCCCGGTGTCATTTCATTATCCAGCAAAAAATTATCAAGAGGAATTATTCGAGTGATAACGCAAATTGCAAACAGTGGTCGTGGTGGCATCGAATTTTGCATTCGCGTAGGACGCGCTGGCTTATTTTTATTAAGCACGTTATGTCAGCGACCTAAGTGGTCGCAAGCATGGCCTTTATTATCCGTGCAATTATACCGTGTGGGTATTATGTCATTGCCGATTATTTTACTGTCAGCGATATTTATTGGCATGGTTGTTGCACTACAGGGCTATAACACTTTACAAAAATTTGGAGCAGAACAGGAACTCGGACAATTATTAGCATTGAGTATTGTGCGAGAATTAGGACCTGTTGTTACCGCCTTATTATTTGCTGGACGCGCAGGTTCGGCATTAACAGCAGAAATTGGCTTGATGCGTGCAACATCGCAATTGAGCAGCTTAGAAATGATGGCTGTGAATCCATTGTGGCGTATCATCGCACCTCGATTTTGGGCGGGTTTTATTTCTTTGCCTTTATTAACCATTTTATTTAATGTGATGGCAATTTGGGGTGGTCAGTTGGTTGGTGTCAGTTGGTTAGGTGTTGATGATGGATCGTTTTGGAGTAATATGCAGTCCGCCGTTCATTTTCATTCTGACGTTTTAAATGGCATTATAAAAAGTATCGCCTTTGGTTTTGTGGTGACGTGGGTTGCGGTTTATCAAGGATATTATGCTGAACCGAACGCACGCGGTATCAGTGAAGCAACAACAAAGACAGTTGTTTATGCTTCATTGCTTGTGTTGGCATTAGATTTTGTATTAACGGCAGTTATGATGGGTGGATGGTAAACATGCGTAATCATTGGTTGGAAGTGGGTGTTGGAATTTTTATTATCGCTGCATTATGTGGCTTACTTTTTTTAGCATTTAAAGTAAGTGGGCTGACGAATATTGGTGATGGTCATTATTATGTCATAAAAGCAGATTTTGACAATATCGGCGCGTTAAAAGTGCGCGCGCCTGTTTCAGTTTCCGGCGTCAAAGTGGGGCGTGTGAGTGGGATTCAATTAAATCCCCAAACATATCGTGCTTCAGTGACACTGCAAATCAGCAATGCTTATAAAGATTTACCGATCGATACATCGGCTTCAATTCTAACAGAAGGATTGTTAGGTTCGAATTATATTAGCTTATCGCCCGGATTTGAAAGCCAAATGATACAATCCAATGGCCGCATTGAAACAACGCATTCCGCTTTAATTTTAGAAAATTTAGTGGGTCAACTAATGTTTAATTTGACTAATAATAAAAAAGACAATAAAGACACGAAGCCGAAATAACTGTAGAGACGCCGATTTATCGCGTCTCAGATGCTGCGATGCAAAACCAGAGACGCGATAAATCGGCGTCTCTACAACAACGGAGACCACACCATGAAAAAAACATTACACTCGCTTATCACGCTATTTTTATTCTGCATTATTTCTCCTTTTGCATTCGCAGCTGTGGGATCTCCTGCAACGCAACTGCAAACCGTTGCAAACAATATGATTTCACAACTAGAAAGTAATAAATCGCAATTAAATAATTTTAGTGTGATTCGCCGAATTGTTAATCAAGTATTAATTCCACATGTTGATGTTGATCGCATGTCTTCTGCTGTTGTTGGACGATATTGGCGTGCTGCAACGCCCGCGCAACGCTCGCAATTTGAAAAAGAATTTTCGTACTTGGTGACGACAACTTATGCTTCTGCATTGTCTTCATATGATGGCGACGTGGTCCGTTTTCAGCCCTTACGCGGAAATTATGAGACAGCGCAAACAACAACGGTAAACAGTGTTGTTGTGCGTAAAAGCGGTCAACGCATTGAGATTTCGTATGATGTAGCGCGACATGACGATCAATGGAAAGTATATGATTTCAGCATTGAACATGTGAGCATGGTGCAAAGTTATCGTTCGCAATTTCAAGATGTGTTAGCACAAGGTGGCATGCAGGCTTTGTTGACTCGCATGCAAACGCATAATCAATCGGGTAAATAAGCATGAAATTTGCTGAAATAAGTGTGACTGATGAGGGTTTTGCTGTACAAGGTGCTGTGTCATTTGATAACGTCGTGGCCTTGCGTTTTCAAGGTGAAAAATTATTAATAACATTAAAGTCAGCGGTGGTTGATCTATCAGAAATGAAAGACCAAGATGCCTCAGCGTTATCGCTGTTGTTGTGTTGGGAGCGATTTGCGCGAAAGCAAAATTGTGTTTTAAGCGTGACACATAAATCAATATCGCTGCAACGAATGTCAAAAATGTTTGGATTATTGTAGAGATGCGATTTATCGCGTCTCAGAGAATAGGGTATTTTCATGGACAAACTTATCATCACCGGCGGCAAACCTTTAAACGGCACTATCCGCATTTCCGGTGCAAAAAATTCAGTGCTGCCCATTTTAGCAGCTGCATTATTAACCGATCAAAAAGTCATGATTACTAATATTCCGCATCTTAAAGATGTATCCACCATGATGACATTGCTCTGTCGCATGGGAATGAAATTTACGATGTCAGATAAAATGAGTATTGAAACGGACGCATCAGAAGTGTCAGATTTTCAAGCGCCTTATGAATTAGTCAAAACAATGCGTGCCTCTATTTTAGTGTTAGGCCCCTTGTTAGCGCGTTTTGGATCGGCTGAAGTGTCATTGCCAGGGGGTTGTGCGATTGGTTCTCGTCCTGTTGATTTGCATATCGCAGCACTTCAAAAAATGGGTGCGGAAATTACGGTGAGCGATGGATATATTCATGCATCGGTAAAAAACAAATTACAAGGTGCGGAAATATTTTTTGAAAAAGTGACCGTCACGGGAACAGAAAATATTTTAATGGCAGCAGTGTTAGCAGAAGGAAAAACTGTTCTTCATAATGCAGCGTGCGAACCTGAAGTAGTGGATTTGGCCAATTTTTTAAATATGCTGGGCGCACATATTATCAATGCAGGAACAGATACGATTACCATTCACGGTGTGAATAAATTAAAAGGTGGCAGTTATAGTGTTTTACCTGATCGCATTGAGGCGGGTACCTATTTAGTGGCGGGTGCCATGACGCGTGGCAAAGTGACATTAAGAAACGTGGTCCCAGAAACATTAATGATTGTCTTAGAAAAATTAAAATTGGCAGGTGCTTCTATTCAAACTGGGGAAGATTGGATTACCCTGGATATGCACGGTAAACGTCCTTTAGCGATTGATATTGAAACAGCACCGTATCCAGAAATGCCGACAGATATGCAGGCGCAATTTCTAGCATTAAATACGATTGCAGATGGATCTTCAAAAATAACGGAAACGATTTTTGAAAATCGATTTATGCATGTGCCAGAAATGCAACGCATGGGGGCGGATATTACATTGCAAGGCAACACGGTATTCTGCAATGGTAAACTCTGTTTAAAAGGCGCACCCGTCATGGCAACTGATTTACGTGCGTCGGCGGGTTTGGTATTGGCAGCCTTGGTTGCAGAAGGTGAAACGATTATTGACCGTATTTATCATATCGATCGCGGTTATGAATCTATTGAAGAAAAATTTTCTCAGTTGGGTGCGAATATTCATCGATTATCCGAGAGGCATGTTACACCTGTAGAGCAATAGAGCCACGCGTGAAGCGTTGTATAACGTGCGACATTATTGATAAAAGCATATTTTTTGACATTCAATGATATTGGAAAGTGCAAAAGCGAAACAAGTGTTGCGAGATTCTACGCACAGCAAGATTTTTTTGCAGTGCAAATATCCTTTTTAGAAAGACGTTTTTTGTCGATAAAATTGAATATCACATAAAAATCCCCCCGGTATCGCTGGCGCGATACCGACCCCCTTTTTCAAAGGGGGTGATCGCGAGCGTTAAAAATATTGCTTAATTCATTGGCCTGATTTGTTACTAAAACTTAAATTTTTTCTTTGGAAACTAATCTTGTAGGAACAGGTTCTTCTGTTGAACAAAAAGAAAAAACAAGTATACTTTCTGTACAAATGACACTTAAATAACAGTTTTTTAATGAAAACCCCGTATTGCGAATATTTTGTTTGGTTGATACTCTGATCACGGTTTCACTATTCATAACGAGGGGTCTCTTGTGCAAATCGCACCTTCTCAAATCCAGCGTGTTTTTAAATTATCGTTACCGATGGCTGGTTCGCGATTTCTTCAAATGGCCAGTGGATTTATTGGGACGATGATGTTGGCGCATTTGGGGCGAGAAGTATTGGCTTCATGCGCATTAATTAATGCAACTTTGTCTGCCATATTATTAATTTTCATCTCTATTGTTTTTTCCTTGAGTTTTATTGTTGGGCAATCATTTGGTGCCAAGAAATACGATGAAATTGGTGCCTTGGTGCAGCAAGGATTTTTCTTGTCGTTTATTTTAGCGCTTATTATGTTGATTTTCTTTTGGTACGCTGCTGATTTTTTGCGCCTGTTTCATGAGCCTGAAGAAATGCTTGGTTTTGTGCAGCAATATTTTCATGCCTTAATGTGGGGTGTGATTCCCATTTTATTACAATCGTGTTTGGAACAGTTTTGCTACGGTATTTTAAAACAACGATTGGTTGTTATTTTGAATGCACTCAGTTTATTAATCGGCGTGCCCATTGCTTATGTGTTAATTTTTGGAAAAGGGGGGCTGCCCGCTTTAGGTGTTCAGGGCTTGGGTTTGACCTTTGCCATTCAAGCTTGGTTTGATTTTACACTATTATTAATTTGTTGTTATAGCATGCAAGATTTTAAAAAGTTTGATTTGTTTAAATCCCGTTCTCACAAAGGCTTAATTTATTGTCGACAAATTTTGAGAATAGGGTGGCCGATGAGCGTGCAATTTGGCGGTGAATTAAGCGCTTTTTTTGTTGTGACGATGATGGTCGGTTGGTTAGGAACAAACGCATTGGCTGCTGTGCAGGTCACACAACAGTGGATGTTTTTAATTGTGGTGCCTATTTTTGCGATGTCAGAAGCGGCGGGTATTTTAGTAAGTCAGGCGGTGGGTGCAAAGGAGTTCTTTAATTTAAAGGCGATTACGAATGCCAGTTTAGTGTCGTCTTTAGGATTGGTAACAATATTCGGTATTGGATTTATATTTTTCCCTGATTTTTTTGCTTCATTTTATATTAATATTCACCTTGCAAAAAATATTCCCATTATGCATTTAATTCGTGTGTTATTCATTATCATGGCTTTTACGCTTATTTTGTCGAGTATGCGTGATGTGATGTCAGGTTCATTGCGCGGTTTATTTGATACACAATTTCCAATGAAAATTGGTTTGTTTGTGATGTGGTGTCTGGTGATACCGCTTGGCTATTTATTTGCGTTTCCACTTCATATGGATGTGATTGGATTTAAATTGGGTGGCAATATTGGATTATTTATTGGCGCTGTCATTATCTATTGGCGGTGGATTTCGCAGGTTCGACGCGCTACTGAGTTATCACAGAAGCCTCAACGTTAGTCGAGCGCGAAAAGTTGGTTACTGTCATTATTCAATAGTGCAAAAGAATAGGGATATCGCGCATTAACATCAAGAAATAAATTTGTGTTTTTTTTCATTTCCCCGAATATAACTTTCAAAATACTTCCTATACAATTTCGACATTGACAGGCTATCTTTATGTAACTACAATCAAATATGAAAATTACCTTTGATCCGAAGAAGTCTGATAAAAATGTTCGTGATCGAAATCTCTCGTTTGATCGAGCGGCCGATTTTGATTGGGGAACTGCGGTGATTTTCGAGGATAATCGTTTTGTTTACCCTGAGCAGCGTCTGGTTGCAACGGGTTTTTTAGGTGAACGATTGCATGTATTGTGTTTTACACCTATTGGTGATGATATAAGAGTGATTAGTTTTCGAAAAGCAAATTCTCGAGAGATAATGCAATATGAAGAAAAAATTAAAAGTTTCCAAAGTTACTCGATCTACCAAGAGAAAGCTGCCAATGAACAAAGATGGTGAAGTAAAAGAGCTTACAGCTGCCGATATTCGTGCGATGCGTCTCGGAAATGAAGTATTACCACCTGATTTATGGAAGGCTATTTCTGAACGCAAAGTAGAGCAACGCGGTCCGCAGAAAAAAAAGCCGTTAACGAACAAGGAGGGTGAAGTGAGAGAACTCACAGCGGCAGATTTTCGTTTAATGCGCCCCGCAAGCGAAGTATTACCGCCTGATTTATGGAAAGCCATTTGTGAGCGTAAAGTAGGGCAACGTGGTCCGCAGAAAAAAGCGACTAAAATATCGATTACATTGCGTTACAGTCCTGAAGTTGTGAATTATTTCAAATCAACAGGTGAAGGTTGGCAAACCAAAATGGATGAAGCGCTTAAACAATGGATTAAAGAACACAAAAGCGCCGCATAAATTAAGGTAATAACCTACATCTCTTTAACTGATTAAAATAACTATATGCAATCGGCACGAGAATTAACGAGAAAAAAGTTCCGCAAATTAATCCGCCAACAAAAACAGTGCCGACTTGCATTCGACTATTTTCACTTGCACCAGTTGCAAAAATTAAGGGTAGGGCACCAAAAATCATCGCAGCCGTTGTCATTAAAATAGGGCGTAATCGAATACTGGCTGCATTTACCAGCGCATCGTGTGCATTCTCGCCGGCTTTTTGCAGGCTATTGGCAAATTGCGTGATTAATATGCCGTGCTTGGCAATTAAGCCAACGAGTGTGATTAAACTAATCATCGTATAAAGATTAATTGAGCCGCCAATTATTTTTAAACTGACCAATGCACCGATAATACTCAACGGTACCGCCAATAAAATAATAAAAGGATCAATAAAACTTTCAAATTGCGCGCTTAATACCAAATAAATAAAGACAAAAGCCAATAAGAAAATCGTTCCCATTGAGTTTGCTGAAGACACAATGCGACGTGCTTGTCCTGTAAAAGCATATTTCACATCACTGGGTAACAGGGATGGCAGCGCTTTTTGTAAATAACTGACTACTTTTCCCAATGGATAGCCAGGCCCTAATTCGCCTGAAATTTCAGCAGCACGCAATCGATTGTAATGAAATAAATCCGTTTGCAGGGGAACGGGTGTCATGGTAATTAAATTAGCCAGCGGGATCAATTGCCCGCTTGCATTAGGAACAGTAAATTGTTGCATCGCTTGTACGCTTTGCAAATAAGGCTTTGCGGCTTGTATATCGACATCATACGTTTCGCCATTTAAATTAAATGTAGAAACGGTAGCGCCGCCTAATAAACTCGATAGCGTTGTGTCGATATCGCGAACATTGACTTGCAATTGATCGGCCAATGGGCGATTGACTGTTAAATTATATTGTTGATTGTTAAATTTTAAATTGGATTGTAAATCGACTAAGCCTGGATAAGCATTTAATTTTTTAATTAATGCATTAGAAATGTTATATAAATCAGTGTAATTTTTAGGCGCCATAATATAAAACGAAATTTCATTTTGCGTGGAGCCGCCAAATGAAGGTGGAAAGGCAACCGCATTTAAGCCTGGAATTTTTTTAATTTGTTTATTAACAGAAAGGGCGATCTCTGTGGCCGACTGATTTCGTTGATGATAATCTTTTAACGTTGAAAAAATGATATTATGATCAGATTGTTCAAATGACATGGTGACATTATTTTGAATGGCTTTCTGTGATAATAATAAATCATTTAATTGTTGTAACTGAATTTCAGAATATTGATCATTATTGCCAGGGGGAGAGCTTAATGATGTGACTAAAAATCCCATGTCTTCGGCTGGCAAAAATGTTTTTTGCAAAGTAGAAGCTAGCATAAATCCGGCAATGGCTAAAATAATCGTGATAACAATAATTTTAAAACGGTGTGATAAAACACGCGATAATAATTTTTTATAAAAATCGGTTAAGGTAGAAAAAAATCTTTCAATTTTGATCGTTAATGAAGTATTTGTATGCACGGTTAAAAACTTTGAACACATCATGGGTGTTAAAGTGAGTGCAATAAATCCTGAAATAAAGACAGCAATTGCCAAAGTAAAAGCAAAGGATGCGAAAATATGTGCCACCACACCTTTAATTAAACCGATGGGCGCATAAACTGCTGCCAGTGTTAATGTCATCGCAATAACCGGTGTTGCAATTTCTTGGCTGCCTTTAATAGCTGCCTGCATGCGTGATAATCCATTTTCCATGTGACGATGAATATTTTCTAAAACGACAATCGCATCATCTACGACTAAGCCAATCGACAATACAATCGCAAGCAGGGTAATAATATTGATACTAAATCCAGCGAAATACATAAACCCCATTGTTGCTAAAATACAAATGGGAATGGTCACAATCGGAATTAAGGCAGAGCGAAATTTTCCGAGTGAGAAAAATATAATTAATGATACAAAGGCAATGGAAATGCTAATCGTTTTATACACTTCTGAAATGCTGGCACTCATGAATTTTGAACTGTCGAAGGTAATGGCATAGTGAATGTTGGAAGGTAATTGACTGCCAATGTTGGAAAGTAAACCGCGTAATTTTTTTGCCTCAACAATGGGATTTGCTTCATCGGTATTAAAAACAGATAATAAAATGGCGGGTTTACCGTTTACTTTGACAATAGATTTTAAGGTGGTGTCATTGCCGAGCGCAATAGAAGCGACATCTTTTAAATAAATTAATGTGCCTTTATTATTTTTAATGACAATATTACCAAACTGATCGGCTGTGTTCAGCGCTGTTTTGGCGGTGATCGGAAAATCCATGGTGTCAGATTTAATATAGCCGGCAGGTAATTGTAAATTATTATTGTTGATCGCTTGTTCTATATCGTTCACATTAATATTTCTCGCGGTCATTTGATTTGGGTGTAATGTAATTCGCATGGCGTATTTATTCGCGCCATATGTTTGCACAGCTGAAATACCGGGTAATTGTGTGATGCGATCAATCACGTAACGGTCTAGATAATCGCGCAAATTTTTAAGTTGGCTGCCTTGAATGCTAAACCCAACATCCATTAAATCCATTTCAGCATGCCCCGTTTGCACGATAGGGGGTAAAATAGTGCTGGGTAATTCGCCGGATGCCATTGCGATTTGATTACGAATTTTATTGGTTATGTTATCAATATTTGTGCTAGGGTCTAAAATAACTGTGATATAACTCGACCCTTGACTACTATCAGAAGTGACGTAATCAATGCCATCGATTCCGCTGATGGCTTTTTCAAGTGGCGTGGTGATACTGGTTTCAACTAAGTTGGCACTTGCACCTGAGTAGGTGGTTGAAATAGTGACGCGATTCAGCGCAAACCGTGGTAAAAAACGCGTTTCTAGTTTTTGAAAACCCATGATGCCGATCATAATTAATATTAAGCTCATGACCGTCGCGAAGACAGGACGTTGTATGCAGAAAGTAGGGAGTTTCATGATGTCGTCACCGTTTGACCATTCTTCACCTCATTTTCGCCAGTGACAATCACGTCGTCTGTCGATTTTAATCCGGATAAAATAATAACATTGCCGTTAAGACGATTGCCGATTTTGACGGGTGTACGAATGGCTTTATTATTTTTTACGGTAAAGACAGCGTAACCGTTAATTGACGCTAATACACTTTGTTCTGGCACTAATAAAGCGTTTTTTTGCACACCTAAGTTTTGTATTACAGTGACATATTCACCCGGTTTAAATAATTGTAATTGATTATCCACTTTGGCATGCACAGAAATAGTTTGCGATGCTTGATCAATTGAAGGTGAAATATACGAAACTGTTGCGTTGATTTTATTTTTTTTTGTGGTGTCAGTGATGGAAATAATTTGATTGCGATGCAATTGATTTAATTCCGTAACAGGTACTGCGTATTCAGCGCGTAAGTGTAAATTATCAACGAGGGTGGTGAGTTTATTACCAGGGTTAACGTAATCGCCAACGCTCACGGGTATTGCGCCAATCGTACCATCAAAAGGCGCTGTGATTGTGCGCTGATCAAAATTAATTTGTGCGGTTTCGAGAGCGGCTTGATTTTGTTTTAAGGTTACTTGGGCAGTGTAGTAGGTATCTTGGGTGATAAATCCTTTTTTAAGAAATTTTTTGTCGCGATCAAATTGTAATTGACTTAGGTTTTCAGCGGCTTTTGCAGAAGAGAGTGCGTTTTTTTGTATTTGAAAATTAAGCTGAAATAATATTTGTGCGGCTTTTACTGTTTCACCTTCGTGAAAATGAATTGATTTAATGTAGCCGCTCGCACGCGGTGTGATAATCGTGCTTTTATCAGCAATTAAATTGCCGGTCGTTGTTATTGTTTGCGGTATGGATTGTTGTATGGGTTTTGCAACTTGGACGAGAACGGGTGGGATTTTTATTGGAGTAGACGATTTTTTGGTTTTGTGGGTGAAAAATATAATTGATGCAATCATTAAAATAATTATTATTGATAGACTAATGAGTATCTTTTTCTTAAATAAATTTTGAATTGTCATAAATTGTGTGTTCTTATTGTGTGAGCATGGGAAGATTATAGCGAGTTAGAATTAAATATTATATACGTAGAGATGCGATAAATCGCCGCCTCTACAATCGCAAGATATTAAGCAGTTTTTCCATGTCATCGGGAATCGGTGCGATCCATTCGATGGGTTCTTTTGTGATCGGATGGGTTAGCGCTAATCGATAAGCATGGAGTGCTTGATGATTGAATTTTCGCAACGCATTTTGCGCACCTTCGGAAAGTTTGGGAAATTGGCGTTGTCTTGCATAAGTGGCATCACCAACGATCGGATATTTGATATGCGCTAAATGCACGCGGATTTGATGTGTGCGACCTGTTTCTAATTGTACGTTTAATAAAGTGTGTTCTGCAAAACGTTCCAGTACACGATAATGCGTGACAGCCTCTTTTCCACTATGCACAACGGCCATTTTTAATCGATTGGTTGGATGACGTGCCATTGGCAAATTGACTGTTCCACCTGAAATCATGCGACCTTGCACAATGGCGCGATATTCGCGGTGAATTTTTCGTGTTTGCATGTCTTTTATTAAGCGATTATGCACGGACAAAGTGCGTGCAATGACTAACAACCCTGAAGTATCTTTATCGAGACGGTGAATGACACCGGCGCGCGGAACGAGCGATAATTCGGGTGCATAGTGAAGCAGGGCGTTAACGAGTGTGCTGTCAGGATTGCCAGCACCTGGATGCACAACCAATCCCACGGGTTTATTAATGACAATTAAAGATTCATCTTCATAGATGATATTTAACGGAATGGCTTGTGCTTTGCATTCAGTTTGTTCAGGTAATTCCACGTCAATTTGTATGTTTTGCCCTGTTAGCACTGTATGGCGTGGTTTTTGGATAATTTTAGAATCGACAAGCACTGAGCCGTCTTTGATCCAATGTTGTATTTGGCTGCGTGAATAGTCGGGAAATAATTGCGATAGCGCCACATCCAAGCGATGATTGGCCAGCGTTTCTGGAATAACATTTTGTAGTGTGATTGATTTCATAAGGCTGAAAGGATAACACAGTGTGAGTGTAAGCAGTCAGTGATTTTTGCTAGGTTTGAATCTTGGAGGATTTTCAGCTTTGAGGTGAGATTGAATGATAATTTATTTAGAAAAGCGGAGTTGACACGTTAGTCAATGAGCATTTTCTTAATAAATTATCATTCAATATCACCCAAAGATGGAAATTCCTTGTTTTTTGGAGGAGGTACTACTTTCTTATCTGAAATCTAAACTATATAATGGCTCCAATTTTTCACATAAGGGAAGTTGAGATAACCATGAAAAAAATAGTACCGTTACTCCTTGCATGTTCCATCGCTTTGTTATCTGCTTGTTCGAGTAATGAGCTTCACGATTCTTATGCTAAATACCAAAATCAAACAGCCGCTGATTTATATAATTCATCCAAAAAAGATTTGCTTGCAGACCACCCTAATCGTGCTACAAAAAAATTAGAAGCGTTAAATGCGCTTTACCCATTTGGTGCTTATGCTGAAGATGGATTGATTAATTTGGTTTATGCGTATTATGAAAACGATAATGCCGATGCCGCTTTGGCAGCTGCAGATCGTTATTTGCGATTATACCCGCGTGGAAATTATTCGGATTATGCTTATTACATGAAAGGGGTTATCGCTTTCAAACAAGGATTTTCATGGATACAACGAAGAGCCGGTGTGAATCCTGCGCCACGCGATTTAACGAATTTAAAAAGCGCTTATTTATCGTTTAACCAACTCGTTACCGATTTTCCAACCAGTCATTACGTTCCTGATGCGATTGCCCGTATGCGTTATATTCGCAATTTGTTTGCTGAAAAGGAAATGGGTATTGCGACTTTCTACTTCAATAAAAAAGCGTATGTTGCAGCTGCTAATCGCGCGAGTGATGTGGTTGTGCATTATAACGGTTCGCCTTGGGTCATCCCAGCGTTGACGATTATGGTGAAGTCATATCGCAAATTGGGCATGACTGAAATGGCAGATAATACGCTGAAAATATTTCAGGCGAGCTATCCTAATTCGAAGAACTTAAAACGCCTGATGCGTTCACAATGAAACAGACAACGCAGGGTGGTTCTACCGCCCATTTTGCCAGACGTTTATTTCATATTTCGATGATCGGCGTTCCTTTTTTGTATTATTATTTTTTGGTTAATCTTGCTACGCCGAAAATCTTGCATTTAATTATGCTGTCTTTTATTTTTTTGATTTTTTTGTTGGAAAAATTACGTATACGCATGCGCCTTGTTTTATTTGGTCAACGCTTGCATGAAGCAACGCATATTTCTGCTTTTGCGTGGACGATGTTATCGCTCGGCATTATTTTAATTTTTTCGCCTGAAGCTTCTTTTTCCATTCCAATTATTGCGACGTGCGCGATGGTTGACCCATTGCTCGGTGAAATGCGCGCATTTCATATCGATAAAATACTGACTATTGTGTGTGGTATTATTTTAGCGTTATTTATTTGGTTGACGTGCGCGTGGATTTATCATTTTCCATTATGGATTGGATGCGTGATTGCGCCGATAACCGTTGCGGCTGAATGGCCGTCATTAAAATGGATTGATGATAATGCGTTGATGTTGTGTGTGCCGCTGGTGATTGTGCTGGTATTGCTGCGATAAAGTCCCCAATATTGCCTTAATTGTTCAGTGGGATAAGTTTAACAGCTTAAAATCATTTCGGTACGATTCGAGGCAAATCAAACTAAAAAACAAGGGATTTTATGAAAAATCAAAAAGAAGAAGAACGCGTTCCGTTAATTGAAAAACCGACATGGGAGTGGGAAGTCGAATTTGATAATCTTCCAGGGATGCTTCCAGTTAGCGATGTCACTGGCTCGACTGCCGCTTCGAGTGCCCCACCTGCTAATAAACCATCTTCTTCTCCAAAACTTTTCCCACCCGCTGCCGCAGCAAGCAGCAAACCTGTTGAAGCAAAAGAAACAAAAACGGCATACCAATTTAATAAAATGGGTGGATCACACTGAATGTAAACAGCTGATCATTTGGGGAATCTACTTAATTGCGACCGCTATTTTCAAAAACAACTACCGACGCGTTATGTTATGTAAACGTGCGGTATTTGTCTAAACCGATGTCAGATCGCTCACAAAATCGATGCAAGTATATTAAGGTTAATGGCAACCATTGGTTATACACGCAGGATGAGCCTAAGCAAAAGTCCGGTGAAGTCTATCGCGTCAACCACGGCAATGCCCATAATGTACGAGTAACGTCAAAGATACGCGATATCGTTATGTTGTGCATTAATCCCACTATTATGCTCACGCCTTCATTCCAGAATGCATTTATTCATCTGAAAAATGCAGACGATAAGACGATAGAGAAATATATTATCCAATTGGAAGTAGCGGCCAGTTTTTATATTGCTTGCCGGGAAAGTGAAATCGGTTGGGGAGCCAATAAAACATTACATCGGGAATATCATCTTAATTCCGCCAAAGCATTTGCGGAATATGCACCCTCGCTTCAACACGAAGATAGTACATCCGTCTTTACCCAAGATGAGAGACACTTGTATCAAACTGCATTAGAAGAACCGCATTTTGATTATCCTGCCGATTTGGCATTATTAAACGATCCCAAAACAACGGTGCTGGCTGCGGCAAAATTTATTTTAACAGCGGCACATAATCTGGATTTACTGAGATGCTTTTCCCCTGAAGGTCAATTGCCGCCAAAATATTTGTTTGTTCCATTAGTTTATGATGCCCATAATCCTCCTTCTGAATCAGTAGTAAAACCCTTACTGGCATTTGGCGGGCAACAGTTAATGAAAAGCGAAATTCAGCTGATTTTAACAGGAAATCACGTAACGTCTTCTTTCGATATTCAAGCCGATAAATTTATATTAAAAAATTTTCCTGAGCGCACGCGTTTATTTATGGCTGCGAGTTTAAATACGGATATCGCCATTCGTTTGCTTAGACTGTCAAATTACATCACAGATATTAAAAATGCGCATTTTACTGCTATGCATCTAGACAGTGTCGCAACTCAACTTGCTGCTGTAACCCCTGATTTCTTCAAACAAAAAAATGAGGCATTTTTTGAATTGCTGCGTTGCAAAGAAAGTAACTCGATAGATGCAATCCAAAACGTTCGTCTGTTAACGCAAGGTCCTCTTCCTAAATCGATTTATACAAAACAATTTGAATACATCGCAGAAAAATTATTAACCAATACTGAGTATGATATCACCCTATTTGGAGATCAAGTTTTCCTTATTCTTTTTTTAGAAGAGGGAAGAGAAATAGTGTATAACTTAAGTGAAATTATTGCGCATACCAATTTCGAGCATATTCAATTTGGAAAAAACAAAACCGAATTTAAAAAAATCAACGGGGCTTATCTTAGACTCACCGATAAACACCCTGATGTGAACCTTCAATCCTTTGATAATCTCACGGAGAATCTAAGATTTTTCTTAAGTGATGATATCATCGCGTTAAGAAAAAAAAAGCTTCACGATTCTTTTTTTAGAAGAGGGAAGAGAAATAGTGTATAACTTAAGTGAAATTATTGCGCATACCAATTTCGAGCATATTCAATTTGGAAAAAACAAAACCGAATTTAAAAAAATCAACGGGGCTTATCTTAGACTCACCGATAAACACCCTGATGTGAACCTTCAATCCTTTGATAATCTCACGGAGAATCTAAGATTTTTCTTAAGTGATGATATCATCGCGTTAAGAAAAAAAAAGCTTCACGAATATTATCCTTACTATGTGCTCAGCGTTAATCGCAAAAAAAAGATTTTGCTCATCGAGGGGCAAAAACGGCACCGCCTTTTCACACTAGCGGAAAATACAAATCTTGGAAAAAAAATTCAATTTTGCGAAGCCATATACCAAAAATTATCATTAGCAGAAATGCGAGCGATTAATTTTTATGCCACACAACGTGGACATGTGTTGATAAATGGATTATTGCGAGATCCAGCCGGATTCTTTAAAAAAGAAGTGTTAGAAAAAAGGTCCTCTCATTTTTGCATGTCAGATCTAAATGCACTGATAATGGTTATTCCCCATATTGCGATGCTTGCCAATGCCCTTCGCAAATTAGAAGTTCTTTCTGTATATAGGGATTCGGAAGCGATGCGATTTATTAATCCTTATGGCCTTGATTTTATATCCTCAGCTCGCACGCAAGAGGTCATGCTACAAAAAGGGTTTATCAGCGCAGTGGGTATCGATCCTGAGGGGTTTTTTTCACCAAAAAAAATTCTAGCTGTACTTGAGCCTAGAGAAATAACGCTCGAATTTAAATCAACCAAAGGATTTTGGATAGCCTTATTTTCTCGGTTTCCCAATGAATCAGAAATCCTGATGCCACCCACACCTTTACAAGTATTAAAAGCAACAAAAATATTAGATAAAACAGTGGTTATTGTCCGGGCAGTATCTGATCTACAAGCCTATTCTGCAAACAGCATGAGACAACATAGTAATGATGATGAAACAATAACAGCAGGATTAAATTATATTTTATCATACAGGATATTTTATTTACTCAGCGCTCCTCAACAAAATAATTTACTAAAAAAGGCAACTTTTCAATCTTTTTGGCTATACAATCAATTTGATAAAGATGATTTTTTAACTAAAAATAATAAAGAAAAATTTTTAAAATTATTTGATATTATTGCCAACCACACTCCGTCAAAAAAAATTAAAAAACAAATAAAAGAACAGATTGAACGTCTTGCTATCTGCTATCGAAAGAGTCTTCGTCTAAAATCTGGCGAGGAAGCCCTTGATATCCCAGAAAAACATTTTGAAATTACCTCGTTAAAGACCCTCCTATGTAGTCAAAGTCTAAAAGAATTAGCTAGCAACAATAGTATTTCAAAAACAAAAATAGCTGAGGGGAGTATCACAATTCTGCTATTGGGTTTTTTTGGGATGCTTTTTCTGCGTAATTGTTTGTATATCTGTCTGCCAGATAAATTTACACAAGACACTTTAGAATATAGTAGATTGAATGCAGCAATTTATTTTGTCATATCGTGTTTAATTTATGCTTTAATCGCCTTGCGATCCAGCAAGGGATTCCCCTCTTTTGCTAAAAATATTTATCATTTTACTCAGAAAAAAAATACAGTTGAAAAAGTGGGAAATTTAAATCAACCCATTGTAAATAATATGACGGGATTGAAAAAGTAGACTTAATTTATTTTCGTGTGATCCATAGTAAACTAAAAATCAAGACACAACTGATGGCACTTAAAAACGGCAACGTGATAAAACCCAGCAATTTAAGGTGTGTTGTGTTGCATGGCAACGTTTGCGTACAAAATTCAATGGGTGCAAATCCGGGAATCATTTGTTCGCAATATTGATAGACAGCAAATAAAAACCCCATAACGGGAAAAGGGAGAGCGTAGGGGATAATGACTTTTTCATTTTTAAAGGCGGCAATGCCTAATAAAATCACCAGTGGATAAAGGGCAATACGCTGATACCAACATAATACGCATACCGGCCAATGCAAAACCTCACTCACCAATAAAGTGCAGATCATAGCAATTAAGGCGATTAACCATGCAAGAAATAATCCATATTGCTTGAAAAACATTATTGAATCGCCTTGATAATAATATTAATTTGTTCTTTTGTGAGAGGATCCACTTTAATGCCGTTAATATAAAGTGCGGGTGTTTCTACTTGTTGGCCCATCGCTTTGATGGCTATTTTTAAGTTGTTTTGAATAAAAGATTCGTAGGGATTGCTAACCAAACATTGCGCCAATTGATCCGTGTTAATACCTTTAATTTTACCGGCATCCATCATCAAAGTGGGGACGGTTGCCCAGTCTTGATTTTCAGGCGGCTGATTTTGGAAAAGATATTCCGTAAAATCGAAAAATAATTTTTTATTTTGCATGTAAACACAGCGTGCGGCATTGGCTGCGGGCATTGAGCCTGGCACAAATGCCAAATTAATGAGGGTGTAATTGGCCACCCCAGTATCGATAAATTGTTTTTTAATATAAGGGAAAACTTCCACGTTGAATCGCGCACAATTGCTGCATTTTAAATCTTCAAAAGCCACTAAATGAATTTTCACGTGCGACTTGCCAAGTTTCGGTTGGTTGCTTGTATCAATGTTGATGGGTTTTGGCAAATGATCTTTGACAATGATCGGTTTGATGAAATAAAAAGCGATTGCGGCAGCAATTAACAAACCGAGAATGCAGAGCATCGCAATTTTGATGAATGAATTATTTGTTGGCTTTTCTGTCACGGGCATTTCCTTTTAGAATTTCTGGTGAATTTGCGTAATATGAAATAGAATTTGGTATGTTTGATACTACTAGGAGGATTCTAGCATGAAAAAAATATTATCGTCATTGCCTTTAATTGCTTTATTTTTAATGCCATTGTTTGCAAGCGCAGCGCCTTTTTCAGCAGCACCAGCGACAACACAAGCTTATCATTCTGTTTCTTATACAGCCGATCCGGCTCCAGCGGCAGCGCCTGCTGCAGCTGTTGCGCAACCAGTTTCCGCAGCAACGTCGGATGTAAACAGTGGCGCTGCCGTGATTAATACAAATCCAATTGCACCCGTTGTAGCACAAGCTTCCCTAACAGAACAAGAAACCGTGGATCAACGCTTACAAAATTTGGAAGACAGCAACCATGCAATTGGACGTGCTATTTTTACCATCAATCAAAATATCGCTGTACTACAAGAACAACAAATGGAACATGCTGATGCAAAAAAATCGATGATGGGCAATTTTTCTCTTAATTCTGATGATGCACTGACACTTGCCTTTGCGGGTATTGCATTATTGATGATGGGTATCTTGATGGGCCGTTTATTAATGCGTCGTAATCAGTCCCTCGTAAAAGTTAATAATGGTCATGAAAAAAGTGACTATGATTTTATGGGCACGCACGAAGCGGTGCCTGCAAAACTGGATTTGGCGCGTTCGTATATGGCGATGGGAAATCATACCGACGCCAAAGCAGAATTAAAAATAGTGATTCAAAAAGGCAATGAAGAACAAAAAATGATTGCGGAAGCGTTACTTCATAAAATAAGTAAAATTCCCCTCTAAATACGAAGAACTCAATGATACGTATCGCACTCTGCGTCACTTATGACGGCTCTCGCTATCACGGCTGGCAACATCAAGAAGAAGTCAGTTCGGTGCAGCAAACACTCGAGCATGCACTCTCACGTGTTGCAAATCACTCGGTAACGGTTGTCTGCGCAGGCCGCACAGATGCCGGTGTTCACGCAACAGCGCAAGTGGTGCATTTTGATACGGAAGTGCTACGAACCGAACGTTCTTGGGTATTTGGGGCTAATAGTAATTTACCTGCGGATATTTCTGTTTTATGGGCACAACCTGTCACGCTTGATTTTCATGCGCGATTTTCAGCCTTGGCGCGCACGTATCGTTATATTTTATGCAATCAAAATGTTCGTCCGGGTATTTTTCACAAAGCAGTCAGTTGGTATTTTAAACCGCTTGATGCCGAGCGCATGCAAATGGCAGCGTATTATCTTTTAGGAGAACATGATTTCAGTTCTTTTCGAGGATCGGGTTGTCAGGCACAACATGCGGTGAGAAGCATTCATGCACTTTCTGTGAAAAGACAAGGGCAGTTGGTGATCCTTGAAGTGACGGCGAATGCTTTTTTATTGCATATGGTTCGCAATATTGTGGGCGTTTTGCTTGAAATTGGTGAGGGCGAAAAGCCTCCGGAATGGGCATTGGAAGTGCTCCAAAGCTGCGATCGGAAAAAAGCGGGCATTACCAGTGCGCCAAATGGCCTGTATTTGGTCAAAATCGATTACCCTGATCACTTTAACTTACCAAAACTGCCGAAAGGGCCATTTTTTTTGACTTAAACTCTGCTATTATTGCCTTCAAATAAATAGGTAGAGATCTTATGAGCTGGTTCAAACGATTACTTCCCAAAATTGCAATCTCTTCAATAAAGAAAGGTGTTCCCGAAGGTATTTGGAGCAAATGCACTGCCTGCGAAGCGGTTTTATATCGTGCCGAATTGGAGCGTCATTTATTTGTTTGTCCGAAGTGTCAGTATCATATGCGTATTACTGCACGTCAACGCTTGGATTTTTTTCTAGACCCAGAAGACCGTGAAGAATTGGGTGCGGATATGATGCCGGAAGATCGATTAAAGTTTCGTGATTCAAAAAAATATAAAGACCGTTTAAGTGCCGCACAAAAAGAGACGGGTGAAACAGAAGCACTAGTAGTGATGCGTGGAAAATTAAATGACATGCCATTGGTTGTCGCGGCTTTTGAATTTTCTTTTATCGGTGGGTCGATGAGTTATGCTGTTGGCCAACGATTTGTGCTTGCTGTGCAAACGGCAATTCAACATCATGTACCTTTTATTTGTTTTGCAACGAGTGGTGGTGCTCGCATGCAAGAAGGATTATTTTCACTTTTTCAAATGGCGAAAACGGCGACGGCATTAACGCAATTGGCAAAAGCAAAATTGCCTTTTATTTCAGTATTAGTTGATCCCACAATGGGTGGTGTGTCAGCGAGTTTGGCAACGTTGGGTGATTTAATTATTGCTGAACCAAAGGCATTAATGGGATTTGCGGGCCCACGTGTGATTGAACAAACCATTCGACAAACATTACCCGAAGGTTTTCAGCGCAGTGAATTTTTAATGCAACAAGGTGCGATTGATAAAATTGTTGATCGTCGTGAAATGCGAGACACGGTTTATCGATTGTTTTCTAAGTTAATGCGAATATGACCCTTGATCACTGGTTTTCACACATCCAACAAATTCATCATAAAAAAATGGATTTCGATTTAGATCGTATCGGTATTATCGCCGATCGATTATCATTGAAACATTTTTCTTGTCCTGTTATTACTGTTGCTGGCACGAATGGCAAAGGTTCTTGCGTAAAAACACTAGAATCTATTTATTCCGATGCGGGTTTTAAAACAGCACTCTACACTTCACCGCATTTATTGGA
>Ga0207099_1011_pt1 | contig 42372 bp, 45 predicted proteins | sample Alteio_BWMinHeat_85_FD_153521 | JGI IMG/M metagenome (GOLD analysis project Ga0207099, IMG submission 153521) | Enriched cells from forest soil in Barre Woods Harvard Forest LTER site, Petersham, Massachusetts, United States -... | ecosystem: Environmental > Terrestrial > Soil > Temperate forest >... | reverse complement strand
AAAAATATCCCGGGAAGGAACAACTACAGACCGCCGGGGAACAAACAGTCACCGTCCGCAAGAGCGCAAAGACCAAACCTACGCCGGCGCGGCGAGCAAGCCGCGAATAACGCGCCTCAGCCGAGGCTCAGGCTGCTTTTCTGGCCAGGCGCGTTTGGCCAAAACGTTAAGACTGCGGTCTCGCTGGTCCGTAAATCACAGTGACTTTGTGTAACGGCTTCTTCGGCTTTCTACTTCAATCCTTCGATCGAATTTCCACCCAGATAAGCTTGGAGAACAGCCGGATGAACATAACATTTTCGGCAAATGGCCGGAGTATTGCCGAGCAGTTTTGAAACGGTGCCGGTAACCCGGCTGATCGTCACTGACGTAGCGCAAACCGGCTTCTTCAGCAGCGTCGATCGGATCGCTAACGATCTTTAAATCGCCAACGGAGCCGGCGGGAGCCGAGCGACGTGGACGGGAAAGCCTGCGAGGATTCACGCGCCGGGACTCGAGTGAACCAATCTTCCTTTTCTCTTGACGGAGTTTTTTCGCGCACGCGTGTATTTATGCAACAGCACTCTGCGCGCGCTGCACTGACTGATTGGCGGTCATAGACCGTCGCTACAGTTACGGGCCGTAGCTTTTCGTGAACTTCTTCTTCGATTCGGACTCGCTCGAAGCGGCAGACGAAATTGGCTCGGAAGCTTTCGGTTTCTCTTCGGGCATAGCGGCCAAAGCTGGGGATGGCGCCGGTGGCGGCGTGGGTTGGGCGCCACCTTTTGCCACTTGCCGCGCGACCTCGACATACGCCATCTGCAAATTTGAAAGCGCGTTGCGCAGCACTGTTGTCTCCTCATTGGTCAGGTTGCCGCGCGTCTTTTCCTGGATCATGGCGAGCTGATCGATGAACATCTTCGCTAGCTCGAGATTCACTTCCCCTTCGCCGGTCTTGGGATTCGGAATCTGCCCAAGGAAAAGCGCGGCGTTCTGCGCATGCATCATGACAAACTCGATGAAGCGCTGTGAGAGCTCGCCGCTCTGGGTTGCCTGCATTTTTTCGCCCGCCATAATCTACTCCTTTTTCGCGCCTGCAGCATGATCCGGCGGTCGCACCGTCGCTAAAACATACGGTTGATCGCGAAAATATTTTCTGGCCACGCGCCTGATATCGTCAAGCGTGATCGCTTCGACATCGTGTTCGAGAGATTTGTAATGATCGAAACCGAGGCCGTAAAGCTCATCGAGCGCGCACTGGTAACCGAATGAGTCATTGCTTTGATTCGCGATTTCCTGCTGGCCGATCAACTTTTTCTTGGCGCGGGCCAACTCTTCGCCCGTCAGGCCTTCACTTGCGAGTTTTTGAATCTCATCGAGCAGCGCCGTTTTCACTGGTTCGATCTTCTGTGGATCGGTCCCGAGATAGAAAGCGAAAAGCCCGGGCACCAGTCCTTGCATTTGACTGGCGCCAACGTAGTACGCCAACCCCATTTGTTCACGGATGCGGATGAAAAACCGCGAGCCCAGATCGCTGCTCGCTTCATCGATGAGTTCGAGCGCATAGTGATCCGGACTGAACATGTCGACGCCGCGATATCCGACCATGATCACGCCTTGCGTTTTCTCTTTTTGGCTCTCGACATTTGTCATCTGCCGCAACGGCGCCGCCGGATGGGCGTCCGTTAAGGCAAGCTCACCCGGCCTCAGCGCGCCGAGGGTCTGCTCGAAAAGCTGTTTCACTTCCGCAGCTTTCACGTCTCCAAAAACAGAAATGACGCCGTTTTTTGCCGCCAGATAACGATCACGAAAATCGAGTAAATCTTTCTGCGTCAAACGCTGGACGGAATCGGGCGATCCATTCGCCCGCAGCGCGTAGGGATGATGCGCGAAGAGCGCGGCGCGCAAGATGTTGCGCGCGACGGCCGTGAGCTGTTCGTCTTCTTCTTTAATCCCGGCGATCTGAACTTCCTGTTCGCGCGCGACGGCTTTCGCCGGCATGGTCGCGCTTCGCAATATATCCGAGAGTAAATCAATGCCCAGTTTTAGATCGGGCTTGGTGAGGTGAAGCGAAACACTGAAGCTGTTATTGCCTGCATCACTGCCGATGGAGCCGCCCACCGCCTCGACCTGATTCGCGATCTGCTCCGCCGTGCGTGTCGTCGTTCCTTTGAGCAACACTTTGGCCATCAATCGGGTAATGCCATTGGTTTGCGGCGTCTCAGCCAGAAGTCCGCTTCGGAACACAGCGGTCATCGAAACCAGCGGCAAGCGTGCGTCTTCGCGCACGAGAATGCGCAAGCCATTGGCAAGTTCGAACTTTTGAATTTCACCGGCGCTGATGGGCCTTACGCCCTCGGCCTTCGCCACCAGTGAGCCCCGCGGGTTTAACGACACGACCGTTAAATTATCGTTCGTGAGGTAGGTCGTCGCGACACGGCGAATGTCATCGAGCGTCACTTTCTGGACGGCAGCGAGATAGTCGCGACTGAAATTCAGATTCCGCGTGAGCAGCCAGTTCGAACCGATATCGGAGGCCTGGTCGCGCATGGTGGCCAGCGCACCGAGACGATGACTGAGCGAGATTTTCTTCGCCTTCATCAACTCCTCCGGCGTGACGCCGGCCTGTTTGACTTCGTCAATGATCTGCGAAATCAATCGCTCCGCGGCGTCGCGTTTTTTTGGATCAACCGTGGCAGCGATACCGAGCAATCCCGGATCGCCCGGCGTATACGAAAACGCTGAGACACCGAAAGCTAGGCCAGCCTCTTCACGCACGCGCCGGTACAAGCGCGAGCTGCGGCCGTCACCCAAAATCGTCGAGAGCAGATCGAGCGCCGGAACGTCCGGATGCGTGATCTCGGGAATGTGCCAGGCCAGCGAGAGACGTGTTAGTTCGGTGGCGAACTCGTCGTGCACTTCACGGAAGCCTAGTTGCGGCGGTTCCTCGGGAATGAAGACCGGCTTGAGTGATTTCTCCGGATACGCCTTGAAGAAGTCGGCAAGCTGCTCATGCACTTTTTCTGGATCGACATCTCCCGCCACAATGAAGGTGAGATTGTTCGGGACGTAACGCGATTTGTAATACTGCATCACCTGCTCTTGAGTGAGCTGGTTATAGACTTCCATCTGCCCGATCACCGGCAGCCGGTAAGGATGCCGCTGGTAGGCGGTGGCTAAAAGAAGTTGGCTGGTCATTCGGTCGGGATCATCGAGATTCATCGCGAACTCGCGCCGGATCACTTCCTGTTCTTTCAAATATTCCTTGGGCGGAAGAGTTGAATTCATCATCGCGTCAGCCAAAACATCCAGCGCAGTGGCGACGCCATCCTTCGGCACATCGATCCAGAAAACCGTGTGATCGAACGAGGTGTAGGCGTTGATGTATCCGCCGACATCCTGGATTTTTTGCGCGATCGCGTTGGTCGTTCGCGTCTTCGTCCCCTTGAAGAGCATGTGTTCGAGAATGTGGGAGAGGCCCGCACCCAGATGCTCGTCCTCACTCACGCTGCCGGTAGCGCACCAGGCCTGCACGCTTGCCACCGGGGCACTGTGATCTTCCTGTACAATCACCGTCAAACCGTCCGGCAGGGCCCATTTCTGCGCCGAGCTGGGAGGAAAAGTAATGATGGCCGAATCATCACTGGCTGCAGCTTTCAAGTTAGCGGTGCTAAACATAGTTGCGACGACAAGCGCCAGGCCCGGTCCCGGCAGCCGCAGGATCATAACAATTTTGGCGCATGCAGACCCGGCGGCGCCACGACCGCTGGAGCGATTGATTTCGCGGGCGCGAACGGCTTGACGAACGCTTCCTTAAAATCGTAAACATTCTTAAAGTCCTCCAGCGAGTCTTCCTCGGTTTTCCCGAAAATTCCGGCCCCGATCAGATTGAAAACCATGTGCCCGATGTCCTCGCAGCAGTGGATTCCCCAATTATCAAAAACCGTGATCACCATCGGCCCAAACTCCTTGAGGGCGTACTGCCGGACGCCGTCGAGCAGTTCTGGACCGGCCACATGACGCACAGCGGCGCCTTTGATCTTCTTCTGGTGTTTGGTGGTGAAATCGAGCGCGTCGCGCAAAAAAACATACGCCTCCCGCTGGTAACGTGAGTCGCTGGCCACAATGGAATCGAGAGCTTCGGCAAATCCAATTTTCTGCATGAGAATGAAACAGACGCGTTTTAGTCGCGCAGCCTATGATAATCAGCAACCGCGCAACGAGCAACTGCCGCTGTAGCCGGTCCGGGTAGGCCGATCCCCCCACGGAGCCATCGACTTTCCGTACCCAGTTCGCTATCTCGACAGCGTTTCGCGCTACCGAGACTTGGTTTTTTTAGTCCCACCGTCGCGATCTTGGCGAGATTAGGAAGGCCAAATGTAATCTCCCTGCCAAGCATCAAAAACGCTGGGCGATTGTCGATGCCACAACCACTATTTGTCCGACCAAACGGCGAACTCGCCGCCGCCGGGCTCGCGAAAGTGAAAACGGCGGCCGGGGAATGTAAAAATCCCCCAGCATCTTCTCCAGTTCGGGATCGTAAAAGACCACGAGCGGCGCGCCCCCGTTCACACCCGCGGTTTTTCCTGAAGCGAAGAAGCCGCCGGTCATTCGGCCATCATCAAACGACGCATAATCGGGTCCGTAGTCTTGAAACGACCAGCCCAATAACGCGCTGAAAGACTTTTTCGTCTCCGCAAGATGGCGCGAAGCCATTTCGATGTAACCGATCGTGTTCTTAAGCGATTCGTGCATTCGATCTTTCAATTTTGAAATTGTTCTTCCAACGCGTCGAGATAAACCGAGAGCGCGTCCCGGCGCCGCGGGCGCGCCTCATTCTGCTCTTGAGCCGCTTTGAGGTACTCGGCAAACGCCCCGCTTTTTGTTTTGGGTTGCGTCGCTTCGAACCAGTTCATGTAATCATCGATTCGCTCATGCGAGTGGCAAGTCTTGCGCGAGTCGTTTGCAAACGTGCGAGACGCACAGTCAGTCCTTTCCGTTTGCCGTTCACCAAAAGAGCGGCGATTTGCTGATATTCCCGCACAATCGGTCGCAGGACTGGGTTCGCCCGCGCCGCGAGCAAGAGCAAATCCTGGCTTGCGGCGGCAACCGCCGCAATCTCCGCAGCCGAAATCTTTCGCTGTGAAAAATCATTGAGCTGCGCCGTTCTGGTTCGATGCCCGGAATCTGAAATTCGAACCCGCAACAATTCATCGAGGCGTCGCTCGGTTTCGGCAAAGGCGAGCAATTGATAACTCTGAGTAACGCTCAGCCGAGCCACGCTTGAGCGCCAGGTTTCTTCCGCGTCGCCGCCTAACACCGGAAACTGGGCCTTCAAATCGGCGAGCGGATCGGCTGAGGGACGCGATAGATTGTCGATGTAGCCTGCCAGCCGCGCAGGCCCGGCCGTTGCATCAACCAGCAACTGCACGAGCGCAAATGAGTAAGCGCGATAAAGCAGCCGCGCGGGAGAATCGAGGTCCGAAATGCTTCTGGGCCGGAGAAGTTCTTCCAGCGGCATGATCTTCTCCGAGAGGAGAAGCGCCTCGACCAGCGGCCCGCGATCGCGGCCAGGCGTGAGCGCCAACGCGCCATCGAGCAACCAATCCGGCGGCTGCACGTATGGCGTCCCCGGAGCGATGTCCGGTTGGTTCCGATAAATAATTTCCAGCACAATCGCGCGCAGCAATGCACGCTCGACCAGTGAGCCATCGACATCTCGAGTAACGGTCAAATCGAGCTGTAACTTGAGACCAAAACCGGTCTGGCTGAAACGCAACGCGGCCGGCCGTATTTTAGGCGGGTCCGCCTGCGACAATTGCAAATTAATGATCAAGGGCGTCTTCCACCGATCAAGCCGCCGCAAGAGCGCCAGGAAATTGGCTTTGGTCCGCTCCGCCAGCTCCGAAATCGCCCCGCGCAAGGTGCCATCGGCACCGTAAATAATGAATTGCTGCGAAGGGCTCACGCTTCGCTCCGGAGGCGCCGCGCGGAGCGATTGAAGGGTGAAGATCGACAGTATAAAAATCGCGCGGCAGTTCAGCTTCATCAAGAGGCTGGCGGATGATGATCGGGAAGGGAGCGCGCTGGCAAGCAAAACTCGTCAGTCGCATCAGTCGTCACTATTCACGAAACTCTGCCCATTTTGAGGTGTATAATTTACGGACAACCCAAAACAATTATGAATAAAAAAGCTGTACTTCTCTTAAGCTCTTTGGCAGCGGTGGTGCTGGCCGTGCCACTGGCGATGGCCGATCCACGCGGCGGCCGCGGCGGCAGTGAGGGCGGGCACTTCGGGCGCGCGCCCGCACGCGGGGCATTCGCGATGACCCGCAACGCGGGAACATTCCGTCAGGGAGGATTCAATCGCTGGAATGGCAATCGCTGGAGTGGTGATTGGCGGCACCGCGGACACTTCCGTGACCGTGACCGCTTCATCTTTTTCGGCGGGTTTGATTTCCCGTACTACTACGGATATCCCTATTACGGTTACCTTCCGTATGATTATTACGGTTATGGCTATGGCTACAATCCGTACGGGTATTCCGCTCCCGGATACGATTATGATAACTACAGCGGGCCAGCTTACGGATATGACTATCGCGATCGTTATCGCGGAGGGTCTTCAGTCGTGACGCTCCAGCGCCAACTGGCTCGAGCGGGTTATTATCACGGTGCCATTGACGGAATAATGGGGCCAGAAACCCGTCGCGCGATGCGGGTTTACCAACGTTCGCGCGGCGCACTGAGTGCTCGCTAATTACGAATCCCGGTCGTCGATTCTTGCGGTTGGTGTTGACCGGCGGGCTCGCGGGGTGAAAGGGTGGGCCTGCCGGTCACTCCTATTGCAGCGGGCGTGTTCAGCAAAACCTGCTTTTCGTGAAATTCGATCGCGCCCATTTTAGCGACTAGTTTCTGCTCCCGCTGGAGCGCCGACCAGAGATCGGCGAAAACTATATCCATGAACTGCATGATCACGGGAGGAAATGGAAGGCGACCGATGCTGCCTCCTTTGTTCGAGGCGATTATTTTCCCTTCTTCGGCATGCGCCGCGTAAGCGGAGGTCGTGTAAAGCGAATACCCAAAAAGGGCGCGTTCGGCCGTAACGGTAACACTACCCTCGCTGAAACCAACGATGGCCCGCTTGAAATTTAGCAGCGGCTTGTTTAAAGCGGACTGCTTGCTTTTCAACGTGTAGGCAAGATAAGCATTCACCTGCTCCTCCGTGTACGCGAGCTGAGCTGGCCGGTGGGAATAGATCGCGTTTTCCAAGTCGAAATTGATCTGCCGCGGCGCCGCATCTTTGACCGCCGATGGGACATCCGGTGACAGAATCATTTGAATCACTGCGGCTGCCGCGCACGCGCCGATGGCCAACTTACAAGTCATGAAAAACAAACGGTCAGATGCCAGCTTTTGTGGGTTTAACATCTTCCGAATATGACGCTGCGTGTCCTTCACCTCTTTCTGCCGCGACGTCCGCGACGCGACGGCGGAACGGTCGAGTCGCGCCCCACAGCGATGACAATAAACGCGCTCCGGCTCGTTCTCGTGCCCACACTCGGCACAAATCAGCTTGGTCATGGGGTTGGTTCTTTCCCTGGCTTGTTCGTCGTTGTCGATGTCGCAGGCGGAGCCTTCGCAGGCGCCTCTTTCGTGGCCGGGGCGGCAGCGGTGGCAGGCGCATCTTTCTTGGCCGCTTCTTTGTACGAGCTACTGCGATAATCAGTGGTGTAGAAACCAGAGCCCTTGAAGATCAATCCAGCCCCTGCGCCAAGAAGGCGCTTTACCTTCCCATGTCCCCATCTCGGCAGCCGGCAAAGCTCTTTCGGGCACTCGCAGAATGGTTTGTCGCGCATGGATTGAAATGCCTCAAAGGTTTGGTCGCATTTTGCGCAAGAATACTCGTAGGTGGGCATGGAAGGAAACGGCCGCGGAAGTCTGCATGAAAGCAAGCACAATTCAAGCCGAGGCCCGGGACTGTATCAGTTTCATATCTAAGCGCCGTAGGCGCGCCACGTTTATAGAGCATTGTCTCTGAAGGGAGATAAGTTTTAAGGATGGGTCGCATGCTGCAAGCAGGCCGCGCACCTGCTCCGCTACCGGCCAATCAAAATGGTACACTGCACGCGGGGGGCCGTTCCTTGACTTTACCCGCTTCGAACGTTAACAGAATCCGTTTCGAAAAAAATCCTATGTCTCGTTTGTTTGTGCGAATCTCATCGGTGCTCATTTTCTCGGCCGCGATCTTTTTTATAGGCGGCTGCGAAGAAGACGCGCGCTTCGCCGCCCAAACCCAATACTTAGGGGGCATCTACGGAACAACGCCGACGGCCGGCGCGCCGGAAGACACCGTTTCATATTGGGACGGGGACGGGATTGGGGGAAAACCGTCCATCAAGATCAGTCTCGGAGAGCAACGCGCGTATTTTTATAAGAGCGGAATGCTCGTCGGCATCTCCCAACTTTCGACGGGTCGCGAAGGGCTTAACACTCCGGCCGGCCATTTCTCCATTATCCAGAAGGACCTCAAACACGTCTCGACCAAGTACGGCGATTACGTCGATGCCACCGGCAACGTCGTGATGCAGAATGTCGACGTGGAAAAGGATCCGCGACCGCCCGGCACTCATTTCCAAGGTGCGCCCATGCCTTATTTTATGCGCATCGTTGGCGGGGTGGGGATGCACGCAGGCTACTTGCCCGGTTATCCCGCCTCGCACGGCTGCATCCGCATGCCGGAGTTTATGGCTGAAAACTTTTTCAAATCAGTCTCGTCTGGCACGCCGGTTACAATCACGAATTAAACACGACCCCGAAGGCTTTCGGGGTTGTCTTTGAAGTTGCGATTGTTTCGGCGAACATTCGCCGTGGAAGAATCGACGCCCGGGGACCTTCTAACGCTCGTTGCGCGGTCCGAACCGATCGCAGCGAAGTTGCGCCAAATCGAGAACCGCACATGGCCGATCTTTTTCTCCCACGTCATCGATTCGGCCCAGGCATTCCTCGTTGCCACCATCGCGCACAACATCGACAAGACGATTTGGGTCTTCTGCCCGAGCGTTCATTCCCAGGAATTGCTCTACGAGAGTTTGCTCAACTGGCAACCGGATGCGCTTTTCTTGCCGGAAGCAGAATTTGCCGCGGTCGAAAATATCCTGCCCGACCCGGAGATCGCGGCCGAACGGCTCGCCTTGCTTTCTCTCGTCGAGCGCAACGCCGGAGCGCACGTCATTGTTGCAACGCGCGCCAGCCTCGATCAAGCCGCGCCCAAACCGGGCGCGCTTATCTCCGCCTCCATCCAATTTCGACGCGGGATGACGGAAAAAATGGAACGCGTCCTGGAGCAGCTTTCCAGAGCTGGTTATGAGCGCGTCGCTCAAGTAACCACGCGCGGACAGTTCGCCGTCCGTGGCGGAATTGTCGACCTTTATTCGTGGCAGGCGCCGCTGCCGGTGCGGGTCGAATTCTTTGGCGATGAAATCGAATCCCTGCGCGAGTTCGATATCGATACTCAGACCTCGGTGCGGGATCTAAACTCTGTCGATATTCTGCTCGGAACGGCGGACGATCAAAGCAGCGCGCTACGCGACTACGTCACGCGCGATCATCTTAAGATCGACATCGAACCCGCGGAGCCATCCGCCGCGCACATTCAAATCAGCGAAGGCTCGACCGAGAACTGTGCCGAGGATTTCAGCGGCGCGTTTCAAGATTGCGAAGTCGGAGAGTTCGCGATCGGCGATCTCATGCTGGTGGAAGCAAAACGCGCACAGTTTGCCGCGCGATTGAAAGAATGGCGCGCGAACAAGGCGAAGATCGTCATCTATTTTCAGACTGAAGGCGAAATCGAGCGTTTTCGGGAAATAATGGGCGAGAAGGGCGCGCTCGATGATGTCGATCTCGTTGAAGGCACTCTCGCTCGCGGATTTTCTTTTCCGGCCGCTAACCTTGTCGTGCTTTCGGCCGCGGAATTATTCGGGCGATTCGCCACGCATGGCCGCCGGCGCTTGCGGCGCGCAGAACGCCATCGCGCGCAAATTGACTTCAGTGAACTGAGCGAGGGCAACTTCGTTGTCCATCTCGAGCATGGCGTTGGACGATTCCTCGGTCTCGAAAAATTCGCCGCACAAAACGGAGCGCAAGAAGTTTTGGTCCTCGAGTTCGCCGATGAAGCGAAACTTTATGTGCCGCTCGAACAGGCCTATCTCGTTTCCCGCTACGTCGGTGTCGGCAAAAAATCGCCGATACTCAGTTCGCTTGGCGACGCAAAATGGGCGCGTGCGAAGAAAAACACTGCCGCCGCCATTTTCGACTACGCTGGCAAAATGCTCACCCTCCAAGCTGAACGTGAAACGCATCCCGGTCACGCGTTCGGTCCCGACACGAAGTGGCAGGCCGAGTTTGAGCATTCGTTTCCATTTCGCGAAACAGCGGACCAACTGAAAACAATCGTCGAAACAAAAATCGACATGGAGCAGCCGCGACCGATGGACCGGTTGATTTGCGGCGATGCCGGCTTTGGCAAGACCGAAATTGCCATTCGCGCTGCGTTCAAGGCGGTCATGGACGGCAAACAAGTGGCGGTACTAGCGCCGACAACCGTTCTCGCCCAACAACATTTCGAAGTCTTTCGCCAGCGCATGCTCGACTATCCGGTGCGGATCGAAATGCTCAGCCGCTTTCGTTCGCATTCCGAACAACGCAAAGTTCTCGAACTTTTGCGCAAAGGCGGCGTCGATATCGTGATCGGCACGCATCGGCTCATCTCCGGCGATGTCGTCTTCAAAGATCTCGGCCTCGTCGTCATCGACGAAGAGCAGCGCTTCGGAGTTTTGCACAAAGAAAAATTCAAAGAACTCTTCAAACTTGTCGATGTCCTTACCCTTTCCGCTACGCCCATCCCGCGCACCCTTTATCTTTCGCTCGTCGGCGTGAAAGACATGTCAACCATTGAGACGCCGCCGCTCAATCGCTTGCCAGTGGAAACGGTAGTCTGCGGTTACGACGAGCGAATCATTCGCGACGCGATCAATCGCGAGCTCGAGCGGCAGGGTCAGGTTTTCTTTTTGCACAATCGCGTTCAGACAATCGAGCGCATGCGAGATAAAATTGCCGATCTTTGTCCGGACGCGAAGATCGACATCGGCCATGGCCAAATGGACTCGGATGAATTGGAAGCGGTCATGGCACGCTTTGTCGCCGGAGGAATCGACGTGCTGGTTTGCACGACGATTATCGAAAGCGGTCTCGATATTTCGAATGCGAACACGATTATCATTGACCGGGCGGATCGATTTGGTCTGGCCGATCTTTATCAACTGCGCGGACGCGTCGGCCGTGCCGAGCACAAAGCCTACGCATATTTGCTCTTGCCACGCGAGATGATGGCAATCGGCGCTGCCCGCAAACGGATCAACGCCATTAAACAGTATAGCTCGCTAGGCGCGGGATTTCGGATCGCGATGCGGGATCTGGAAATCCGCGGCGCGGGCAGCATTCTTGGCACAGCGCAGAGCGGCCACATCATGGCTGTCGGTTTCGATTTATATTGCCAGTTGCTCAAGCAGGCCGTGGCGCAACGTAAAGGTGAAAAATTGCAATTGCGGCCCGAGGTCGATCTGCGGCTCGATTTTGTCGCAACCAACGAAGCTGAATTCGTTCCGCTTGGGCCAAAGCTGCGCGTGCCGGCTTTTATCCCAGCCAGTTTTATCGGCGCCGCGACTTTGCGCATCCAGGCGTACCGTCACATTGCTGAAATAACGACGCGCGAGCATTTGGAACGACTCGCACGCGATTGGCGCGACCGCTTCGGCCCGTTCCCGCCCGCGGTTGACAATTTGTTCCTTCTCACCGAAGTCAAGCTCGCCGCAGCCGAGGCCAGCATCAGCCGCGTGGAGGCCCGCGAGCGCAAATTAATGCTGACACGGCGCGGGGATTTTATCCTTGTCGGTGGGAAATTCCCTCGTTTAGTTGCGAGTAGAATCGAACAGCTTCTCAGGGAGATTCTGGAACTGATCAAGAAACTATGAAGCGTATGATGCGTCCGGTTGTTATCGCGTTGCTGGCGGTTTCTGGCTTCGCTCTGTCGCCGCTTTGCTGCGCCGCCTTCGCCGCGGAACCGGTCGAGCCGCAGGTCGTTGATGGGATTGCCGCAATTGTGAATGGGGACGTGATCACATACTCACAAGTGCGCGGTTTGTCCGCGCCGCGAGAAAAGTTGCTGCGTTCGCAGGCCACGGGTGAAGAGCTAGTGAATAAAATCAAGCAAGCCCGGCAAGCGGCGTTGAATGATCTGATCGATCGACAGTTGATTATCCAGGCGTTCAAAAAGGAGAGCTATCAGATTCCAGATCATTTTGTCGACGAGCGGGTGCACGAGATCATCCAGGAGTCATTCGGAGGCGACCGCAATACGTTTATCAAAACGCTGGAGGCGCAAAATTATACGCTGGGCGAATTTAAAAAACAGGAGACCGAGCGAATGATTGTGCAGGCGATGCGGGGCAAGAACGTCAAGCGGAACTTGATTATTTCGCCAGTCAAAATTGAAGAGTATTACAAAAATCACCGGGAAGAATTTACGGCCAAAGAGCAAATCAAGCTGCGCATGATTATGATTCCCGGCCACGCCGATACCGGTAATTCCGCAGCCCAGAAAGCGATGGCCGAAGAAGTTCTCGGCAAGCTGGCGGGCGGCGCGGAGTTCGATCGCATGGCGCAGATTTATTCTGAGGACAGCACACGCGAGCTCGGCGGCGATTGGGGCTGGATCGAACGCAAGACACTCGCCGCTCCGCTCGAAAAGGTGGCCTTCAACCTGCCAGTGGGAAGAATCAGCCGGATCGTCGAATTCGGCGGCAATTATTACATCCTCAAGGTGGACGATAAGCACGGCGGCGCCACGCGCTCGCTCGCCGAAGTTCGTCCCGAAATCGAGAAGAAACTGATTCAACTCGAAGCGCAGAACCTTCAGGAACGCTGGATCGCCAGTTTGCGGTCAAAGGCCTACATCCGAACGTTCTAAGCTTTCTTCAACGCTCGTTTGCCAGCGCTTCGCCGCATGTGCAGAATCGCACATGCCACTTCGCGTCGGTATTACGCTCGGTGATTGCGCTGGAATCGGACCGGAGATTGTTGATGCAGCGCTCAAGTCTGATCGCCTTCCCGAGAAGGCTGAATACGTCGTGATCGGGAAATATCCCGATTGCTCGTTAGGCAAACCAACGCTCGAAACTGCCCGCGCGGCCGCAGCTGCTCTCGAAGAAGCCGTCACGCTCGCGCGGCGCGGCGCCCTCGCTGCCGTGGTGACGGGCCCCGTTCACAAAGCGCGCATGTACGAAGCGGGCTTTAAGTTCCCCGGACAAACCGAGTTCTTCGCTGAACGCTGCGGCGTAAAGAATTTCGCCATGTTATTGACCGGCGGAAAAATCACCGTCGCGCTCGTGACCGCGCATCTTCCCCTGTGCAAGGTTCCAAGCGCGCTCAAGCGATCCGAGATTGTACGCGTCGGTCTCTTGCTGGTCGATTTTCTTCATCGTCGATCCAGAAAAACGCCGCGCATTGCCGTTGCCGGATTAAATCCCCATGCCGGTGAATCGGGAAAACTCGGTCGCGAAGAAATCGAAATTATCGCTCCAGCGGTCGAAGAACTGCAATCCGCAATCCGCAATCCGCAATCCGCAGTTCTTTCCGGTCCACTTTCGGCCGACACTGTTTTCCATCGCGCCGCTGAAGGTGAATTCGATGCGGTTCTTTGCATGTATCACGATCAGGGCCTCATTCCGCTCAAACTGCACGCCTTTCACAGTGGCGCGAACATAACACTTGGTCTCCCGTTCCCACGCACCAGTCCTGATCACGGCACCGCCTTTGATATCGCCGGCAAAGGAATCGCCCGACCCGACAGCATGATCGCCGCGATCACGGTCGCGGTTGAACTCGCGCGAAACAAATGATGGCTAAGATTGACAAGTACATCTCGGTCTTCAATATCGGGCTCCAGAACACATTTGTTTATCGCTGGAATTATTTTCTGCGCGCGCTTTTCGGATTGATTCCGCTGGCCGGTACCGTTTTTCTCTGGCGCGCCATCTTTCGCGAGCGCGGCGGCGGACTACACGGCTACGACTACGGCACGATGATTTATTATTATTTGCTCGCGCTCCTGGTCAGCAACCTCGTGACGCCTACCGAAGACGAATGGCAGATCGCGGCCGACATTCGCGAAGGTCAGATCAATTCGTTTCTAACCAAGCCGCTTAGCTACCTCGGCTACCGGTTTAGCATTTTCTTAAGCGGCCGCCTCGTCTACACCGCCGTCACCCTGCCGCCCATCGTACTCATCTTTATCTATTTCCGTCACTACATCGCCCTGCCCGATCAAGCGATAACTTACGTTTACGCATTTATCTCGATGCTGATGGCGGCGTTCATGCAGTTTTTCATCACCTACAGCCTGGCCATGATGGCCTTCTGGATTCTGGAAATCTCCACCATCGTTTTCATCGTTTATTCCTTCGAATATTTCCTCGGCGGCCAGATGTTTCCCATCGATATCATGCCCGCGGGAGTCCAGGCAGTAATGAAATGGCTGCCATTTTATTACGAACTTTTTTGTCCGATTGCGATCTTTCTCGGACGGCTTCAAGGCGCGGCCCTCGCGCAGGCATTCGCCATTCAAAGCGGCTGGCTATTGCTAACTTGGGCGGCTGCGCGCGCCATGTGGAAACGCGGCCTCGGCCATTACCAAGCCGTCGGCGGTTAAGCCTGTGAGCGTTGAAGCGGCGTTTGTGTCAAACGCCGAACCGAGAAAGGCACTCGTCTTGTCGAGCGTCTCGACAACATTATTTAGTCGTCGGCAGGCCTGCTGCTTTCCATGCCTTAAATCCGCCGGCCATGGAGCGGACGTTTTTGTAGCCCATTTTTTGCAGGCTCTCAGCCGCGAGCGCGGAGCGGCCGCCGCCGCCGCAATGGGTGATGATGGTCTTGTTTAAATCGGGAAACTTTTCTTCGATTTCTAGTTCGATGGTGCCACGACTGAAATGCGTCGCATCTGGAATGTGTTCTCCGTTCCACTCCTCCTTTTCCCGGACATCAACAATTATCGCTTCGCCGCTCTTCATTTTCGCGGCCGCGTCTTCCGGTGAAATTTCACGGATGTTCTTCTTCGCGTCTGCGACCAGTTTTTCAAAACGAGTCTGCTCAGCCATAAAGTTGATTAATCGAGTCTACTCGTAACGCAACGCTTCGATCGGGTCGAGCGCGGCGGCTTTTCGCGCCGGATAAAATCCGAAGAAAATTCCAACGGCTGCGCTCACGAGAAAGGCGATGACAATTGAAGCCGGCGAAATCAGCGCGGGCCAATGCCGCGTGATCGCGATTGTTTTGGCGGCAGCGATTCCGATGATGATTCCCAGAATGCCGCCGACCGAACTCAGTGAGATCGCTTCGATCAAAAATTGGGTGAGAATGTCGCGGCCGTGTGCGCCCACGGCCATGCGTGTGCCGATTTCGCGCGTGCGTTCGGTCACACTCACGAGCATGATGTTCATGATTCCGATGCCACCGACCACGAGGGAAACGCCGGCAATTGCGCCTAGTAATCCAGTCATGACGTTGGTCGTGGCCGTCGCTGCGTCGGCGATCTCCTGTTGACTGCGCACGGTGAAATCATCGTCGCGCCCCGGCCGAATGTTGTGACGCTGGCGCAACAAATCGATGATCTGTTTTTGTGCGCTGTCCATCTGGTTAGCATCGCCTACCTGTACGTTGATGTTACGCAAAGTCGTTCCTCCGGCCACGCGCTTCATCGCGCTCGTGTAGGGCATGATCACAATGTCGTCTTGATCGACACCCTGCGCGCTCAATCCTTTCGGCGTCAAAACGCCGGTAATGGTGAACGGCACATTCTTGACCCGCAACACCTGGCCGATGGGATCGTCGTTGCCGTAAATCTGCGTCGCGGTGGTGCGGCCGATCACGCAGACTTTGTTTGCGCTGCGCACGTCCTGCGGTGTGAACGGCGCGCCATCGGCCAGTGGCCACTGACGAATGTCGAGGTAATCGGCCGATTCGCCGTAAATCCGCGTAAACCAATTTTGATTTCCGGCCGCGACTTGCGTGGTCGAAACAACTTCTTCACTTACCGCGGTCACACCGGAAACTTCGCGCCGGATCGCTTCCGCGTCTTCAATCTTTAACGTGCCTGCGCCGCCCCAGCCGGTGCGAATGCCACTCGAAGTCGTGCTCCCGGAAAAGACCAAAATAATGTTCTGACCGAGACTCGCGATTTGCGCTTCCACCTGCGCCTTCGCGCCGTTTCCAATGCCAACCATCGCAATGACCGCAGCCACGCCGATGATAATTCCGAGCGCAGTCAGCGCCGAACGAAGTTTGTTCCGGCGCAATGCGCGAAAGGCAACGTTGATTGTCGATCCAACTCTCATGATTCACTTGTCGATCTTGCCAGTTTTTCCAACTCGGCCGCCGCATCGAAGCGTTGCGAAACCGGGTGATCGTTCAGGATCAGACCGTCACGCATCATCACATTTCGTCGCGCATAGGCTGCGATGTCCTGTTCATGCGTCACCATGATGATCGTAATTCCGCGCTTGTTCAGTTGTTGAAAGATTCCCATGATCTCGATGCTGGTCCGGCTATCGAGATTTCCAGTCGGCTCGTCCGCCAGCACAACCTCGGGGTCATTGATCAACGCCCGCGCAATTGCGACGCGTTGTTGCTGGCCGCCGGAGAGCTGACTGGGATGATGATCTTCCCGACCTTCCAGTCCAACCGACGCAAGAACGGCGTCGGCTTTTTCGCGCAACTGCGCATTCGTTAGGCCGCGCCTGCCGTAGAGCAAAGGCAACTCGACGTTTTCCCGCGCCGACGTCCTTGGCAACAAATTGAAGTTCTGAAAAACGAACCCGATCTTGTTATTGCGAATGTCGGCCAGTTGATCGCGATTCAGCGCAGAAACATCGGATTCATCAAGCACGTATCGGCCGGCTGTCGGCCGATCGAGACAGCCGAGAATATTCATGAGCGTCGATTTGCCGGAACCGCTCGCGCCCATTAGCGCGACAAACTCGCCGCGCTGGATTTCGAGCGAGACGCCGCGCACCGCGCGCACTTCCATCTCGCCGGTGCGGTACGTCTTGTGGACATCCCTCAACCTGACGACCGTGCCGTTGTTCATGTCGACTTAACTCCGGTTCATGGGAAGCGACGCGGACCGCTGAACGGATTTACCGCCGACGAAGATGACGAGGATGCCGACGTTAACTCAGCCGTAACGACGCGGTCGCCTTCTTTCAAACCTTCGAGAACTTCAGTGGAAATGCCGTCGCTGATTCCGGTTTTGATTTGCGTGGGTTTCGGGCGGCCGCCGGAAAGAACATAAACCGTGCGTTCGCCGCCGCGCCGCTCGCGTCCGCCGCTCGGGCGCGCGCCACTTGGCGAGGAAGCAGATGTCGATCTTGCCTCAGTCGGCGTGGCATCGGCCGGCCGATAACGCAATGCCGCATTCTTGATTTGCAAAACATTGTCGCGATGCGCGATGAGGATCGACACATTCGCCGTCATTCCCGGCTTCAATTTCAAATCCGGATTGCTCACGCCGATCACCGTGTCGTAGGTCACGACGTTCTGCACGGTGATCGGCGCATTGCGCACCTGCGTGACCTTCCCATGAAAGGTGTGCGTCGGAAATGCGTCCACCGTAAAATCGACATTTTGATCGATGGCGACGACGCCAACGTCCGCTTCGGCCACGTTGGAGTCGATCTGCATTTTGGTGAGATCGTTCGCAATCATGAAAATAATCGGCGCCTGCAAACTGGCCGCTACGGTTTGGCCAACGTCGACGCTGCGCGAGATCACGACGCCATCAATCGGCGACGTGATGGTGCAGTGATCGAGGTCCGCTTTCGCTTTATCGAGCGCGCCTTGTTTGATTTTCACGTTGGCTTCGGCCTGATGCAGGTTCGCCATCGCCTGATCGAGATCCTGTTGGGATGAGATTTTCTGCGTGAAAAGCTGTTGCGTGCGCGTCGTATTCAGTTTCGCAAGTTCGAGCGCGGCCTGCGCGCTCGCCAAGTCACCTTCGGTCTGCGTGACCGTGGCTTGAAAAAGCGCCGGATCAATTTGTGCGACTACGTCTCCGGCTTTCACCTGTGAATTAAAATCGGCAAACAACTTCGCGATATTTCCGGAAACCTGGCTGCCCACCTGCACGTTCACGACAGGATTTAGCGTTCCAGTTGCAGTGACCGCCTGCGTCAACGGACCGTGCGTCACGGTTGCCGTCTGATAATTTGCGGCGCCACTTTGTCGACATTGGCGCAGGACGAACGCGAACACGATTAAGACGATGATTATGATAAGCAGCGGGAAAAAGCGTTTCATGCGGGTGGAGGTTGACTTCGCCTATAACTAAGACAGGAAAAGGAGTGCAGCGTTACATCGACATCTACTCCATCATGCTGCGTAATTCGCTAATCCGCGAGATGAGTTTCAAAGCCAACTTCCTCCTTTGGATGATCGTCGAAGTCCTCTGGTTCTGTGGGCAGATCGTTTTCTTCAGCATCATTTTTGGCCAGGTCGATCGCATTGGCGATTGGACGAAATGGGAAGTGGTGTTGCTCGTCGGCACGCACCAAATGATCGCGCAACTTTTCCAGGGATTCTTTTTCGTCAACATCGCAAACATTCCCGAGCTTGTCCGCACGGGAAAGCTCGACTCGCTGCTCGTGTTGCCCATCGACAGCCAGTTTGCCGTTTCGACCAAACAATTTGGCTTCGACAGCATGATCAACGCCGCGCTCGGTGGCGTCGTCGTTTGCGTATCGCTCTCCCGGCTCGGCCTCGTCCCAAATCCGCTGTCGATCTTGCTTTACCTGACCGCCCTCGGGTTCGGCGTCGCCGTCCATTACTCGATCATGCTTTGCCTCGCGGCCGTGAGTTTTTGGATCGTCCGGGCGCAAGGCCTGGTTTACGGCTACTTCAATTTTCTTAACATCGCGCGCTATCCGGACGTAATTTTTCCCCGGATTTTTCGGTTCATTTTCGGCTGGATCGTTCCAGTCGTGATCATTGCGAATATTCCAGCGCGGCTGCTCATCAAACCGCTCGGACAACCAGGGTGGCTGATGTTGCACCTGGTAATTGCCTCCACCATTATCTTTTGGTTATCGCGCGTTTTCTGGCGTTTTGCCCTGCGCCGTTACTCCAGCGCCAGCTCGTAAAATCGACAGCAAACGCGCGGAATCTGGTCAAATCTTTGCGTAAAATCTCCGCTTGCGCCTTTGGTGAAATGTTCTTAATTAAGCCTCCTTTTTGGCGCCCGAAACCGCCGGCGCCCCCCTGAATTATGGCCAAATCAAAGAAAAAGAAAGCTCCCGCAAAACGGCCCACCGCGCGCAAAGCAAAGGCGACTCGCAAGGTCGTCGGCAAAAGATCGAGCTCGAAAAAGGCCGCGCGAATTAAAAAAAAGCCGTCAAAACATCCGGCGAAACGTTCACCAAAGTTTTCCAAATCCAAAACAGGAAGCAACGACTCGCGCGGCACGCTCGAGCTGCTCGGCCGGAATCATCGCGAGAAGAGACTTGACTCCTTCACCCGTGCACAAAAGGAGAAGCTGCTTCAGTTGCGCGATGCCATGGTCGATTCCATGGCCGGAGTGGCCCAGGACACGTTGCGTTCACGCGCCGAAGGCAGTGAGGCTTCCGCCTTCGGGATGCATCAGGCCGATGCCGGATCGGACGCCTATGATCGCGATTTTGCGCTGAGTTTGCTCTCGCAGGAACAGGACGCACTTTACGAAATCGACCAGGCGCTCAAGCGCATTGAGCTCGGCACCTACGGCACCTGCGAGATGTCGGGCAAGCCGATCCCGCGTGCGCGACTCGAAGCGATCCCGTTTGCGCGTTTCACGGTCGAATGTCAGTCGCAGCTCGAGAAACAAAGTAAAGCTTCGCGCGTCCGCCAATCCGTGACTTCGCTCTTCGGTTTGACCGAGGACGAAGGCGGCGAAGCCGAGGAGGAAGAGGCCGCGCCGACTGAGGCGAAAGAATAATCGCCATGGCGCAGGAGATTATCACCCTCGAATGCACCGAGGCCAAGGCGCTCGGCCAACCGGTTTCTCGCTACACGACCACGCGGAACAAAAAAAGCCCGCGCACGCCCAATCGTTTGGAAAAGAAAAAATACAATCCATTTTTGAGGCGGCACACGCTCCACCGCGAAACGAGATAGTTTTAGATGCAACCAAAAACTGCCAAACGCCGTTCCGCGTTCCGCCGCGCCAATCGCACCATGCCGCGCCGCCGGATTGACATAGCCCTGGAAGCGATCGATTACAAAAATCCCGATCTCCTGAGAAAATTCGTCACTGAGAGCGGCAAGATTTTGCCGCGCCGCGTGACCGGCATGCCCGCGTATATGCACCGCAAGATCACGCGCGAAATAAAGCGCAGCCGCTCGATGCTCTTGATGAAATAATTGCAGCTACGCCTTCCGCGCCCGTTCCCCTTGCTCGATCAATTTCCAAAACTGGCGTGTTTTCTCGAGCTGCGCATCCTCCGATGTCGGCAATTTGCTACGGAAAAGAAAATCGCGCAGAGTGTTTTTGTGCAGAATGCGATGCACGGTGATCCCTTGGTCGCGCTTCTCGAAGTAAATCCGGTAATCTTTGGCGCGAAAACGATATAACCTTTTTCCTCCCCGCTCGATCACGCCAAATCGCGAGTTATCGAGATGGTCGAGGTCTTCGGGTACGATTTGAAACTCAGCGAGCAGATCAAGTTGCAACGACTTCGGCAGCGCCGAAATCTCCTGCGCGCTCAATTCATTGAAGATGATTTGGAACATGGGGAAGCGTGGATTCGTTTCAATCGTTGAATTGTTAAACAAAAACGCGGCGGACGCGGCTGCCAATTCTGGTCACAATCTCCCAAGTGATCGTGCCAGCGCGCTCCGCCAATTCCGCGCACGAAATTTCCTCGGCGGCGCCCTGCTGTCCTATCAAAACGGCTTCGTCGCCCACTAGCACATTGTCGATCTTGCTTACGTCGATCATCATCAAATCCATGGTCACGCGACCGAGCAGCGCGCAGCGCTGACCGCGAACTAAAACGGCGGCATCACGATTCGAAAGATGGCGCGGATAACCATCGGCATAACCTGCTGTGAGCGTTGCGATCCGCATTTTGCTTGGCGTGATGAACGTACGGCCATAACTGATCGAACTTCCCTTCGGCATATCGCGGATGAGACCGATTCTCGTTTTCCAGGTCATCACCGGCCTTAGAATTTTCTGAAACTCCGGCAAAGGTGAGATACCATAGAGGATCATCCCCGCGCGGACAATATCGAACGTTGGATCGGGAAAGGCGAGCAGACCGGCGCTTTGCAATACGTGCGCTTTGTAATCGCCGGGAATTTCGGCGCGTATTTGCCTGACGAGTTTGCTAAATCGCGCCAGCTCGTCCCGCGTATACTCGGCGTCCTCGTTCGAAACCGGAAGATGCGTCGAGATGCTGTGGATTTTGATCTTTGGCAACACCGAAACTTTTTTGAAAACCGCGAGCGCGTCGCCTTCCGGAACGCCCATGCGCCCCATTCCGGTGTCGACCTTGAAGTTGATTGAGGTCGCGTCTTTTGCAGCGAGACTGAACTCCTGCGCTTCTTCGAAAGTGGAAATCGTTGGGATAAATCCGCGCTCGGTGACGGTCGATCTTTCTTCAGGTATGGAGGGGCCAAGAATAACGATTGGATGAGGAAGCGCGCTGCGCAGTTGGATCGCTTCCTCCAGATTAGCTACCCCAAATAATTGCGCGTCCTTCGCGAGCGCTTCCGCGACGCCGGCCAATCCGTGCCCGTAAGCGTTCGCTTTCACGACGGCGAGAAGTTGCGCGGCTGATCCGATTCGCTCACGCACGAGTCGTGCGTTATGACGCAGCGCGCTCCGATCGATCTCAGCCCAGCATCGATAGGTTTCCGTGGTCATGAAGGGGTTGTTGCGCTTTTAGGCATGGTGATGTGCGGTTCGCGCAAATAAATTGGCTCAAGCGGCGGCAAAGAAAAGTTGTGATTCCCGCTTCGAGTAAGGCCTGCCAGCACAGGCGCCGAGGGATAACGAAGCTCAACCCCTTTAAACGGCCTCAGGTTATCGGACGAAAAGATCGGCATGTTATCTCCAAGCTTGTCCCGTTTGGCTTGCAGTTCGCTTTCAGTAAACAGTGTCGGACCTTCGATCAACCCGTGGGCGCGAACGCGGGCAAAAAAAAATGATTGCCGGCGCGCGTCCCCGATCACGCCATATTCGTCCGCCTCGCATTCCAGCGCACAAATCGAAGGATATCCGATAAGTCGTGTTTTCGACGTAACTTGCAATCCAATCGCCGCCGAGATCGCAATTCGAATGCCCGCGTAAGAACCGGGCCCAAGACCAACAATGATTTCTTCTGGAGGACCGAATTTCTCGCGGATGCTCTGCAGGTTTAGAAAAAATGGTCCGGAATTCTTCCGATCGTTTGTCCATTCGCGCGTGACAAGATCGCTCTCATCCAGCCAGGCAATACTGCCGCGCGCGGTGGAAAGTTCGAGGGCGAGAATTTTCATTTCGTCTTGATCGCTCGCGTGGTTTCCGATCTTATCTCGAAATCAAGCCAGCGCGCTAGCTCGGGAATGAATTCAGGAAAACGGTCCGCCCATTCGACCACCGAGACGCCGTCGCCGAAAAAATAATCATCGAGACCGAGCCGCATCGCCGATTGTCGATCTTCGATTCGAAAAAAATCGAAATGATAAACCGGCAAGCGGCCGCCAGGATACTCGTGCGCAATCGTGAAAGTCGGGCTGGTGACGGGTGCGCTACTTCCCACGCCGGCGACGAGACCTTTGACGAATTGTGTTTTGCCCGAGCCGAGCGCACCCTGTAGCGCAAGCACCGAACCAAGCCCGACATCTTTGGCAAAGAGCCGCCCAATTGCCTCCGTTTCCGCCGGGTTATTGGAAATGAACGTAGCCACGGAGCAATCTCGAATCTCGAATCTCGAATCTCGAATTCAATCGACCGATGCGCGTCAGCAAAAGTTTCGGGAATTTTTTGGACCAACTCCTTTGCAGCCGTTCGCTTTCGCGCGGCGAAATCGCGAAGAGCAATTCGTAATCTTCGCCGTCTGAGATTGCATTGTCGATGTTGCAGCCAGGGCTGCGTGGCAACAGGTTGATGTCGATTTTGAATCCGGCCTTGCTGGCGCGCGCGAGCCGTGGAAGATCGACGCCAAGTCCATCGCTCAAGTCCATCATTGCGTGGATCGAGAAATTCTTTGTCAACCAGCGCGATTCTTCGATCCGCGGGACAAATCGCAAGTGTCTTCCCCGGTTCGCTCCGCCGAGCCGGCCAGTGACAAAAAGATCATCACTGGCTTTGCCGCCGCTGCGCGAGATGAAGCGATTTTTCTCAACGAATCCTGAAACGCTGACCGAGATGACAGCGGGCCCTCGCGTGCTGCTCGTCTCGCCGCCGACAATGCTGACATTGAAGCGCGCCGCGGCCCGGCTCAGGCCGCGATAAATCCTTTTCACCCAGTCGCTCGTTGTTTGCTTCGAGACAATGAGCGTAATCAACGCAAACTGGGGCCGAGCCGAAGTCGCGGCAAAATCGCTTAGCGGGCGCATCATTGCCTTCCAACCAACATCGAGAGCGTTGGCTCGCGGCAAAAAGTGCACGCCTTCGACTACGCAATCGGTTTTGAGAACGAGAAATTTGCGCCTGCTGGGAGCTTCCACTAACGCACAGTCGTCTCCGGTGCCCGCGAAGACTGACTTGCCGCTGGGAAGACGAGGCAAAAGTTGAGCGAGCAGCCGGTCTTCGCCCAGCTCTCTCAATTTCATTGCGGAAAGAGTTCTGGAAACGCAAGCAAGGCGAGCGACACCGAATTGAACAGCGCATGCATCGTCATCGAGACGAGGATGGAACCGCTCCATTCGTAGGCGATCGTGAAACAGCTTCCCAGAACAAAGAGTGGCACGAAGGAGGGCAAATGAGTGTGGACGGCGGCAAAAAGGAACGCGTTAGCCGTGAGCCCGAGAAAGCGCCCGAAATAGCGCTTGAGCACGCCGTAAAGAAAAAAGCGAAAGAGAAACTCCTCGGCCACGGGCGCGATGGCGACCGCAAAAACGATGATCATGATCCGCTGATTGATCGTTTGCGATGCATTGAAAAGCTCCACGATGCTCTGTTTGCTCGAGCCGCTTCCCAGAAGGCGCTGCCCAATTGCGTCGGCCAGCGAAATTAAAGGATAAGCCGCCAACATCAGGATTGTTCCGGTGCTGAGAGCACGAAAAAAACTGAGTTTGGCAAAGCCGCCCAAGAAATTCAGATCAAACCCGCGGAACTGCAAAAAGGCGATGACAACCAAAACGACTCCGAGGGTGAAGAAAAGGTTCTCCACCAGATCGCGACTATTGAGCTCGATCGATGGATGCGAAAGTGAAGCGACAACGCCAAGCAATAGCAAAAAGACCAACCCGACAGCGAGAATGGCTTCGGGCAAGCCAAATGTCCTGGTCGATCCATTTGTCGATAGCGGTGTTCGCGCGCCGATCTGGCGGATGAGCGAAACGTAGATATAAATGCCGACGATCAGGAAGAGCGCGTTGGCCACGCCTCCGAGCGCCGTTAAGAGGCTGTCGGATGACATTTGGCCGTGCCCGCCTACGGAGCGTAATAGCTCGGGAGGAAATAAGCGCGCCCCGTTTCCAATTGCGGAACGAGTTGCTTCGGAAGTTGGAGTTCGATCTTGGAGTCGGCTTGTCCGAACATGCGAAAAAAGCGGCTCAGGCTGAAGGGCGGACCGTACTTCACGACTTTCGCTTCCCGCGCATTTCCCAGTTGCTTCGCTTTGGCGAAGGCGTCTTCCAGTTGGCCAAGTCCATCGACCAATTTGTTGTCGAGGGCATCTTTGCCCGAGAGAATCCGGCCGTCCGCGATGGTGTTGCGGAGCAGATCGGCCGGAAGATTTCGCTCTTTGGCGACGATACCAAGGAATTTGTCGTAGGTTTTCATAATGAAACTTTGTACCAGCTCGCGCTCTTCCGGCGTGACCGGGCGCGCGCCGTTGAGCATGTCCTTGAACTTTCCGCTTTTGAAAACGACGGAAGCGAGCCCGACTTTGTTAAACAATTGCTCGTAATTTAGGGTCTGGATGATCACGCCGATGCTGCCGGTGATGGTGGTGTCACTCGCCATCAAAAATTTTCCGCCGCAGGAAACGTAGTACCCGCCCGAAGCGGCGAGCGAGTCCATGTAAACGACGACCGGTTTTCTCGCGCGCGCCTTGACCACGGCATTGTAAATCTGGTCGGAAGCCGTCACTTCTCCGCCAGGCGAATCGATCTCCAGGACGATCGCCTTCACGCGATCGTCCTCGCGGGCTTGTTGCAGCGCCGCCCGCATGTCATCGACCATGGAATCGCTCACGTTCCCGGGGATTGAAGAACTGATCAAACCGCGCAACATGATCACCGCGATCTTGTCCGAAATTCCACGGCCGCCTCGCTGGACGAGGACCTCCCGGAAACGCGAAATGGGTTCTTCTTCCCGCATTACGCCCCCGATGCGCTGGAAGGCAGCGAGGGCCAGCACTAAATTAATGAATACGCTGGTGCAGAGCGCGACGAATAAGAAGATACTAAGACAACCGAGTTTGCGATCTGCCATAACGGCTGCAAGACTGGCGGAGAACCCGCGTACACACAAGCGCTTTTCGCGACGCTGTGGCGGCCGCTCTTGCTCGCGAATCGATTCCGAATCACAGCCGGCTGGACCTCGCGGTTTTGCCCCCGAGAGCGTTCGGGGCCACTACGGCGAAGCTGGCCTGGAAGCTGCTCTGAATCCGCCGGAATTATGAATAGCAGCGGACAACTTCCCGTAAGCGAGTCGGCCGCTCGCCGGGGGCGGAAGTCGAAGGCGCGACGGAGAACCCGGCCCCGCAAACAAAGTGCCACGAACGATCGCGCCAATGACGAACCCGAACTTGCCGCCGCCGGCAGTCTCACCCGCACGAAAGCGCTATTGCTCGCGGCATTGCGCGTTTGGGAATTAAAACACCGGATCGGCGATTGAGTTCGTTAAACCGTTGAAGCGTTAAAGAGTTTGCTTCTTCAACGGCTCAACGCTTCGACCTTTACGTAAATCTCCCGCGGCGCACTCGAGAAATATCTTAAGAGCGCCGGGCAAAACCAACCTTCCATCTTAAACTGGTTGGAATAATACCAATTGCCGCCCGACTCCCCGCGGCGCTACTCCAGTTTGAAATTGTGACCGGGAAACGGCGTCGCGCTGAAAATGGCACGAAATCCCCGCTCGGCCCTTGGGATATCGGCGACCACTTTATCGATCATCGTATCGATGCCCGCGATAAACGGCTCCTTCGACAATCCGACCGCCGGATCATCAAAAACCCACAGGCCTTCGTATTTGTAAGGTGCGATGACGAAGAGAGCGTTCACGCGAACACGTTAAAGGTTCAATCGTTAAAGCGCTTACTCCGTCATTTCATCGCTTCATCGCTTCAACCATTTAACGATGCACTGGATTTTCTTTCTTTCGCAGCGACATATTGCAACGCGATCTGCGCCCGTAGCTCAGCCGGATAGAGCAACGGATTTCTAATCCGTCGGTCGGGTGTTCGAGTCACCCCGGGCGCGCTTTCTTCAGAAGGTGAGACGTGAATAGTGATAGGTGATCAGTGTGGCGCGAATCCAGTCTTCCTCTTATTACTTATTACCATTCACTAATCACGTTTCTTTCCAACGTTGCTCATGGTCGAGCAGCCATTTCTTTCGCCAAAGTCCACCGCCGTAGCCGCAGAGCGTGCCATCCGCGCGAATGACGCGATGACACGGAATGACAATGCAAATCATGTTCGTGCCGTTCGCGCGACCGACGGCGCGACGCGCGTTCTCATCTCCGAGCCGTCTCGCCATCCACGAATACGAACGCGTTTCGCCGACCGGAATAGAACGCAAAATTTCCCAGGCCCGTAGCTGAAAGGTCGACCCAACTGGCGCCAGCGGAATGTCGAACTCCAGTTTCCTGCCAGAAAAATAATCGGCTAGTTGCGAACGGATCGTCTCCAGATGCGGATGCTCGCCAGGCACGATGTTCGTCCGCAAACGTTTGCGTAAGATCGACAATTCCCTTTCCGTCGCCCGTCGATCGGCAAACTCGAGCAGGCGCAATCCTTCGTCGTCCGCCACGGCAATCATTCCACCAAGCGGCGTCTCGATTCGTTCCGCAAACATGGGAGCACGAGATTTTGCGGATGTCGGCGGATCGCCAAAAATTCGAGTGAAAGCTTCGCGAAAACCGCTGGCCGATTCGAAACCGCTGCCGTTTTTCGCTTCATCCACTCGACCGCCCCGGCGTACTTCGCGTAGTGCCAAACCCAACCGGCGCGCGCGATAGTAAGCTTGGAATGTCATTCCATAGTGTCTCTTGAACTGCCGTCGCGCCGTGGATGGGTCGATCGCTATCGCCGCAAGCTCTTTGTCCGTCAGCCGGCCGCCCGGGGCACGTTCGACTTCTGCGCGCAAGCGCTCAATCAATTTGGGCGGACGTTTGCCCGGATCCATCGGATGGCAGCGCAAACAGGGACGATAACCGCCATGCAATGCTTCACTCGGCGTTGCGAAAAAATCGACATTCTCGCGCGCCGGTTTTTTCGCGGTGCACGTTGGCCGGCAGAAAATTCCCGTTGTGCGCACGCCGACAAAAAAGATCCCCTCAAAGCTCGGGTCGCGATTGACCAGCGCGCGATACATCGCCTCGAAAGAAGGAAGCAACTCCAGCGTTTTCATACGCGCTCAACTTGCATCGTGTAACATCCGTGGCTGACGCTGCGAACGTGGACAAATGCAGTCTCCGGGTTTTGCAGAAATTTTTCAATAATTGGTTCCGGTTCGTTTCCATTCACGATTTCGGCGTCGATCATGTCTTGCTTGGAATTGTAGGCACGAAGGACACGCCCACGGCGAAATGGCTCCGGATATTCATGGGTTTTCGAATAGCGCTCACACGAATTCGCATGTACGAAGATCGGTCCGCTCTCGGCGTATGGCCGGCCGGCCGGGATGGCCGCGAATGGAAAAAGAATCATATGCTCGCCGGGCAGGGCCCAGCGTAGACAGTGCCGACACGGATAACCTGTTGCTGAATCTGCCGCGATGACGACGTGATCGGATGCGCCTGCGACTGCCGCGCGCCGCGCCGCGTCAGCAATCTCAGTGGAAAGCGGGAGGATGCGAAATTCTAAAGTTTTCATCCACGCAGGATAAACGCATCCAGCTGAGCTGCGCATCGACGGATTTCGGGCAGCGAATTTCTTGCAGCGGCCCCGCTCTGTCGGGGCGCTCGTTTTCACGGCGAAAAAGCGCCGCGCTGCAACGTTCACCACCTATGAAACGCCGGATGTTCCTCCTTCACGGCCACAAAAATGCCGCGACAGGTTGCGCAAACTTTTCCGCCCGCGCTGAGCGTTCCTTCGACCGTCGCTCGATCGCCGGTTAAATCGACAATCTTCGCGGAAAGATAAACCGGACCCTTCGTCGGCGTCGGTCGCAGCAATTTGATCGCGTATTCAGCTGTGACTGTGCACGGCGCACGATCCTCTTTCGCGCGTTTCATCAAATAGTACGCTGCCGTCCAGTTGCAATGGCAATCGAGCAACGTCCCGATTATTCCGCCGTTCAAAACTCCCGGAAACGCTTCGTACTTTTGTTCCGGTTGCCATTCCGCGACGACTTCGTCATTTTTTGGGAAACTGCGAATGTGCAGACCGGCTGGGTTCGCCGGGCCGCACCCCCAGCAAGCGTTATTCGGCGCATAACGTTCCTGAAGCGAGAGCGAATCCTGCTCCGGCATTCGAGATGGCGACCTTATTGCCGATTTTGCGCGCCGTCCGAAGCTGACCCCGGATACGGCCGCATTTCCGGCCCGATGTAAAGCGAGCGTGGCCGAATCAGACGATTGTTGTCGTGCTGCTCGGTCACGTGCGCGCACCAGCCGGCCACGCGCGAGGCAGCAAAAATCGGCGTGTCAAGCTGAGGCGGGAAACCGAGCATCCAAAACACTGGCGCGGCATAAAGATCGACATTGGCGCAAAGATGCTTCTCGCGCTCCATCGTTTCCTCGAGCTTTTCGCAAATCGGGATCCATTGTTCCTTGTCCGTTCGCTTACCCAGATCACGCCCGATCTCGCGCATCACCGGCACGCGCGAATCGCCTTTTTTGTAAACACGGTGGCCGAAGCCCATGACCTTCTCTTTGGCTTCGAGCTTCTTCTTCAACCAAGCCTCCGCGTGGTCGGGCGTCTTGATTTCCTCGAGCATCTTCATCGATTCCTCATTCGCGCCGCCATGCAGCGGACCTTTCAACGTCGCGCAGGCGGACGTGACCGCGGCGTACATGCCCGCCAATGTAGAAGCGGTTACACGCGCCGCAAAAGTGGAGGCGTTGAATTCGTGGTCGGCATACAAAATGAAAATCGTATCGAGCATCCGGATTTTCCACGCCGGCGGAACTTCGCCCTTTAACTTGTAGAAGAAGTTTCCCGCCTGTGTGAGATCCGGCCTTTCCGGCAATGGCTCGTCCCCGTGCAAAATGCGCCAACCATCGGTGATTAAGGTCGGAACGTGCGCGATCAGTCGGATCGACTTGCGAATGTTCGCCCCGTGCGAGTTGTCGCTCAATTCTTTATCGAACATGCTTAACATCGAGACGCCGGTGCGCAGCACATCCATTGGATGCGAATCACGCGGCAAAAGCCGCAACATTTTCACCACCGGCGCCGGCAACTCGCGTTCTGCCGCGATCTGCCGCGTAAACTCCGCCAGTTGCTTGACATCCGGAAGCTCGCCGTTGAGCAGCAAATAAGCGACCTCCTCGAAGCTCGCCTTCAAGGCCACTTCGTGAATGTCGTAACCGCGATACGTCAGCCCGGCATTCGGATCGACCCAGCAAATTTGTGTTTCGCCTGCGATCACGCCGGCCAGGCCAGGGCTGTAAGCTGGTTTGGGTTCAGTGCTCATCGTGTCTGCTTCTTCCTTACTCGTGAAACAGAAACGTTCAACGCTCAACGCGCAACATTCAATCAATGAACACTCGGATGGATCGAGCAGTTCCTCGCTCGATGTCAAGAATGGCGGCGCAGCCTCATTTATTTTAGCATCGCGCGGCGGAGGTCACGATGCACCTTGCCCTGGCCAATTTCCGGCGGCAGGGTCGTAATTGAGCAAATCGTACAGCTCCTGTCGGGTTTGCATCTTGTCGATCCACCCGGATTGCGTCCCTTGTTTTTTCAAATCGCGGAGAAACTCGTCGCTCGCTTTCATCGATACGCGAAACGCGCTCATTGGATAAATCACCATCCGGTATCCCAAACCGGACAACTCTTTGAACGAAAGCAGCGGACTTTTTCCGAACTCGGTCATGTTCGCCAGCAGTGGCGCCTTAATTTCGCCTGCGAAAGTCTTGAATTCCTCCGCACTTGGCAACGCTTCTGGAAAAATCGCATCGGCCCCAGCTTCGAGATATCTCCCGGCACGATCGACCGCGTGATCAAAATCCTCCACCGCTCGCGCGTCGGTCCGCGCGATGATCATGAAATCGGGATCGCTTCGAGCCGCCACCGCCGCTTTAATTTTTCCGACCATCTCGTCAACATCGACAATCGATTTTCCGGCAAGATGTCCGCACCGCTTGGGAAATTCCTGGTCTTCGATGTGACAACCCGCAACTCCGGCCGATTCCAATTCCCGAATCGTGCGAGCGACATTCTCTGCCCCGCCGAAGCCAGTGTCTGCGTCGACAATTCCCGGAATGTTCACTGCGTTGGCGACGTAACCGGACAATCGCGCGACTTCTGTCAGCGTAAGCAAACCGATGTCGGGCACGCCTGCGGTCGAGTTCGCCATTCCCGCGCCGCTGATGTAAACCGCTTCGAAACCGGCGCGCTCAACCTGCCGCGCCACCGCCGCATTCGGCACGCCCGGCATCATCACACAACCTTTCGCGATCAGTTTCCGAAAGCGCGCACCCTTTGTTTGCTTTTGCATTTACTGCACTTCCACCGCCCTCATCAATCCATTGACATTTTTCACTTCATCCAGCTTCCACACAAGATCGACAATCTTCTTCGCGCGCTCTTCGCTCAGCTTTGGCCTAACGAGCGCATTAAATTTTACTTCCACCTCAGAATCTTTCAGCGGATTCTTCGCGTGACCGAGCGGATAATCGACACGCTTCGTTAATCTGATCCCGCCGCTAAGATCGACATGCACGATGTTCGCGACCGCGCCGGGATATATCGCGCTCAGTTCCGCGTTTCGTTCCACTTTCACTTTCTCTAAAAATTTCCAAACCTTCGGATCCGCAAAGCGTTCCCGCTCGAATTGTTTGCTGGTCACTTCGCCGTCGATCAACGCAATCGCCGTGATGTATGGCAAGCTGTGGTCCGCCGTCTCGCGCGTTTCCGGTTTCCATTTCTCCGGCTCGCTTCCGATGATGTCGACCGATGCGTCGTGGCTCTCGATCGTCAGCGCCCTCACCTGCGCAAGATCGGTAATTTCTTTTCGCAGGAGCAACGCTGCCTCAATCGCGCTCTGACTGTGATATTCCGCCGGCCAATATTTGATACTCGTGTTCAGGATCATCGACGCCGGACCGTGATCCATCTTCGGGAACGGCACGGAAAACTTTTCGCCGATCTTGCCTAACGAGACGCCAAGTTGTTTCTCAAAACCCATCTGCCCTTCGAAAATGGGAGCAGGTCCGGTCATGCCGGCGCACGCGAGTAGTGCTGAGTAAACGCCGTGACGCGCCGCGTTCGCGAAAGCGACACCTTTCCAATGCGAGAGTTCGCCGACTCGCGCCTGTCGCATCGCCGCGCACGCGACGCCGGCGATATTCACCGCGTGCCGCGTTTTCTCCAGATCGAGTTTCATTAACTTGGCGCAAGCCAACGCGGTTGAGAATGCGCCGTAAGTTACGTGATCCCAGCCCCGCGCCCGAATACTCGCCACGTCGCAAAAGCGGCATTGCACCTCGTAAGCCAGCGCGACGGCCGTGATCAATTGGCGTCCATTCGCGCCAAGATTTTCCGCCATCGCCAACGCGGCGGCAATGTTATCGCTCGGATGCGCCGGCTCTTTGGAAAGATAGGTGTCGTTGTAATCGAAATAACGAATGCAACAGCCGGTCGCGAACGCGGCCCAGTCTGGCGGCGCCTTGTGATTTGTGCCAATGATGGTCGCACCATTCTTGGCCGAAAACTCTGACGCGACGTTTCGGGCAATTACGCATGGCTCTTCATTCCAGGCGCCAAGCGCGCAGCCGATCGAATCAATCACGCGCCGTTTCACCTCGTGCACGACCTCCTTCGAAAGATCTTCGAACTGAAGTGAGCAGGCGTAATGGGCAAGTTGGTGAGCGAGTGTCTTAGTCACGGGAAAAATTGAAGCTGCAATCTGCCGATGGGATGCAATTCGGCAAGCGGATTGGGGCTTGCATTCTCATTATTAGGCAACTCACACGACTGGCGGAATTCCTTCGTGCCCTTCGTGCAATCCGTGGTTAAATCTCTTTCCACATGAGCAAAGTCTATCCCAACGCCACGGCTGCGCTTGCCGGCCTGCTCAACGACAACATGACGATCGCTGCAGGCGGGTTCGGGCTGTGCGGCATACCGGAGAATCTCATCGCCGCACTGCACGACAGCGGCGTGAAGGGCCTCACCATCGTCGGCAACAACGCCGGCGTGGATGGTTTCGGCATGGGGGTTCTGCTCACTACGCGGCAGGTGAAAAAGGTCATGGCTTCCTACGTCGGAGAGAACAAGGAGTTCGAGCGCCAGGTGCTGTCGGGTGAACTCGAACTGGAGCTCATCCCCCAGGGCACGCTCGCCGAGCGGTTGCGTGCGGGCGGCGCGGGGATCCCGGGGTTTTACACTCGCACCGGCTTCGCTACCAAACTGACCGAAGGCAAGGAGACGAAAGTTTTCGACGGCAAGGAATACGTGCTCGAACCCGGCATTATGGCCGAGGTCTCGCTCGTAAAGGCGTGGAAGGGCGACAAATCCGGCAACCTCATCTTTCGAAAAACCTCACGGAACTTCAACCCAATGATCGCCAGTTGCGGCAAGGTTTGCGTGGCCGAGGTCGAGCGAATCGTCGAGATCGGCGAGCTTGATCCAGACCAGATTCACACACCGGGCATCTTCGTCGACCGCATCATCCAAGGCGCGAGCTACGAGAAACGCATCGAGTTCCGCACCGTGCAGGGCAGCGCGGCCTCAAAAAAAGAAAATCCGACCCGTGAGTTGATGGCGAAGCGTGCGGCGCAGGAGCTGCGCGACGGTTACTACGTCAACCTCGGCATCGGCATCCCGACACTTGTGGCCAATTACATTCCCGAAGGCATGAGCGTCACGCTGCAATCCGAGAACGGTTTGCTCGGCATCGGCCCGTTCCCGACGGAGAACGAGGTGGATGCCGACTTGATCAACGCCGGCAAGCAAACCATCACGACAATGCCCGGCTCGGCCTTCTTCTCGAGCGCCGACTCGTTCACCATGATTCGTGGCGGACACATCGATCTCGCTATTCTCGGTGCCTTCGAGGTGACGGATAAAGGCGACATCGCAAATTGGATGATTCCCGGCAAAATGGTCAAAGGGCCCGGTGGCGCGATGGACCTCGTCGCCGGAGTGAAGCGCGTTGTAGCAGTGATGGAGCACTGCGCCAGGGACGGCAGCGCAAAGATTTTGAAACAGTGCACGCTGCCCATCACGGGCTTGGGAGTCGTCAACCTCATCATCACCGATCTGTGCGTGTTCGAGGTGAAGCAGGGTGGTGGGCTCGTCCTCGCCGAGCTGCATCCTGGCGTCACGTTGGACGACATCCGCACCAAGACCGGCGCCCCATTCGATGTCGCCTTGAAGAATTAGAGGCTGTTGAGTCTCTAAACTTCAAAATAGAACTGATAATGCCTGGCGCAGCCGGGATTGAACTGCCGGCGACAGTGCGGGCAAACTGAATCGCAATCGAGATTCTCGCGGACCGTTAACCGATGCCCGCAGCCGCCGCACAAAATGGCGAGCGCGTCGAATTCTTCCTTTGACCAAACTTCCGTCGCGTGTCCGGCGAGTTCGGCGTGGCATTCATGACACGAAAACCACTTCCCGCAGCATTTGAATTTGATTGCGATGATATCGCGTTCTTCGTGATAATGAGCGCACCGCGTTTCCTCATCCACGTTCACGCCGGCAACGCTTGTGCCATGAACAATCACGTTCATTAGAACTTGCCCGTCGTCCTCTCGAGAGTGGCGCACCCCTACACCGCACGCTCACGCGGGCTTAGCAGCACCAGCACGGATGCGATCGTCCAGCACGCAATCATAAACATAAATCCTCCGCCGAACGAGCCCGTCCGCTGGCTCAGCTCGCCGATGATCTTGGGACCGACGAATCCCCCGATGCTGGCGGTGCAATTGATGAAGCCCACCGCGGCGGCCGCGGCTGAGTTGCTCAGGAATGCACTGGGCAGTGCCCAGAATGACGGCAGATAAGCGATCGTGCCGAAGGCGACCAACGAAAACACGACCACGAGCAGTGCGTTCGAACGCGGGAGAAAGAACGAGACGCCGAGCGCCAGCGCACCCGTGAGCTGCGGGATGGCAAAATGCCAACGGCGTTCACGCGTGCGATCCGAGTTCCAGCCGAGCAAGAGCATTCCAACAAGACCCACGATAAACGGGATCGCGCCGATCCAGCCAACGCGCTGCGTACTCCATCCGGTGAGCCGCTGCAGCATGGTCGGCATCCAAAACCAAAACGCATAGCCGCCCGTATAACAGAAGAACAGGCCCAGAGTCAGCAGCACCACCGGCGGATGCCGAAGCGCCTGCGGAATCGTAACCTTCTCTACGTCTGCTTTGGCGCGCCGCTCTTCCGCAAGGCGCGCACCTAACCAGTCACGTTCCTCCGCCCGCAACCATCGCGCTTCGCTAGGCCGATCAGGCAGCACGAGCAGCGTCGCTATTCCTAGTAGAATCGCCGGCCCGCCTTCCATCAGGAAGAGCCATCGCCATCCAGGAATTCCGAGCCAGTGAATACCGAGGATGTAGCCGGCGAGAGGACCGCCAAAGATATATGCAATCGGAATTGCGGACATAAACAGTCCAACCGCCGTGGCGCGGTCCCGATAAATGAACCAGTGGGAAAGATAAACAATGACGCCGGGGAAAAACCCGGCCTCGGCTGCGCCGAGCAGGAAACGCGCGCCGTAAAGCTCCAGCGGAGTGCGCACAAAACCGGTGAGGGTTGTGAGTGCGCCCCACGTGATCAGGGTTATCGCCAGCAGCAGCCGGGCGCTCCAGCGTTCCACCAGCAGCGCCCCGGGAATCTGAAGCGCGAAATAGCCGATAAAGAAAATTCCGCTCGCCGTGCCAAACACCGAATCGGTCAGGCCCAGGTCTCCCTTCATCCCGAGCGTTGCGTACGCGATATTCGTGCGATCGAGATAGTTCGCGACGTAAAGGAGAAAAAGAAACGGCAGCAGCCGCGCCGCAATTCGAGTGCGCGCGCTTGCCCCAGCGTCTATTTGCCGGGAAGCCATGGGTGCGCGCAGCATAACGCGCGGCTCGTGGCGCTCACAATGCGAATCCCACTCATCCGCGCGAGCATATTGTTACGAAGCACCGTTACGCGCTGGCCCGCGATGCATCGGATTGGGCGCACAACTTAGGGCAGTCAGTCGGCGATACTTCCGTGCTGAAAAGTCCTGATTCGCTCGATGAAATCCGTGCGCATCGTCCGGCAACCTGATATAAGCAGCACATGAAAGATCGACCTTTAATCCTAGCTGCAATCGCACTCGCGATCCCCGCGATCGCTGCAGATGCGCCCAATTTTGCCGGCGAATATGCCGACAAGAAATTTCTCAAGGGACAGGGGGTATTTCAATTGAGCCTCGAGCAGAAAGGAAACGTGGTGTCGGTGTTCTTCAGTGCGGCACACAATGACGGCAGCGGAGCCGCGCCGGAGGCGGATGGGACGGGCAACGTCACATCAAAAGACACAGTTGATTTCAAATGGGAAGACAGCTTCAAGAATGCGGGCACGGGAACGATTACGCGCTCGGGCAGCGACGTAATCCTGTCGATCAAGACCACGCGCGTAACCGATTCGCGCTGTCTCGTGTTTTACGGGCAGGACATGCGGCTTAAGCCCGCCGGGAAAAAATAAGCGGCAACTAAACCATCGGCCGAAACCGACCGACCACTTCCTGCAAGCGGCCAGTGATCTGGCCTAACGAGCAAACTTCGACGGCTTCGAGCAGCGCCGGAAAACAATTTTCACCGCTTTCAACGACATTGCCGAGCTTGGCCAGGGCGCGTTTCGCTTTCTCCGCGTTTTTCTTTTTGAATTTCAGGAGCCGATCGACTTGCAGCCGCTGTTTGGAGCGCGGCGTGCGCACCAGCTTCACTTCGGGAGCGTCGTCTTCGCCGTTGCGATATTTGTTCAACGCAATGATCGGCCGTGTCCCGTCATAAATCTGCTGTTCGTAACGATGCGCGGCATTCTGGATCTGGCTGCGCTGATAACGATTCTCCACCGCGGCCAGCACACCGCCCATCTTCTCGATCTCGCGAAACTCTTCCAGAATCGCGGCTTCGACCGCACGCTCGACCGCTTTCATGCCGGGCGAGCCGCTCAACATGTTCATGGTGTGTTTGAAGATGCCGGACTCTTCGAGCAGGATGGCCTGCCCGTGCGCGGCGAGCCGGATCCATTCTTCGCTCGGTGTCGTGAATGGTTCGTCTGCACTGTTTGAGTGAGAGGAGTTGGTCGCGTTCATGTAGGCGAGCATCAACTCCGCGGCCGTGCGCGTGAGGTTATTTTTAAATTCGGCGGCAACTAACGAACGGCCGCTCGTTTGCGTGTGCAGCTTGAACATTTGTCCGCGCGGGCCGGCGCCGAACGCATCGCGCATGCCGATGGCCCAAATCCGGCGGGAAACACGTGACAAAGCGATGTATTCGACGTCGAGGCCGCAATCGAGAAAGAAGGAAAGGCGCGGACCGAATTGCTCGATAGGGATTCCACGCGCGGCGAACATCTCTGCGTAAGCGAATCCGTTCGATAGCGTGTAAGCGGCTTGTTGCACCGGCGTCGAACCGGCTTCGCCGATGTGATAGCCGCTGATCGAGATCGGATACCAACGCGGCATCTCGCGCGTCGTGTACTCGACCATGTCGGTGAGAAAACGGAGCGATGCTTCCGTGGGAAAAATCGTTTCGTTCTGCGCCTGGACTTCTTTGAAAATATCAGCCTGCACCGTGCCGCGAAGTTTCGTAACGACCGATTTGCCGAAACGTCGTTTCGCGGCCGCGATATACATCGCCATGATGATTGGCGCCGGGCCGCTGATCGTCATTGACGCCGAGAAAGTTGGCGCGCCGAGATCGAATCCATCATACAGACGCACCATGTCTTCGACGGTGTCGATCGCGACGCCGCCCTCGCCGATTTTTCCGAAAACGCCATCTGCGTCGCTGTCGATTCCGTAAAGAGTCGGGCCGTCAAAGGCGGTGCTGAGCCGGTGTGTGCGCTGGTGCGCCGTTAGATAATGAAAACGCTCGTTCGTGTCATCTGCGAGCATGAACCCGGAGAATAATCGCGTGGGCTCTTCCGTTTGCGGAATCTTCTCGTCGATCTTACCGGCTTTTGCGTCGCCATTCTTGCCATGGCCGTTTTTCCGGAAACGGCCTTCTTTGATTTCGCGCACCGGTTCGAGATACATCTCGCGATAAGCGCCGTTCAAAAACGGGAACTCACCGGGCAATCCTTCGCCAAAAAGGAAACGGGCTATTTCTCCCGGCTCATCAATCTCGGGCAAGGCGAGACGCGGAAGTTCTAGTCCCGTTGGCGCACGACTAGTTGGAATCTTGGCCTTGATATCGTTCCAACGGCCAAGCAAATCGCGCCCGAATTTTTCGTCCGTGCGTGCGCGCTTCACTTGATCGAGAACGAACTTGTTGTACTTCTCGACCGACTCCACCACTTGTCCGAGCTTGCTCATTTCTTTCGCCTCCGTTTTGCCGGCGCCGCGCCGTTTCCGGAGATTAAACCGAACAGCTCATCCACGCCAGGATCGCGATGCCGTTTGGCCACGCTCGCGACCAATTGCTGAGCGCGGCGGTTCTGCTCGAGACGCTGCTCGATCTCGAGAATGGCAGCGCGCGCGCGCGCTTGATCGGTTTTGTTCACAACAACGACATCGGCCAGGTCGAGCATGACGATCTTCTGCAGCTGCAATCGCGCGCCGTAATCCGGATTCATGACCAGTATGGTAAGATCGACAATTCCATTCTTCGCGAAAGGCATCGCTTCCTGACCGGTGCCGACCGTTTCGATAATGACGTAATCAAATCCAGCGCCGATCAATTCACGCAGACAACCTTCCGTAGCCGGTGAAAGTCCGCCGGCTTGCCCGCGGGTTGCCATGCTGCGCATGAAAACGCGGTCGTTCTGCGAATTAATCATGGTCGCGCGATCGCCAAGCAAGGCACCTTCGCCAACGACACTCGGATCGTGCGACAAGATCGCGATGCGCGCTTTTGGCTCGCGCAGGAGAAAGCGCAGTACCAGTTCGTCAATCAGCGTCGTCTTCCCTGCGCCACCAGGACCGGTGAACCCGATCACCCGTACATTTTGGATTTTAGATTTCGGATTTCGGATTTTCTTTCCGCGAAGCACGGTATCTTCGATCTCTGTTAGCTTTCGTGCGAGCTCGATGTCGCGTGTTTTAGCGCGAGAGCGTTTCTTGCGGGGCTTGCCGTAATTTTGGTAGACATAATTCGCCATTTCGTCCAGCGAAGTGCCGGCGAAGAAAATCTTCTCCACGCCTTTGCTTTCCATCGCTTTTGCGTCGGCATGCGTGATCGTTCCGCCCCCGCCGCCGAAGACTTTGATGTCGTCCGCGCCCTCTTTCTTCAGTTGCCGAACAACGTCGGCAAAAAACTCTATGTGCCCGCCGTTGTAACTCGAAATGCCGATCGCGCGGACGTCTTCCTGGATGGCAGCCCGCACGATGTCACCGACCGATCGATGGTATCCGAGATAAATGACTTCGATACCGTGACGAATGAATTCGAGATTGATCGTGTTGATGGCGCTGTCGTGTCCATCACAGATCGGGACAGCAGTCAGGATACGAATCGGTGAAGCCATTTCAGGAGAGCAGAAAACTTAATGTTTCGACAGAATGAACACAATGCTCAGAATTGCTTTGCCCATGATTCAGTTAATTTTGTGTATTCTGTCAAAAAATGCCTGATCTCAATTTCACTGACAAAGTTGTGCTTGTGACCGGGAGCTCGCGCGGCATTGGGGCGGAGATGATCAAAGCATTTGGCAAACGCGGCGCGAAATGCGTCGTAAATTACGTTGTCGATCCTGCTGGGCAAAACAAAACCGATGCGGAGAACGTAGCGAAAGAATTGAAAGAGCCGCTCGTGATCGAGTGCGACGTGACCAAGCCGGACCAGGTTGAGGCGATGATGAAGCAAATACAAGATCGACACGGCGGCCTCGACGTTCTCATAAATAACTCCGGAATTATTCGCGACCGCACGATAAAAAAAATGGCGCTGGAAGAATTCGAGAGCGTCGTGCGCGTGAATCTCACCGGCACATTCGTCGTCACACAAAAGGCGGGGACGATTCTGCGAGGCGCTGGACGGATCGTGAACTTGGCATCCGTCAGCGGACAGATGGGTCTATTCGGGCAGGCGAATTATTCTTCGAGCAAAGCAGCCATCATTGCACTGACCAAAGTTTCCGCGCGCGAGCTCGCCCGTCAGAACATCACCGTTAATGCGATCGCGCCTGGCTTTATCTATGTCCGGATGAGCAAGGGGATGTCGGAAGACGTGACGCAAAGTTTTATCAAACAAATCCCGCTCGGCCGCCTCGGCGACGTAAAGGAAATCGTCGATGCCGCGCTCTTTCTCGCCTCACCGATGGCGTCGTACATAACTGGGCACGTCCTCAACGTTAACGGCGGATTTTACATGGGCTGATCCCCAACCGCTGACTTCGCACCGCCGCCGTCGCAGCTTTGGTGCGCAGAAAGTTAGCCCCATTTCTGCACCAAGAACCAGACCAGGGCCGAAAGCATCGCGGCGAATATCGATAAAATGAGCGCCGCGCGCTGTGACTGACGTACTTTGAATTCAGGTCTCGGAATGTCGTCGTGAATGTGACTGCCCTCGTAAAGCTTCATCAGAAAAAAAGCCACGATGAAGCCGACGGCGGCCCACTTGATACACCCGAGAAGTGTTTCAAACATCCCTATAACTCTAGCGCGAGAAACCGCGCGCTTCAAAGCTTCTGCGTTTTATCTCTGATCCTTCTTCTGTCTTCTGCGGCTCTGACCGAAGCAAGACGCTAGACTCTCCGAGAACCGGGGTGCGTAAGCACAACACGGCCTTTGTTTTACCGGACGTCCGACTTTCCGCCGAGACCGCCTCCAGCCGCCGGTCTTACAGGCAGGACCGTGGTCCCTTATGGAGCCGGGAGGCTGATCTCTGTTCTCGGACCTCTGATCTCTGTCCTCTGATTTCGCATTTCGCATTTCGCATTTCGCATCCACATTGGTCGCTATTATGGCAACACGAAATGGTTCGGCTGTTTGGGAAGGCACGCTCAAGGGCGGCAAAGGAAACATGAAACTCGGAAGCGGCGCATTCGAAGGGCCCTACTCTTTTGCCTCGCGATTCGAAAACGCGCGCGGCACAAATCCCGAGGAACTCATCGGAGCGGCGGAAGCGGGTTGCTTTTCGATGGCGCTCTCGCTCAACCTCGAAAAGGCCGGTCATCCGCCCAGGAAGATCAACACCACCGCGGAGGTGAAGCTCGAGCCCTCCGCCGGCGGTTTCAAAATCACCTCGATCAATCTGACGACCGAAGCCGATGTGCCCGGAATCGATGAGGCGAAGTTCAACGAACAAGCCGAACTAACAAAGAAGACTTGCCCCGTCTCAGTCGCATTATCCGGCACACAGATTAATCTCAACGCGAGACTCGTCCCGACCACGCCATAGCCGGCTCCCGGTGAATTTTCTCCTTCCTACTTCCAGTCCATCCTTCTATCTTCATCCTTTTACTTATGATTCGTATCCTTGTGGCAGGTGTTTTGGGCGGAATCGCCATGTTTATCTGGACGTCAATCGCGCACATGGCTTTGCCGCTTGGCGAGGCTGGCATCCGCGAAATTCCGAATGAACAGGCGGTCTTGGCCGCGATGAAAGCCAACATCGGTGAGCAACCCGGCCTTTATCTTTTCCCCGGGGTTGGTCTCGGCCCGAACCCAAGTCGGGCGCAGAAGAACGAAGCCATGCATAACTTGGGGGAGAAGTCCGCGACCAATCCGTCGGGCATTCTCATGTATCATCCGCCCGGACGTCCTCTGACCATAGGCAAATGGCTGGGTATCGAATTCGCCACCGAACTTGTTGAGTCCATTCTAGTAGTCTTCCTCCTCGCCCAAACGCGTGTGAGTAGTTTTGGTGGCCGCGTCGGGTTCGTCATCGTCGCCGGAATTCTCGCAGCCATCGCGACCAATGTTTCCTATTGGAACTGGTACGGTTTCCCATCCGTTTACACTGCAAGCTACATGTTCATCCAGATGATTGGCTTCATCTGCGTCGGCATTGTTGGCGCTTTGGTACTTAGAAAGAACCCGGTGCGAACTGCCACTTGATTGCGCACTTCGCACTCAATCGCGCGATCAAGCGGATGGCGTCCAATCCAGATCGAACTTCGAGTTTCCTTTTTTAGTTCAGACCGAGCGACTCTACTGTTGCGGCATCGATTACTCCCGTGGCGATCAAGCCAGCGTCCTGTTGATAATTCCCAATTGACTGCCGCGTTGCCGACCCGAGCGAACCGGTCAATCCTCCAGCGTAATAGCCCTCATCCCGAAGTGCGCGCTGCACGTTCAGGATCACCTGATCTGGCAAGAGGTTGCCATAGGTATAAATCGGACCGTCGTAATCGTAATATTCATAAGCGGGATCGTAACCCCACGCCGGGAACCAATATCCTGCATCCCAATAGTAGTACCCGCCTCCGACAAGCACGATGGTCGTGAAGTGTCGCTTCCACCAAACACGATTATGCCTCTGGCGCCGATATCTTCGGAATGCATCCGAATAACTGAGGCGAACGTTGGCCGGCGTGCGCTCGACCGATGGTTGTTGTTTGTGCGACGCGTGGACGCGAGCCGCTTTAGGTCTCGGCTGCGGCGAAGGCGCTTTGC
>Ga0207099_1010_pt1 | contig 44220 bp, 48 predicted proteins | sample Alteio_BWMinHeat_85_FD_153521 | JGI IMG/M metagenome (GOLD analysis project Ga0207099, IMG submission 153521) | Enriched cells from forest soil in Barre Woods Harvard Forest LTER site, Petersham, Massachusetts, United States -... | ecosystem: Environmental > Terrestrial > Soil > Temperate forest >... | reverse complement strand
AAAAGCAATGGCGATTCTTTCGCGAAAATGAGCCAATCGATTCTAGAACGCGGTTCCATCGCCGCTCGCTGATTTCTTCACTCATGAGTCAGAACAACCATACACACGACCACGAACATGAGGATCACGACCACGGCGAACACAGGCACAGCCACGCGCCGGCAAACTTCGGGCGCGCGTTTGCCATCGGCGCATCGCTGAATATCGCGTATGTGATCGCGCAAGTGATTTTCGGCATCGCCGCGCACTCACTCGCTTTGCTCGCGGATGCCGGTCATAACCTCGGTGATGTGCTTGGGCTTCTGCTGGCCTGGGGAGCGAGTTACCTCGCGACGCGTCCGTCGACTGAGCACCGGACTTATGGCTGGAGGCGCACGTCCATCCTCGCTGCCCTGTCCAACGCGATCTTCCTTCTAGTCGCGGTGGGCGGAATCACTTGGGAGGCTATCCGGAGATTTGGCGATCAAGCGCCTGTAGCCGGCAAGACGGTGATGGCGGTCGCCGCCGCCGGCATTGTCATCAACGGGGCGACCGCGCTCCTTTTCATGTCCGGCCAAAAGGGCGATCTCAATGTTCGGGGGGCGTTCATGCACATGGCTGCGGACGCCGCCGTCTCGGCGGGGGTGGTGGTCGCGGGGCTTGCCATACTTGCGACGGGCTGGCATTGGCTTGATCCCGTTGTCAGTCTGATCATTAACGCGGTGATCGTGATCGGCACATTGCGTCTTTTGCGCGAAGCCTTCGATCTGGCGGTAGACGCGGTTCCGCGTGGCGTGGACCTGCCAGCCATCAAAAGTTACCTTTGCGGACTTCCCGACGTCGCCACCATCCACGATCTTCATATTTGGGGAATGAGCACGACCGAGAACGCGCTGACGGCTCATCTTGTCATTCCAGGCGGCTCCCCCGGCGATGACTTCCTGACGGCGGTGTGCTCGCATTTGCAGGAGGAATTTGGCATCGGGCACTCAACCATCCAAATCGAGAAGAACGCCGTCTCCTGCCCTCTGGGGCCGGACGTCACTACACCCGGCCAGACGTCCGGTTTCGGGAATTAAATTGTTTTTTGCTTCCCTACCCTCCGAGGCGCGCCGTCTCCGGCCCCCGGGATCGATGCTATCAGCGCAGTATTGGCAGTTGCGTGCCGTGCCCGTTGTCCCGGAAGGAGAGCGTGGTTTGGGAGGCGGTTGAAGACCGCATCTGTGAGCCAATCCCTGCTCCGTTGACGAAAAGCGCCACGGTCGGCATTTCCGGATTTGGGATAACCATCGTCGTCTGACCGTGTCCGTTTTGGATAATGCGGACATCGTCAGCCATTACGAACGAGGTCGCAGTGCAGAGTGCGGCCCCCGCCAATAGTGTCGTGAGTGTTCTTTTCATACTATTTCCTGTGCATTTGGTTTGTGGGCATTGCCTGCCCTATCTGTAATATCGGATTCAGCGGCGCCGGATCGCTTAAATCTCCGAAACTTTTTCACGGCGGCATCGCGCGGGTCATGCGCTTACGCGAGATGCCTGGCACGGCCTAAGCTGGTCAGACGCCCGCGCCGCGCCTTTCTCCGCGCTCGACCTTGATCCCTTGCGTCGCCGCCCACCGGTTGATGTCCCGTCGTTGGATGGCGCTGGCCATCAGGTCCGGGAAAACGTCCGGCGTGCAGGCGAAGGCTGGCGCGCCGAGGGAGGTGAAGGAGCCCGCGACGCCGTGGTCGAAACAGGGAGTCCCGGAATCGTCGAGCGCGAGGAGGGTCACCATGTTCACGCCGCTCGCGACAATCGAAGCGACTCGTTGGTAGAGCTGTTCTTTGTTCCCGCCTTCAATGAGATCGCTAATGAGCACGAAGATTGTTTCCTCGGGCCGCGCGATGAGGCTCTGGCAATAAGTTACAGCGCGGTGGATGTCCGTGCCACCGCCGAGTTGCGCGCCAAAGAGAACGTCGACGGGATCGGCGAGCTTCTCCGTCATGTCCACGACGGAAGTGTCGAAGAAAACGAGCGATGTGCGCACCGCGCGCAGGGACGCCATCACCGCGGCCATCACGCCGGAATAGACAATGGAACCCGCCATCGAGCCGCTCTGGTCCACGCACAGGATGATGTCGCGCAATGCGGACGTTCTGCGCCCAAAGCCGATCCGCGTCTCCGGGATGATGGCGCCGTAATCCGGCTGGTAGTGTTTCAGATTGGCGCGGATGCTGCGCGGCCAATCGATCTCGTTATGCCGGGGACGGCGATTGCGCGCGGACCGATTAAGGCTGCCGCTGATCGCCTGACGCAGGGGGCTCGCGAGCCGCCGCTCCAGGTCCTCGACCACGCGGCGAACAACCAGCCGGGCGGTGGCCCTCGTCTTTTGAGGAATCACCGAATTCAAGGAGAGCAGCGTGCCCACGAGATGCACGTCGGGTTCGACGGTTTCGAGCATCTCGGGCTCGAGCAACAATCGCTTGAGATCGAGCCGCTCCATGGCGTCCTTCTGCATCACTTGCACGATCGATTTTGGGAAGAAGCGCCGAATGTCGCCAAGCCAGCGTGTCACATTCGGAGAAGAGGCTCCCAGCCCGGCGCCGCGCTTTCCCCGGCCTTCGTCGCCGAAACCCTGCGAATCGTAAAGCGCTGCGAGTGCGGCATCGAGGCGCAGCTCATCAGCCGACACCCCACACCCGATTCCATCGCAGTTTTCCGCGGCCCCAAGCACGAGGCGCCAGCGGCGGAGGCGTTCTTCAGCAGAGACGGCGCTCATGAGTTCGTATCGTGTTTGCCTCCCAGCAAAAGGGCAAGCGTTGGGAGCAGCCGATTCGCGCGACCTTCGTCGATGTCTTCCTCGAACGGCGCCGCTATTTGCCCGGCGGCGGCCGAGCCGGCGCCGCGTTTCGCAAATTCGCCCATCTGCCTGCGCTCCGGCGGTGCGAAAGTGGAGAACGTCCGACGGAGCAAGGGAAGCACTTCGGTGAAATGATCCGCGGTGAGCGAGAGAAGCCAGTCATCGAGCAGATTCCAGAGCTGTGCCTGGCGCAGCAGCACGAGGCCGCTGCCGGCCAGGAATCCTTCGATCCAGGCTGCGGCCTGCGCGGGTGGGTTCGCGCGCGAAAGATGTCGCCCGATCCGCGTCGCCGCGGCATCGGCGGTGAGCGCGCCGTCATCGAGAAGCAGTCGAGCGCAACGTCCCGCGAGCAGCCCGTGGAGCGTGTCGTCGCCTGCCAATTGGCCCAGCGTCGTCCTCCAGGGCGCGGCGAGACTTTCGTCGGCGAGAGTGGCGATAGCGCTATGCGTCGCGTTCAGACGCGTCTGCGTTTCCGCCGCCGCATCGTCGTTGAGCGCCGCGCACGCCGGCGGCAGGCCCGCGCAGATGCGCGCGACGAGACCGGTGACGATGTGGCCGACCATCGAGGCATCGGTCTGCCGGACATTGCCGTATCGCAGAACCGCGGCGAGCGGCGGCAGCGCTCCCATCAGGTGACCGACGTCACTCGTCAACGCAGCCTGGTTTTCCAGCCGCTCCATCACGCGCTCGACCGCCTCCGGCAATTCCGCGAGCAGGAGCGCTTCAACGAGTGTCGTGAGCTCCGGCAGCGCGGTGCATTGCGAGGCTCGCTCGATCGAAAGGCGCGTTGCAGCCTCCGCGACGGTGTTGCCCCACGGCGCGCCCTCGATGAGCGCGAGCTCGAGCTCCGGTTCCCAGCGCAGCTTCCACGCCTCCTTGAAAGTGCCTTTCCCTCGCGCGGCTTCGGGCTTGCCCCACTCGACGCGCAGCAACCGCAGCCGGTGCAGCAGCCGGCTCCGGTCGAGATCGTTCGGCTTGCGCAGGTCGAGTTCGAGCGCGCGGTCCAGCGCCTCCGGCGGCAGCCGGAGTCGCTTGGTTTCCTTTTGAAAATCGCGCTGCAACGGCGTCTGCGGCGCTTCGCCCGGCACGCCGCCAAGCGCGTCACCGACGATCAATCGTTCGCGGATGAGCGCCATCGGCGCGATGTCGCCGAAACAAAACACCGCCTGCGCGGCATCGTTGAATTCAGCGAGTCCCGGCGCCGCGCAGCCGCGCAGGACCGCGGCGGTCTCCGCGAGCCGCGTCGCCTCGATGATGCTCGCCGTCGAGCCTTCGAGATCCTCGGCGCGCATCAGATGCGCCACGCGCGTCATCCAGCGCGTCGCGAGTTCGCCGTTGCACGCGAGCGTCCAAAGTTGCTCGTAGTATCCCGGAGAGTGGATGCCCGCGCCGTATCCGCTTGCGAAGGTCAGCCGCCGATGCGTCCAGGGCAGCCAGGTGGCAGCCACCGCCACCTTCGGCAGCCCGCGCAGGGCCTCCGCATCGCTCTTCGCCGCTGGCATGGCCGCCAGCGCGGGGGCGTGCCATGCGCCGCAGACCGCGGCGATCCGCTCGTGGCCTTGCTTCAGCGCTTCACGCAAGGTCTGGCGCATCCACGCTTCGCGGCGCCCGTCCATCGGGTCGGTCGGCTGTCCCTCGCGGAGCGCTGTCATCAGTTCGAGCACCGCCTTGAAAATCTCGGGTCCCGAATGCCGCTTCTCAAACTGCTCCTCCCACCATAGCTCGCTGTCCGAAAACCCAGCGGCCTCCGCGATCAGCGCGAAAGGATCGCGTCGCAGTCGGGACTCGTTTTCATCCGGCGGATCGCCTTTCTTTTCCTCCGCGTCGAGAGCCAGCCGATGGCGTTGTGGCAAATCCATGAATCGCACCGGCACGTGATTCGCGAGCGCCCACCGGATGGCCTGCCATTCCGGCGAAAAGACCGCGAACGGATAGAACACCGCGCGCTTCGGCTCGTCCGGGCGATATACCAGCAGCGCGACCGGCGGGCGCATCTCCGCATGAGCGGCCAGCGGGAGCAGGTCCTCGGCATCGGGCGGCCCCTCGACGAGCAGCGCTTGCGGCCGAATCGCTTCCAACGCCGCCAGGACGCTACGGGCCGAACCGGGTCCGTGATGGCGAATCCCAAGGATGTGAACGTCGGTATTCAACTCATTTCCCGGCACGCGCGATACAGGTCTTTCCAGCCGTCGCGCTCTTTCACGACGGTCTCGAGGTATTCCTGCCATACGATCTTATCTTGCACCGGGTCCTTTACGACCGCCCCGACCACTCCGCCGGCGATGTCTGCCGCGCGGAGCGAGCCGTCCCCAAAATGCGCCGCCAGGCTGAGGCCCTGGTTCACCACCGAGATCGCCTCGGCCGTGCTCAAAGCCCCGCTCGGCGACTTCAGCCTGGTCTTTCCGTCGGCGGTCGCTCCCGAGCGCAGTTCGCGAAAGATGGTGACCAACCGCCGGATCTCTTCGAGCGCGGGCGGTTCCGCGGGAATCTCAAGGGCTTTCCCGAGACTCTCCACGCGGGTGCGCACGATTTCGACTTCCTCATCCAGGCTTTCGGGCAGCGGCAGCACCACGGTGTTAAAACGGCGTTTGAGCGCGCTGGACAGATCGTTCACGCCTTTGTCGCGATCGTTCGCGGTGGCGATGACATTGAAGCCCTTGCGCGCCTGCACTTCGTCGCCGAGTTCGGGAATTGGCAGCGATTTCTCCGAAAGAATGGTAATGAGCGCATCCTGGACATCGGAGGGAATGCGCGTGAGTTCCTCCACGCGGGCGATCCGGCCTTCGCGCATCCCGCGCATGATCGGGCTCGGCACGAGCGCATCGAGCGACGGGCCCTTCGCGAGAAGCAGGGCGTAATTCCAGCCGTATCGCACGGCTTCCTCCGGGGTCCCGGCGGTGCCTTGCACGAGCAGCGTGGAATCCCCGCTGATCGCCGCGGCGAGATGCTCGGATACCCACGACTTCGCGGTGCCGGGAACGCCCAGCAGGAGCAGCGCGCGATCCGTGGCGAGTGTGGCGATGGCGATCTCGATGATCCGGCGCTGGCCGATGTATTTGGGCGAGATGCTCATGCCGTCCGCTTCTCCCCCGAGCACGTAGGTCGCGACGGCCCAGGGCGAGAGTTTCCAGTTCGGCGGCCTCGGCTTGTCGTCATACCGGGCGAGCGCGGCGAGTTCGTCTGAGAATTGGTTTTCAGCGTGGGCGCGGAGGATAGGCGTGGACATGATGAAATCAGGCTTGGGTCAGGGCGGAGAGGGCGTCGTGCCGGAAATTGAGCAATTCGACAAACTCGGCGACGCCTTCCTGCTCGAGCGGCCAACCCGTGGCAGCGCTGGGGAGCAGGGCGGGGGGGAGGCGGAGCAGAAAAGATTCGGCGATGCCGCGGAGATGCCTGGGGATGCCATTCGCGGACTCGTGTCGCAACGCGGCGAGAACTTCGCGGGCAAGCGCCGCAGGCAGATGGCCGGAGAAACTGTAAAGCTGCGCCGCGAGGGATTGCCACGCCGCATCACTTATTTTCAAGCCGCCGGCGCGCGGCGTAACGGCGAGACGCTCGGCGCGAGCGGCTTCCGGCAGCACGGCGAGCAGCGGCTCGGCGGGAAGAAACTCGACGTGAGGCGCCGTCGGGGAGTCGAGCAAGGCCTCGGCCCACGCGATGTTGCGCTGGCGCAGCGCGGCCCAAGCCCAACCGGTCTCAAGGGCGCGCGCAAACTCATTCTTCTCCGCCGCCTTTAGCAGTGCCGCGGGTTCTCGACGGAGCGTGTCGGTCCAATTCGAGAGCGGCACGGAAGAGAGAATCAGCACGAGCAGGACGGCCTTTTCGCCAAGCTCCTTCTGCTGGCCGAATGCTTTCGGATCGAGCCCGTCACGAATGCCGCCGGCATCCGGGTCGGCGGGAAGCGTCACTTCCAGTGAAGGTCGCGAGAGAAATCCGCCGCCGGCGAAGCGCACCAGTGGTGTGGCGCGAGCGAGCATCCGCGCGACGAAGGGCGACGTGGGTAGCCGCGCAAGAAGGTCAATCGCTCCCCGGCGCACTTCCTTGCTCCGGTCGTCGAGGATGCCCTCGAGGAACGGCGCGTCGTCGTGGGAAAGGTTCGTGGCGAGTTCGGCGATAAAGGCCGCGCGCGTGTCGGCGGGCTCCGATTGCCAGACGGCTTGCATTTTCGCCCGGGCATCCGACGGCGCGTTCGCGCGCAGGCCGCGCAGGATGGCCGCGCGCTGGTCGCGGGTTCCCGTTTCCCACAGCTCGGAAGACTCCGCGGTCCCGAACGCCCACGCGGGATTCTGCGCCGCGAGCCACTGCGCGCGATGCCCGCCCGCGGCCATGACGAGCGGGCGAAGTGGGGGATTCAGCCGCGCGCGATCGAGCAGCGCGGGAAGATACTCAGACGGCGCATGGCGCCCGAGACGCGCCACTACGCCGAGCCACTCCGGCAGGGCCGCCGCGCAGCGTCCGGCAAGCATCGCGCGCAGATGCCCGGCGCTGGCGCGACCAACCGGCGCAGTTCCTTCAGGCTCGCACGGACAAATCTCGAACTCACTCCGCGCCGATTTCCATCCCGCCCGGCGCGATAGCGCCAGTGCGCCCGCTCGAGTAAGAAAGCGCACTTCGTCATTCCCCGCGCCCGCTTTCGCAAGCAGCGAATGGAGATTCGCCGGCAGGGATGGCGGCGGACCCTTTCCGGAGCCGAGCAGCGCCGCGGTCACATAATCATTCCACGCGCTCATGACAGCGAACCCCCCAGCGCAATAAATCCACGTTCATCCACGACGCCGAGGGGGAAGAGGGTGTGCCCGTTCCATTCTCCAAACACCGTCACCGGCGCGCCTCCGCTCACTGCCAGGAGCGGCCACCCGTTGGTGAAGCGGCGGGAGATCGGGGCCACCGCGCCGAGCGAATCGCGCAACAGAAACCCGTCGCCGATTCGCAGTGGCACACAGTCCCTCACGAGCCACGGGGTTCGTTCGAGCCACGGATCACCCGAGAGCAGATTCGCCGTCTCCGCGAGGGCGTCGTCGAATGAAGCGCGCGCTGCCGTTTTCTCCAGCGGACGCGCCGCGCCGTGCCGCTCGCGCACAACAGCCCGCAACGGCGAGCCGGAAGGATGAAACACAACACTGGCGTCGATCAATGTCCCGGCGATAAGGCTGGCATCGAGCGGCTGGTTTATTGCCGCAAAGCTCAAACACAACGCCGGACGCCGCGTCTCGCTGCCGACCAGCCACGTCCGCTGCACCCGCAACTTTTCCTCTTCCTCGACGACTTGGCCAACGACTTGCCAGCAGTCTCGCACCGGCTCGGCGCCCGCCAGCTCCTGCTCCGGAACCGTCCACCCGATCGCGTTTCGCACGCTTGCGCGCAAGGCGTCCGGCAGAGATTCGACTCGCGAAAAGCCGTGAAGAAGCCATTGCAACGCGCCCGCTTCCGCCAGCGCGCGATCAGCCCAACCGTCGCCCGATGCGAAGACACCGGGCCAGTCGCGAAGTCGACGCGCGATTCCCGGCGCTTGCGCATCCACCATGCGCGCGGCCATCGCGTCGAAGAATTGTGCCGACTGCTGCTTTGCGTGCGCCAGGCCTTGCCGCGCGAGATCGTCAAGCCACGTCTGCAATTCCGCCAGACCCGCGCGCACGCGATCTTCGCGTTTCAATGCGCGCTTTTGCCGGTCCGCCTCCCGCTTCGCCACCGTCTCAGGATCAGCCGGCGCGGCCTCGGGCGTCGTCGCCTTTTTCTCCGCGCTGGCATCACGCCTGGCGATCCATTCGCTGACCCATGGCGGTGGCGCGGCTTCAGGGACGCGCGCAGGATTGGCCGCGAGCAGGAGCAGAAGACCTAGCCCATGTTTGCAAGGAAACTTTCGGCTCGGGCATGAGCAATGGAACGCGGGTCCGTATAAGTCCGCTTGCGTGCGATACGGCTCTTTGCCGCTGCCCTGGCATTCGCCCCAGACCGCGCGGTCATCTCGTCCGAGGGAGACCCACTTCCCAGGGTTTGCCAATCCCTGGCCCGCCTTTACCGATGCCGCGTCCGGCGCCAGCGCGAGCGCTTGCTCAGTCGTCAGAATTTGCATGCGAGGGGGCGACAATCTCCCTTGCAGAATAGGGGGAGCGAGCGGTCGAGGCAAGCAGCGCCTCGCGCTCGAGAGCGCCATCCTCCGTCCTTCGCTTGCATGGGGGGTGTCGACGCCGAGGCAAACCTTTTAAACCCTCCCGGTTTGGCAATTACAAATTGGCAACACCGAACCGGGCGTGTCAGAATCGCTCGATGAAATTGGAATTTGATGTGCGGTACACCGCGCAGTTGGCCCGCCTCAACCTGAGCGAAGCCGAGATTGCGAAATTTCAGTCGCAGCTTTCGCAGGTGCTCGAGTATGTGGAAAAACTCGAGGAAGTGGACATCAGCGGGGTTGATGCGACGGCTCACGCAAACGCGGTTTTCAATGTCCTGCGGGAGGACGCGCCGCGGGATTGGTTCACCGCGGCCGAGGCTCTTTCGAACGCGCCGCGCAAAGCGAATGACCTTTTCGTCGTCACCAAGGTGGTGGAATAGCCTTTCATCATGGAATTGACTTCCCTTTCGGTTACGGATTTGCAGGCCCGGCTCCGCTCGAAGGCGGTATCGCCGGTCGAAGTGTTGCGAGCGCTCGAGGAGCGGATCGGCGAGGTCGATCCGAAGATCCAGGGTTACCTGTCGCGCGATTTCGATGCCGCCCTCGCGCAGGCGAAGGTCGCGGATGTCTCGCTGCCCCTGGGCGGCGTGCCGGTGGCGATCAAGGATGTCATCAACGTGGAGGGCGAATATTGCACGTGCGCCTCGAAGATCCTCAAAGGGTATCGCGCGCCGTACGATGCCACGGTAATCCGGAAGCTGAGGGCGGCCGGCGCGATTCCGTTTGGGCGGACGAATATGGATGAGTTTGCCATGGGATCATCCACGGAGAATTCCAGCGCGCATCCGACGTTTAATCCCTGGGACCAGACGCGCATCCCTGGCGGATCGAGCGGCGGCTCGGCGGCCGTGGTGGCTGCCGACGAAGCGTTCGCGGCGCTCGGGTCCGACACGGGCGGTTCCATCCGCCAACCGGCCGCCTTGTGCGGTTGCGTAGGGCTCAAACCGAGTTACGGACGCGTTTCCCGGTTCGGGCTGGTCGCGTTTGCTTCGTCGCTCGATCAGATCGGGCCGTTTTCCAAAACCGTGCGCGATGCCGGTTTGCTCTTGAACGCGCTCGCCGGCGCGGACCTTATGGACTCCACGAGTCTGAATGAACCGGCGCCGGATTATACGTCGCTGCTCGGGCGGGACCTCAAAGGGGTGAAACTGGGAATGCCGAAGGAGTATTTTGTCGGAGGAACCGATCCGCAGGTGGACAAAGCGATTCGGGACGCGATCCGCCAATGCGAGGCGCTCGGAGCGGAGATCGTCGAGGTATCGCTTCCGCATACGAGCCATGCCGTGGGTGTCTACTATATCATCGCGACGGCGGAGGCATCGGCCAACCTCGCCCGGTTCGACGGCGTGCGGTACGGCCATCGCGCCGCGGACCCCGCGAATCTGCTCGATCATTACGGACGCACCCGCGAGGAAGGGTTCGGGCCGGAGGTGAAACGGCGGATCATCCTCGGGACCTACGTTCTGAGTTCGGGCTATTACGATGCGTTTTACCTACGGGCGCAGAAGGTCCGGACGCTGATCCGCCGGGATTTCACGAATGCGTTCGAGCAGGTCGACGCCATCATTTGCCCGACGTCGCCCGAGCCGGCCTTCAAGATTGGCGACCGGAGCGACGATCCTCTGCGGATGTATCTGGCTGATATTTTCACCATCGCGGCAAATCTCGCCGGCATCTGCGGGATCAGCCTTCCATGTGGCTTCGCGGACGTTGAGGGCCGTCCGCTGCCGATCGGCTTGCAATTGCTCGGAAAGCCATTCGATGAGGCGAACCTGCTGAAGATCGCGCACGCCTACGAACAGAGCACCGACTGGCGGTTGCGCAGACCGGTGATTTGAGCGGCCACGAAAGCGCTCGACGAAACTTCCCGCGCCGTCGACTTCAACACAATTCTCGTTCGGTGCTCTGTATCGGTCATATCCAAAGGTCTATTGTGGGATTGCGCGTCTGTGGTGGTGATTTGGTCTATCAGCTTAAACATCGGATGCCCTCGGATGAGCTGAGGAAATCGGGAGGCCTGCGAGACCGGAGAGTGACGCATTTTGACTTCGCGGACCTCGCACGGATGATCCGTTGTTCACTCTTAAACCAACGCTCTTCCGTCAGTCCCTTTCGAAAGCCGCGGCACATCCAGCGACTCCCTATCAGTTCGATTTCGATCACGCCGAGGATGCCTCTTTTAGTAGCAACGTCAAGGCTTCGCCAGATCGGAAAGTAAGGCTCAAGCTCTTCGAAACTGCCAATTCGGTCGGTCAAATACCTGTAGAGTTTCCGCGAGGGAAGAACAAGAAATCCGCCGCAGAGGCAGTCGTCCCGGATTCCGAGCGACATCTTGTTTAACGCGCGATGACTTGAGGAGATGTTGCCGGTTTCCCATTCCACGGCGAAGACTTTACGCGTTGCCCGAACAATTCTTGCGGCGTCGACCGGCCCGCGAGATTTCTGGCCGGCGATTTTGAAACGAAACTCCCCGGTCCCCTGGTGCTTTTCAGTCAGACAGGCGACGAAAGCTTTCTTGATAGCTGGGACGCCGTTTGACATTTTAACCGGACGAATCGTGCATCCACTTTCTGAGCCACAGACTATAGTCTGCGACCCATGTCGCCATTGAAGAACAGCCTTTTTGAAGCGTTGCGCATCCTGCGTCCGGATAAGAAGCGGGTGCGCATGATCTCCACGCAGACTGCCATTCCGGACGAGACGCTTCGTTTTTGGGACAAGAATTTTCTTTTGCCCTCGGAGGTGGAACTGGAGAAGCTATGTGCCGCCTGCGGCGTCTCCCCGATCGAGGTGAAGTTGCGGATGGGAATCGTCGACCGGGAGATGATGCATCTGCTGCAAAGGCATGCAGGGGAGCTCGCGGCGATTCTTCCCAAGCAGCCATCTGGCGTTCCGCCAGGAGAGCCGATTCGTCCGCGATTCGAGACGGAATTTGGAGCTCTTTACGAGGGAAATTGCATCGAGGTAATGCGGCAATATCCGTCCGGCGGTGTCCAGATGATCTTCGCGGATCCGCCTTTCAATCTGGACAAAGAATATCCGTCGAAGATGGACGATAAACTCAGGGACGAAGACTATCTGTCATGGTGCTATGCATGGATTGACGAGTGCGTCCGAATCCTGGCGGCCAACGGATCGCTTTTCATTTACAATCTTCCAAAGTGGAATATCACACTGGCGGAGTATCTCTCGAACAAACTGATTTTTCGAGATTGGATCACCATCGATATTAAAGGCCATCTTCCGCTCTCTGGAAGGCTCTACCCCTCGCACTATTCACTGATCTACTTTTGCAAAGGCGAGCGCCCGCATGTTTTTCATCCCGACCGGGTGCCGATGCGTGTGTGTCCGCATTGTTTTGGCGATCTCGTCGATTACGGCGGGTATAAAAACAAAATGAATCCGAATGGAGTGAACCTGACGGACGTTTGGACTGACATCCCCTTGGTTAGACACTCAAAGTATAAGAAACGCGAAGGGGCGAACGAGCTATCCATCAAGCTTTTGGATCGCGTGATCGAGATGGCAACCGATGAGGGTGATTTGGTGTTTGATCCGTTCGGGGGCAGCGGAACGACTTACGTTGTAGCCGAAGTCAAGCGGCGCCGGTGGGCTGGCGCGGAGATCGGTCCGCTGGACGACATCATTCGCCGAATACAAGAGATTGATGAAGAGCGTGAACTCCTTCAAAGCATCCGAGCCAATTACAACCAACTTTTCACGGCGTCCGTGTCGAGGGAGAGAGCCAAGCGCCGGCTTTGGACCTGTGAAAGCGTCAGATGTGTTCCAGATGATCCGCAGCTTCTATTTGCCGGAGTCCAGGAACAACCGGAATAGTCCGCACAACTGGCATCGTCCCACATTCTATCGCGAAGCGATGTTGCGGCGGCAGCTCACTTCCTCGGACTGAAGTCTTGATTGCTGAAAGGCGGAACGGTCGGGCGTTTAATGACGTTGAATCCGTGGTTGGCGGCTTGGTGGCAACCTGTGCATGAGGCAGTCAGGTTGTCGTACGATGTGACGAACATCTCCTTGTTCCGCGCCTTGATGGCTTTGTCGAGACCCACAAGTTGGGGGTCGATGAACTGGGGGATCATTTCGGTCAAGGGACGAGGGACATTCTCCTGGGTGGGATGGTACTTTACCGCGTCCTCGAAACCCTCCTTCAGTTCGTCGAGTTCATAGCCGGCCAGTTCCCAGTTCTCATTCTCGCCTGCGAACCAAAGTTTCGCGTGTCGCATTTGCTGGAGGCCCATGATCTCCCCCAAACCGGGTTTGTACGTTTCAACCGGTTCGGGTGTTTTCGAGCAACTCAGCAGCATCGCGCTGTCGAACAGGCCGACGATTAGTAAGTGCGGGGATGAATCGCGTGCCATGGCCGCCGTTTTGATTTGCTTAAATGTCGATAACCGGTTGCACCGGGGATTGGCCGGGCCCCGAACGTTCGGCGCGAATTTGAGCGACAATCGCCGGGGGAGCGAGATAGGGGAGCAGGAGGCTCGCAATCAGGATCGGTCCGAAGAAAAGCTCGACTCCGTCGAGCGCCACATCGCCAAGTATGCCAACGAATGGGAGAACGAAAGCGATAACTTCTTCAATGGGAAGTTCAAGAAACTCCACGAGGGCAACAGCAGCCATGCCGATGGCGAGGGCGAGGAGTTTGGCGCGCGCCGGCACCCGCGGGTGACGCAACAGCGCATAACCGAAATGGAAATCCAAGGGCTTCCCCGGTGCGGCGGCTCGCGGATCTCTCTCGATGCGGACAGCTTTGGCCATATTACCTTGGCGCGTAGCGTATCATGATTTGAACCCATTCTCAAATTCCCCGCGCGTCGCCAGTCGACCCAAAGGCGTTTGAGACTTCTGGTTTGCCGTCGAACGGGTTGCACTTTATTCTGGGAGAGTTGGGCTTCCTCCAGCATGCTTTGTCGTTCGGAGGGGTGGTCGAGCGGTTTATGGCTCCAGTCTTGAAAAGGGATACACGATTTCGCAATTTCTTTCTTAAATACCCTTATTTCAACGAGTTACAGAGAAACTCCGTCCCTGAAAAAGTGGCGATTTTTATACATTTTAGGGGGTAAAATCGAATACTTTTGGCAAGTATTGGCAAGAAAGCAAGACTGGCACGGAATATGCCGATTATCCGTCTTGGTGTCCCGTCGCGCGTGATTTTTGACGATTTCTTGACGAAATTCCCTACGCCAGAAAAATGCGGTATATCGAATGTTGCTTTGTGCAACATGTGAGTTTTCGGCACCTTTTGAGACCTGGTAAATATTATCGTGGAAAAAGGGAAGGGGAGGGGATATGTTCGTCTGAACATGCCGGACAATTTAAAGCCCCTGAAAAAACTGTTCGAAGAAATCCGAGAGAAGGCGACCTTTGGACTTGAACAAATCGCCTCACTGGATGCCCCGAAATTCCCAAAATGGAGATGCTCGGCGTGTGGATACCTGAAACACTTCACGCGCCCCGTCACCGTGGAAGCGGCGGCGCCGTGCAAATGCGGGAGTGTGGAGATGCTTTTGAATGAGATTAAGCAGAACTTTAATGAGACTTATAAAGGTAATACTTACATAGACGGGGAAAACATGTATGACATTAACCGCCTATCGGTCAACGTCCTTCCGACAATATCAGGTAATACTGAGCTTACGTTTTACGTCTTTACTTTCGTAATTCATCCTCGTGGTAAATTGAACCCTCCGGGAAATGATAATACCTACGTAACGTTATGTGAGGGAACGGTAACGATGCCAGTAAATGATAACCCGATTAAAGAAGAAAATGGGCGCTTTCTGCATACCCTAAATGTTTCATCGGATTTCATGGGTAAAGAATACCTCAAAGGAGTTCTTCCGGGCAGATTCGTTCCAAGCACAGAGGAGTTCAGGGTTTTAAGCGTTTCTCCCGATTTTGAAAAAAGAATGAAAGCCTTTACGAAGGGTTTGAACGGCTTACCGGTCAACATTGAAGGTAATTACTGGAGGATGCTCTATTTTAGCGCCATGACCACAACGACGGTAGGCTACGGGGATATAGTTCCGATTACCCCGTTTGCACGCTTTTTAGCTGCACTACAGGCTATTTCTGGCATAATGCTTATCGGTCTTTTTCTCAATTCTCTTGCCTTTGAAGCCAATTCCAAAGAGTAGCTTACTTCTTCTCGTCTTCCAGCCGTTCGACTCGCCGTTTCACTTCATCGAGGTTACGGGTTTCCGCCGCTTCGATTTCATCTATTCTTTTGTCCTGCCGCGCATCAACTTCGAGTTTTGAGTTGAACCGTTCAAGCATCAGGTTGATTGACTGAATAGTATGCTGATTCTCGGCGATTGCCTTGGCGCTCTCCGTAAAGGCTTCCTTTGAAACGAACTTTTCATTTATCTCTGTTTTAGTGGGAAACAAATATATTAGAACGGCAATACCAGCATTGGAGGCAAAGATTGCGAGCGCCATTATACCTCGATAAATCCAAGCGGCAGGGATTCTAAAGGCAGCCTTCTCGACATCTATTCCCGCTTCCTTGCGTAAATCCGCCAGCATTCCCGAAAGGATGTCTGCCTGTTCCGCTTTATCGAGTTTATTTAGTAATGCAGTCATGACTTGGTAACGCAGTTCCGGCAGTAAAGAGGTTTAAATTCTCGGCGCATCCAAGCATTATAGATAACAGAAAATAACCTTTCTCGGCTCGCAACGATATTCTTGTCGAGGTAAGAGTCTGCCCCTTGGCGATAAGCTTCTTGCAAGAACTCCGAGCCTTGTTCACCGCTTAGAATGACTACGGCAGAATCATCAAATTCTTTAATTGAGTTAATCGTATTTTCTGGTGATGAATCTTTTAAAACCAAATCAAGCAGGATAACCGGGGGGCGATTCTTCTTTGCAATTTTGATGCCTTCTTGTAATCCCGTCGCGAAAGTCAGATTAATAGGCATATCTTCAACGGCAATAGAAAGCAGTTTCCGATAAGCCTTATCATCTTCAATACTCAAAATATTTATTATGCTATCCATGAAGGATAGTTCTCTGTCAAAGATTGCGTCGCGACGCCCTTTTACAAATTATGCCGCTGCCAGTAACTCAGGAACCTTACAGCAAAGGAGTTGCCTAAAAATCTCTTTAATAACTGGAACTGTAATCGTATTGCCCAATTGCTGAAATGCTTGGTTCTCTGTAACTGGAAAAATGAAAGAATCGGCGAACCCCTGCAATCTGGCGCACTCTCTTACAGTCAATCTCCTGACGGGCGTATCTGGCTCAAGAATTGGAATCCTGACCCCCGCATAACGAAAATCAGGAGTTACCAAGTTCCGGTTTCGCGCGCCTTGGGCGGTCAGGCAGTAAGCAAAAGGAGTATCGATATGGCAGAAACATCTTGTAACTGGATTCAAAGCCCTTTTATTGAAGGTTAGTTTTTGCGCGGGTTTAATGTAATAGTGCGGGGCGGGGTTTGGTTCTAGGTAGTCTCGCATTATCGAAGTCAAAGTTATTGGAGCAGGAAAACTAAAAGTAGATTCTTGTAAGTCCTTCCTAAATCCGACAAAGAACACTCGTTCCCTATTATGCGGTATCCCGAAACTCCTGGTATTCAAAAGTTTATAGCTGACATCATATCCGCATTCTTTGAACATCGAGAGAACCGCTTGAAAGGTCGCGCCCTTATCGTGCATCATTAATCCCCTTACGTTCTCGGCAATAAAATAGCGGGGCTGTTTGATTTTCAGGATGTCTAAGACTGGATATAAGAGTTTTCCTCGATTATCTTCTAAACCTTTTCGGTGTCTGCCCATCATTGAATAAGACTGGCAAGGGAAACCGAATATCAGTAAATCAAAGTCGGGGCAATTATCGGGCGCAATATCATAAACATCCTTGTAAAAGCAATCTGGCATCGAATGATTAGCCAAATAAGTATTGCGGGCGTGTTTGTCGATTTCACAAGCTAGAACGACCTTGTGATTTATCGCGAGTTCTTTTAGCGCTTGTTCTGGCGCGCCGATTCCTGAAAAGATAGTTGCTATATTCACCCCATTGCGGGGGGTGTCAACTTGTCTTGAGTTGCTCTATCTTTGGGAGTCTGCTACATTCGGCGTCTATGGATGAAGAAATGCTAAAGTTTTTGCGTAGAGAGGTTTCAATGTTATCTTGGAATGGTTCTATTCAGAACCGAAGGAGGGTATACCGAGACAGAAGAATCGATGAAACGCCGACGCAGTATCAAAGTAGCAAAGACGAAGTGCGGAACCAGATTATAGAATTTGCATTCACAAATCTCGTCCCTCACTATGAAGACAAACAGGTAGACGTGGAATCCCACTACCAATATTTACAATGTCTATTTTTCTTCGCTAGGGAGACTGGTAGCGGAATATTTGCACATACAGGCTATACCTACGGGATGGCAGCGAAATTCTTTCATTTGCTTTTAAAGTATTTATGGTGTCTGCGCCAAATTACAGAACCGCGTCTCTGCCCTTTAGATAGGAAAATATTAAACGACGCAGGGTATAACGGCATAGGTTGGACGTTGATGGATGAAGGCGTTTATCGTGGCGCTATGGGTGATATTCAGGAACGTGCGGAAACCTTACATCTTACGCCAGCAAGATATGAGCTTGAGGCATATAATAGACTACGCCCTTAACTACACCCCAATCGTAACGTTGCCATCACTCCCGATACTTACAGATTTAGGCGGAGTGAGGGTAAGACTGTCTGGCTTTGCTGTATTAATTACGGCTTGTAACCCCCCTGCTAGGGTGAATAAAGCCCCTGCATCAGTTCCGAGAGCATCACAGACCTGTTGGGGTGTTAATCCGTTTCGGTTATTCCAAACCATTTGGAAAATCCGGGTAAAGTTAGAAGCATTAAAGGCGAACATGGCGCTACAAACACTTTTGATTTCATTAGCGACTGCAACCTGTTTATCCTGCAAAGTTATTGGGGCTTGGACTGTATTTAGAAGACTCATATTCTTACGGTCGTGCTGTCAAAAGATTAGCCATTATCAAGCTGAACCCAAGCGCTGCCATTCCATCCGTAGAAATGGGAATCATCTTGGCTAAAGTAAATTTGCCCCGCTACAGGGGAAGATGGGGCAGAAGAAGAGTAACCCAAACTAATCGAGCCATCAGTATTTAAAGACGTCGCCCAAAAACTATTTGCGACGGAAACGTTACCGTTAAAACTAGCCGAACCATCATTATTGATTGATGCCATCGGGGCGCTATAACTGCCGCCGCCCGCATAGCTTGGGAAGAACAAGACGCTTCCTCCCGGTTGAGCTACTATCTGCCAAACATTATTAGCTGCATCGAAAAACTCTAAAGCCGTGCTGCCTGTTGCTGCTCCTAGTCCGAAATTCCATGATTGCCCGTTATTACTGTTAGCAAAAATAAAAGCCGCCGCCCCATTTGCAACGTCCGATTGTAGTTTGCAATAAGCCGAATCACTTTGGTTTTCTGCATAAAGGATATTTGTAGTGTAGGAGTAAGAACCTATGACATTAAGCGAAGCATTGGCGTTTAGTAAAATACCGCCGCCAGCAAATGACGCGGAACCATCATTAGCGATAGTCCAATTTAATTGGTTAACGTTGCAGCTATCGCCTATATGCAGATTTCCGCCACTATCCACAACGAAAATATCTGAACTTCCAAACTGAACAGAACCGTCGTTATTTAGTAAAATAGCCCCCGCTACAAATGAAGCGGAACCATCGGCATTAATCGCAATTCGTCCATTGGCTAACGAAGCACTGCCCCCTGCCCCAAATGAAATATCTGAACTAACGAAATACGCCGTACCATCTCCCGCAAAACCAATCGCCCCATTGGCAAACGTCGCGGAACCTCCTGCCCCGAAATTGATTAAACCGCTTACGAATGAACCATTGCCTTCGACCTGGACATCATTACTAAAAGTTTTGGTGCCTGAAATAGTCTCATTGCCCGTAAGATGAACGACCCCCGAACCATTAATAAAACCGCTTGGGTTATTTGACGGGTAAAAGTTTCCTGTAATGAAACCGCTTGGGTTGCTTGCTGGATAGTAATTGCCAGTCAGAGCGGGAATGCCCGTCGCAGTTATGTAACCCGCAGGGTTATCATGGAGCGGGTAATATTGCTGTGGTGCCGAAAGACTCGGATTATTGGTTACAATCGTGTTAAGCGTCGCAATCGTGTAGTTGATTCCTTGGCTTTGAAATATTACGTCCGATTCTAAAGCTATTGAATCGCTCCCATCTATAGCGTAATCAAGAACCGGCGAGGCGCAAACAAAAGGAAAAGTTCCGCTAGAACTAATGCCTGAACTGGTGATTATTGGGCTAGTCTTCTTATTCGGCGCGCTTAAAGACCAAACGAAGCCACTAAGGGGAGGGGTTATGCCTGAAAGTCCGTTTACAAAAGAGAGACCGACATTATAAGTATTCCCCTTCTCGAATCCTATCTGCCGAACGCCGATATTTAAATCATTGGGATAAACAAAACGTTGGGTAACTAAATCAATCGTGAGCGGGTAACTGAGCATACCCGAGCCTGACTTGTCAAATTATGGCGAGATATAAGCATTTAAGCGAGCCGTATCATGTTTTGCATAGCCAACAAAAGGAAGGTCGCCTCCTGATGTCGGATTAAAACCAGGAACTTCGATTTCTATTCTAACCGTTTCTTGCATTGTAGAGTTCACTAATGCGGTTCTTATAATCTTGGAGGTTGTAGAATTGCCCGCCGTATCGTAAACGGTCGCATGAACTCCCCCAGGCGCGTAAATCCCGATTTCAGGGGCAGTGAAAACAGGAGAGTAACCGCCAAAGGCAATACCCACGGATTCCCAATATTCGCCGCCATTGTCGCCATCGGTCGCCATTGAAGCAGTGCTCGAAGAACTCTGAATAACGGTATCAGTCTTGGTCGTGGTAAGGCTATTGATGGACGTATAGGAATCGGCGCTAGTCCAAGAAAGACTAAAACTGCTCCAAGAGTAATTCCAAGTCGTTAAGTCAGTGAAGATAGTTGAGTCGCCAGAAACCACGGTCTTATCTGTATCGGTCTGGATGGCTACCGTATTAAGGGGAATCGGCACTACTACGTTGGATTGCACGGACGAAGTAAAAGGGTAATAAATCGCCGGCGCTATGGAAATATTACTGCCCGTTCCATCGGTCTGTTTCATCTCATCGGGGCTATAAAATCCGCCGTGCTTCGGAACTCTCTGAAATGCCGTTATGCTGTCCGCCCTAAAATCGGTCGCATTAACCCCTACAGTAAATGTTTGGGTCGACGCTATAAAAGACTGCCATGAAGAGGAATAGCTAGAGTGGTATCCGCCCGTATGGGTATCCGTTTGATAGCCAATGAATGTATTGGTGCCCGAGGAACTTTCACTGTAACTATGACCTGATAAATACCCATTAAAGACAAGGGCGGTAATCGAGGTTTGCGAAGTTACATTATAGACAAGTTGGGAGATTGTCCCCGTAGAGGAATCGAAGCCAGTTCCGAAGAGAACCGTATTAGTCATCGTGGTTTCTAAATTAGTGGTCGTCGTGTAACTGAATGTCCCGTTTTGGTCTGCTGTATACAAATATGAATCACTGCCATAAGTGCTAAAACTTACTCCTAACATAGTCGCATCATACGAACTGCTACTCGTCACCTTTGGCAATAAATCTCCCGTTGTTACGTCACCGCTTGCGCTGCTTGTCGTCTCATATCCATTATATTCGAAGGTTGAGCTATTAGCGGCGTAGGTTAACGTAGTGCTATAAGTCGTGGAAAATGGGGTGAAGCTTACAACGGACGCCGAATACGTTGCCCAGAAAGTATGCAAGGTAAAAGTCGTCGCAAGGTTCGTGAGGAAATGGCTGCTTGCGCTATCGGTAAAGCTTGTTGCGACTCCCGTAAAGCTCCATAGCCAGTCTTCCGGCTCGGCGCTTACTACTGTGCCAATCTCGATATAATTAGTCGGCACAATCGTTGTGGTTGTCGTTACGGTTTCCGTATAGCTTCGAGAGCTTTGCGCATAATTGGAATATGTATTTGAATCAGAATCAATGCCCGTCACGATATTGCTAGTTACCGTAACAGTCTCGGCAATGGTAGCCATTACTGTCTTACTGGCGCTGTTAACTGTGCTCGTATAACCTACGGTCGAGGTCGCATAGGTCGATGACGTTGTGAAAGTGCTGTCAGTAGTAGTGGTATCAGTAGTTGTGAGATTAAGAGGGTCAACTGTCCAAAATCCGCTAGTGGAAGATGAGCTATAAGAAGACACCGAATCTGAATCAGCGGGAAACTCGAAAGTTCCGCTATAGACTGTTACAGGAGGGTCCCAAGAAGTTCCGCCACTTTTAGTAGTAAAGCCTGTTTCTTCGACAATAGTATAACCGCCATATTGCGCAACATCAAAGCCTGTTCCAATGGAAGAATCAAATTGCCCGCTTTCTTCGTATCCGCCCCATACAACTTCAGTTTTCGCACTAACTCCGTTTCCCTCAATATATTGATTAGAAGAAGAAGCCTGATTTGTAACGTAAAAGCTCTCTCCTGGGTCATAGTTAGATTGCGACCTACTCTCTGTTGAGTAATAACTTTCATAAAATTCCTCGAAAGTGCTCTTATCTCTAATAGTTTGCCACGTTTTCACGGTTAACCTCCTAAAATAACCCAAGAGTAATAGGGAATATATTGCAGTTCTCCGGGGTCAGCGGGCGGGCTTTTGTCAGTTCTGAACTGTTCTTGCCCCGCTAAGGTAATGGAACCGCAAGGAATAACCCTATATGGCGAACCCCCTACGATTACGGCAATGAGAATATCCACACTAGAAGGCAAGGCGAACGGCGTTGGCGTTTGGGGAACTATCGCGGACGAATCAATAATCAAAGTTACTCCTGTAATTTTTGCCCCATCACTTGAGCAACGAAGCTTTGCGAGGATGACCGATGAAGGGTTAAAATGGAAATCAGAGAAATTATTGTCTGGTAGAAGACTATTCACCGAACCTGCTCGCACGTTGGCAATCTTATCGTGCGCCCCTGTTCCTGCTTTGACGGATATATCGAATGGGCAGATATTACCAGAACCCCCGCCTTGCCCCGCTTTTACCCGTAGAACCGTCCCCGTTGCGTTTCGGGCTATGGCATACCCTACGCCCTTTAGAAGGGCTATAGATTGGACGGCATCAACGAGGGCATTAAAGTCCCTTTCGGAAACTGCCCCGTCAAAGGATTTCAAAGATGAAAAAACTATCTCAGACATTATACGGCAGAGTAAATATCGGTATCGAACCCAACGGCGGAGAACAAATAGGTCGTTACCCTTACCCAAAATATCCCCTGCTGCGCCCGATTCGTTCCGATTACTAACCAACCATGACTTTCACTGTAACCGGAACCGGGGCTTTGAAGTTTCCCGATGTTCGCGCGATTAGAACTTGGTTGACTGCTGAAATATTCGGTTTTGGTAACGGTAGTCGTCCCGACGATGTAATCTGTAATCCCTGCTTTATTACCGATGAGAACCTTATTGACTGAATCCCATTTAGTTGGGTCTGCCTGCCAAGTGGCATAGTTGGGATGTTGTTCTATTGGCGCTCGTTCTTGGCTCGATTGCTCTACTACGGTCGTGGTGGGTAAAGAGTCATATTGCGCCGTATAGGTCAGGTTTAGTTTTGCCAGGTCGCCCGCAAGTCTCTCGACCTTTGAATTGGTCAAAAGATAATTTGAATTACTTGGATAAGCGGAATTCGGCGCGGGGAGGTAAGTTCCTATCGACCCCCAATCGCAAGTAAGGACAACGGTATAAACGCCGTTGAAATTGGTATTATTAGTTACCGCAAGTTCCTGCGATTCTGTATTCTTGACCCTGGTAAGAGACCCATATTCTATCATGGGATTAACCGAAATGTCAAAGCGCCTCTAATTAAAGAGCGAAGGAACCATCACCGCTCCCCATAGTGCGGACTTTATTTTCTAAGGCTTGAACCGCCTTCTTGAGTTCTTCGACAGTCTGTTTCTGGTATTGAACAGCCTGCTTTTGGAGTTCTTCCTTCGATGCATTCCTGTTATACTGGGCGCCTGCTATTCCCCCGCCTATACTCCTCAAAGAATCAACGCTGTAATGGCTTTTATCTTTTTCGAGTTCAGATAACTTACTCTCGGCGTTCTTTAGTTCATCCTTCTTAGACTGCTCTTGAGCCTTCAAAGTTTCTTTCGCCGCGCGTTCATTAGCCTTATCCAAGTCAGACTTAGACTTATCATCGGCTTTCTTCTGCTCGTCTTGGTTCTTATCGAGTTCTTTGCGTAAATCAAAAAGTTTGTTCTCGGCTTCAAGTTGCCCCTTCTCATCCTTTTCAACTCTGGCAATCTCGGCGTCGGCTTCTAATCTACCAATTTCTTTCCGTAACTCGTATTCACGGGTAGCAAGTGAGAGGGATTTCAAGCGGGCTTCTTCCGCCTTCTTGGCGTGTTCCTCTCGGAGTTTTTCCAATTCTGTCTCTGCCTCGCCTGCTTCTTTGCTCTTTTCGATTCGTTCGGCGGTGCCTTCATTCTTGCCCTTCTCCCGCTTCTCCTGCCGTTCCTCCGCTTCTTCGGCTCGAAGGTCCTGGTAAGCCTGTAATGCCTCACTGGCGGCATCCTTGGCGGCAGAGAAGCCATGCCCGAGATTTGAAACGTATGCGGTCACAATGGCGGCAGCCGCGCCCAAGCCTTCGACGGCGTGAATTACGAAGCCAATGCCATCGGCGGCCCATGCTTTGAGTGTATCGACAAAATGTTCAACCTTTTCCGAAGTCTCGGCGATTGCATCAACGGTTTCCTGACTGGCGACCGTCGCATTATCAAAAGTTTCCTTGAGGGCATCTGAACCTTGGGCGAGCAGAGGAATAAGGTCTGCCGAACCTTTGCCAAGCAATTTCATTACCGCCGCCATTTTCTCCGCGTTTCCCTGACCTTGGGCGTATCCATCGGAGAGCTTCAATAACTTTTCCTCCATCGGCAAATCGACGAAGCCTGCGGCATCAATTCCAAGGGTCGCAAAGGAACCTGATAACTCATCACTGCCTTTAATAGCATCGAGGGCGTTATTATTTACCTTTGCCATCGCTTTACTTACTGACTCCATATCCGAGCCTGAGAGTTTAGCGGCTTGTCCTACTCTTTGGATAGACTCGGCGGATTCGCCAAAACGAATACCTAACTTTTGCACCCTGTCCATTTCTTCCATTACAGAATGAAGTCCTTCGACGATAGCTCCTAAAGCAAAGACTTTGCCCCATTCGCCGGCAAGTTCTTTCAGGCTGTCCTTGGATTGCTCCTTGAACTCGGAAACTGCCTCTTTGGCTTTTGCGAGCCCAGAACTAAGCCCCTCCGTTGATGCTGATACTTTTACTGAAACGTCTGACATATGGTTACTTAACCGCTGTCAAAGATTTAAGAGCGTCGATTGCCTGTTGCTCCTTGTCGGATAATATGCGGGTTTCCCCTGTATTCAGAAAACCGAAAGCCAAGTTAAACCATAGTAATTTTCCGATGGGTAACTTAAAAACGGTTTCTTCGCTCCATCCTGTTGCTTTGATTAATGCGGTCGCATGAAGAAGCAACCAAGGAATTGAATCATTAGATTCTTTGGTCTCGTCGTTAGGGAAGAACTTGGGAAGGGCTAAATAGTCATCCTGATATGCGATGAACCTTTTCAGTTCAGTATTGAAGTTTCGACAATTACAATTAACAAAACGCCAAAAGTACTTTGCAAACTTACCGGGTAATCTACGCGCTTTTCCATCTATAGCCCGCAATATTCTTTCATGGGTATCTTGGGAACAAATCAGGGTCGCGAGTTCTAAGTCTGCCAAGGTCGTTTCTTTATCGGTAAATACGAGGGGGCTTTCGATGTTATAAAGCCAGATTAGATGGTTCAGGGATAACGGGCGGAGTCTTTTACCTAAAACCGTATGGAATAGATTAATAAAGGACTCTGCAAATGCCTGTTCGTTGTTCACCCTTCTTTACGGGGTGTCAATACGGGGAAAGGAAAAAGGGCAGTCAATCCCAAGACGACTGCCCCAATATGAATTCACTAAACCTAAAGGATTAGGAAAGGGTTAGATTTGCTGAATTCTTCGCTTTAATAGAAACCTTCTCAAAATCTTTATTAGCGCATTTATAATCCACGGAAAGAGTCTCGTACTTGATTGAGTTATAGGTTAACTCGGCGCCTGGAAGGGGTGCAGTGCCACCGTTTATAATACATTCAAGAGTAATTTCATTCGTTAAGTCATCGTAACGGGACGCGACACGCTGACCTGATTCATTGAATACCTCGGCAATAACGCCGGGTTTGGTGTTTAAAGTCGAAGCGGATACGACGAAGCCACTATAAGGGATAGTTCCCCATGTTAAACTGCTGAGCCCATAGCTATTTGCCATAAAATTAGTAAATCCTTAAAAAATGTTTAGGTTTACTACTGCCCCCATTGTCAAAATTAGGGGCGCTTTACTGGCTTACTGGATGGCTAGGGTTTGAACGTTAATAATGAACTCAATTATTGAAACTAAAGCCCTATCGGAACGCTCCTGCTCGAAAGATTCGATATATAGACTCCAAAGGTTGAAGGTCGCGCCACCATTCACAGCGGACAAAACGGCGCTTGGGTCTGCGAATAAGGGATAAATAGCCGAAACCGTGGCGTCGTGAATCTCTACGGGGTCGCCATTCAATGAGGCATCATCAACCTGAGTAAGAACGGAAACAGCTAATCGACCTTCAAAGACATTCGTGCCCGGTTCAATCTCCTTGAACTTGCCAGCCTTCACCAAAATTAAAGGGAGGATATACTCCGAGGCAGTAAAAGACTTTTGTACTTGGTAACTGCCGGAATAGTTGGCGGAGATATAATCAGTAAATTTCTGTTCTGACAGTGTGGGCAAGGCGAAAAAAGACATATCCTAATAGTAAATGTCAAAGCCTACTGTAACCCTGCTTCCTTGGCGGCGCGTTCCAGTGCTCTCTTAGCGGCTTTAATCATGGTATCGGCGCGACCTGATAGAGACCTTGAAACAATACTACCCTTCCTATCCAATGCCTCAAAGTAAGAAACTTTATTGGTAAGCGTGATATAGGGCTTATCTTCGCGGGCGCTTTGGTCGTCGATTTCCCCCGTGCCGTCTTTCGTTAGCCAAGAGGGAATAGTTCCGCCAAGCAATTGATTGCATCGCGCCCATCCTGCTTTCGCTGTTCCAACATTCTTTTTTTCCTTGGCGATATACTGTTTTACTTTGCTTTGGTCTGTAAGGGGAAAACTATAGGGTTGCTTGTAGGAAACGCGCCCATCCTTGCGGGCTTCTCTGTGGCGGTTCGCGTCGAATGGCTCGATATGGAGTTTTCGGAGGCGTGTGCTGTTCTGAAAAATGGGTTCAAGGTCGCCTTGGTTCTTGGCGCGCACCAGGTCTTTGACCCGCTCCCCTAACTTCTCATTTTTGAAGGCGAAGGTTTCTTCAAACCATTCATTGGTCAGAAAGACTTTACCAATATCTATGCTGACCCTTTTTTTCCCCTGAGAGGCGGATTTAGGATAGGTATTGTCTTGAAGCCTTTTGGCTAATTGCTTTGCCTGCTCTCGGAGAACCTCACCAATGGATTTACCAGTAAGTTCCTGATACTCTTGGATTTTGCGCCGAAATTCTAAATCCTCGACGCTCAAAAAGAAAGCGTCTGCCATAGGTTTAGTAATTGGCGGAGATACAAATGATTTCGAACGACACTTCATCACTGGCTACCCGTTCGATTCTTACTTTCTTATTCCCGATAAATAGGGTTTCGCCCGCTACTGGCTCGCTTGGCAGAAGACACTTGGCGACTATGATTTGAGTTCTAAGATTCTCCCACAATCCGCCGTCCTTCAAATCGCTTGAAAGTTCAAGGGCGCTAATTACTCCATTGTAAGACTGCCCTTTATAGGTAAATGGACTGCCGAAAATATTGGTTACTTCTGCCAAGGCGTTAGCGTGAAAATTAACGAAGTCTGAATTCATTACGAATGCCGGACCTGTCAAAACGAAAAATCTCAGATATTACTCTGAGACTTTTCTAAAACTAAACTGAACAAACAATTATTACGCTGTGACTAAGCGTTGAAGTGCAACAGGATTACCAATCCCAACACCAAAAATCCAAGCAAAGGTAACTTGTCTGCGACCTTTAGTAATCGAATACTCTTCACGGACTTGAACTGTTAAGCCTGTTTTTGGGTCTGTAACTTCGGAGATTCTTCCATTAATAGGAAGGTCAGCGTATCCAGACTGAGCGGGAGTTCTTGCCGCTACAACGAGGGCATCTTTAGTTCCGATAACACCAACGAGGTTGCCCGTATTAGGAAGGGCGCTGTATTCTGTAAACTCAACATCAGCAATCGCAGGAAGTTTATTGGAGGTAATTCCGGCGCCACCTGCTGTAAGATAAACAACGCTTGCATCCATCCATAATTGAGCCGCTACGTTAGGGGTTATGATGCCGAAACGGGAAACTGTGCTAACGTTACGATTTGAAAGGGCGGCATTCGCGGAAACAATAGTATTGCGATTAATTCCTGTTAATGCCTGAACGGTCGCATTCGGATAATTTCCAGAAGTGAAAAGATTAGAGACTGTCAGCATTAAATCCTGACCTAGCGCCTCGGCGAAGGATTTGGAGTATTCGGCAATAAGGTTGCGATTGGTGCTTGAAAGTTCCTTATCGGTTAGGACGAACGTACTATGGCGATAACTACCCATAGAAAATGAAACATCTGTCATCGTGCCAGAAGCGGGAACGTAGCCATTTACGTCATCGAAATCTTGAACGGTTCCAAGGCTAGGAATACGGGTTGTAATTGTCTGGCCTGCAAGAACTGGCTCGTTAGAGAAGTCTGTCGAGATAGTATTGAGGATTGGATAATTTGCAGAAAGTAAAGCCAGGCTCTCTTGTGCTATCAGCGCGGCGTTTAAAGTTCCATTGTTATTAGGGTTTGCCATGTTTAGTTAAGAAGTAAGATTGTTGATTACGTAAGAGCGGGGTTGTCAAAAGCGGGCGTAATTAGCTGAGAATTACCGCCTTGTTTGCCGCGTAGAATTTCCCTGCGTCTAATGAATTGCTTTTGAGTAACTCGCCGTATTCCTCTAAGGCTTCTTCCTTAGTCAGTGAATTACCCGCCTTTGAATCGACCTTGAGCGGGGCGATACCTTGGCGCGCTACTAACTCGATTGCCTTTTCCTCGGCTGTCTTGGCGGACGTTTCGAGTTCTGCTATGCGGGCTTTTGCTGTATGCAGTTCCGCTTCTAATGAGCCCTTTAATGCGTCTAAATCGGCATCCTTGACCTTTAAAGCTTCTTTGGCTTCGCTGAGCAGTGAATCCTTATCGGCAATGCTGGCGCTCGCCTTAGTGAGTTCGGCTTTGGAAGCTTCGAAAAGAGCAGATAGGCTTTCGTGGTTAGCCTTGAGTTCTGCAAAGTCTTGTAAAATATCCATAGTAACCAAACCGCCGTTGTCAAAAACGTAAGCGTCGCTTACTCAAAACCGGGGGAGTTACTGGGCTTTCCTCCAACCTTTATGATGGCTGGCAGTTCCTTTTAATACGGAATATAGATTCCCAGAATTTAAACCGTGTTGCCTTGCGAATGCCTTTATATTTCTACCCTCTATGAGTTCACCGTCGGGGCTTATTAGACGAAAGGGACGAGCCAGTTTATCTATAAGTTTTTCTGATGCCTTGCGCCCTAGCAGGGCTTTACTTATCCTCGCTCTTGTTTCGGAATTCGGAGATTTACCAAGACCATTCTTATTACCCATCAATGACTGAGATATTTTCTTTCGCTGTGAAGCGGTCCATTTTTTACCTAATCCGTGCTTATTGCCTCTCATTCGGTCGCTTGCCTTACGCCGATTCTCCAAACTCATCTTAGTTCCCGTCGGCCTATCGACTTTGCTCGTGGCGTTAAATAGAATCCTATAACCAAAGTTGAAACGGTATGCGTCTATCCATTCTTGCTCTCGTATGCGGATATTATCAGCATCGCAATGCTCTAAGACAAAAAGAGAAAAGCCACTGGGGGAATACTTATCCCATGCATTCGATAATGAGGGGTTATGATGGCGCTTTGTTTGTAATGCTCTGTAATGTTCTCTAAAGCGTTTCAAATGGTTGAGAGCACTTCCGTTATACACTACAGGGTCAGAGCCTATTATGATGGGCCTCGAATGGCAGACGATGGCATAAACGACGCATACTTTATCTGGCAAATCGCAATAATAGGAGTATCCGCAATCCACAGAAAACGGGCGGTTCTCGTTAGAAAACTTATCATTAAAAATACCCTGTTGAGCAGGAAGAATTGGCAGGCTAATAACCACGCTACAGCCGAAGCTGTCAAAACGTTGTATTTTAGCTGTTTAGGTAACTTATAAGGGAATCGAGTTCATTCACGATTCCGTCGGCTAAACCGTTCGTAATAGCGACATCCGCATCAAACATCTGACCTTGCATAGTATCGCTTGAAATACTTGGGCGCTTACTTTGCACGTAGGAAACAAACTGAGCGTATGACTTGTTAACAGAATCTTGGAGTAATGCCCTATCCTCATCAGATAGAGAACTGCCCGCAATACCCATTGCTTTGTATTTGCCCGCTTTGATTAGTTCTAGCTTTACGCCCTCTTGGGCATACATTGCCGATACGTCGAGAAGCGCCATGTACACCCCTATACTCCCAATCTCAGCGGACTTACTAAGGAAGATTCCCTTAGTCTGAGAAGCTAGCCAGTACGCCGCTGACGCCACAACGTCATTGGTATAAGCATAAATATTCTTTGATTGAGCGACCGAAGAGATTAAATCCGCGGTTTCAGGAACGCCGGTTATGATTCCCCCGCCGGAACTGATATTCAGAATGATATTCTTAACCTGAGAATCGGCTGATGCTTGGCGAAGATTCGCGCGGAATGCCTCACATGAAAACGCCCCACACATCGCCTCAAGCCCGGAACACTTATTCAGAATGGTTCCTTCGATGGGAAGGATTGCCGTTGAGCCTACAAGGTCATAGGGGGAATCCTCGTCGTCCTGGACGGGTTCAGTGAAATCGAAAAGGTTCGCGCCGTTTAAATGGGCTTCTAATAGTTCTTGAATCGCTCTGTGTTTTGCGGGGAGAATTGCCCACGGCTTTGTAAACAGGAGTTCAATAATTCGGTCGAGTCGGCGCATGATGGGAATGCGCTTACTGTCAAAATCCGGCAAAGTGTTTGATTGACGCCTTGGGTCCTAATAGTTAGTCTGTTCAGTGTGCCTGTGCCAACACCTGAGTTATTAGCAAAGCGGTTTCTTCCAGTGATAATGGATGCGACCGCTATTAATACTTTTGCTTCGGCATTTAACGCGACTGCTGACAAGACCGAATACTTCAGGGCATACGTTAGCAGAATTTGTTATTTAGAATTCTCCGCTTGGTGTCAGTTAACGATACGCGAAATGCCCGAGGTAGCCAAAAATGTTATTAAAGGCTTTATCTTGCTAATCCCTTCAACGCTCATAGATACTAAGGCACTGGTAAAACTGGATTGGTTTTTCCCAGGGGTCTGGGAGCATAAGCTGTTATCGATGGACTATCTCATTGAAACCGGTAGCATTCCTAACGCCGTCTCTGTCGCTAGTTTAATGGAAACTGCTATAAATAATCGACATAAACAATACTTCACTACGGTAAAAGATATACCAGACTTAACCGATATTCTATTTGCTATCGCGATGCTTATTGAACCTCAAATTAAAGGAGGTATACCACTTCCTGCGGGTTTAAATATGGAATCGGGCAACCAAGTCTCATGTCTTGGTGAGGATTGGAACAATATAAATGCCGTGGTGAGGTCACTTTAGGCTGCTTGCTGGCTCTCAGTATCAACCACGCCACCAGAAATATCAAGCATCGGCGACCCTTGCGGTAATGTTCGGAGTCTACCAATCGCAACGCCTGTTTCCTCGCTTAATTGATTTAAATACTGCTCTTCCAAGGCATGTTGCCTGAGTTCATGGACCCAGTTCTTCCCCCTAGCCGAGTAATAAGTTTCAAAAGTAGTCATTGAATTTTGCATTAAAGCAATATCGGCGTTGGATGCGCGGGAAGGGTCGATTGTAATACTGATTGGTTTAGTCCATGATACAGCATACGGTAAATCACCATTGGGCGCTTGAACCTTCTTATCATTGATAAATGAAGCCGTTACCCATCCATAAATTCTCTGCATAGCCCCATCGATTAGAATGTTTTGAAGATTACTGAAAAAGAATGCGGCATCAGATAGAACAAAGCGGACGCCTACTCCGGTCAGTGATTTTGCATCGACTAAAAACTCATACGGAATACTCAGATTTAAGCAAACGTCTCTCAAGAGTAATTCAAGGAAATTCATAAACCCTTCCGTTGAACGCTTGGAGGTTAGAAGGTCGACTTGTTCATTGGGTTCCGTATAGACTACATTTCCGCCAAAAGCTTTTTCTAAGCCGATATTGGAATTAACAGGGGATGTCGCGACAATGCCGGTTACGCTCGCGGGCTGTGGGTCGCCGAATAAACCCGTTGGACCTGCTTCCCCTGACTGCTTCTTTACCACGGCAGCAAGGGCGGAATGGACCTTCACCGCTTTCTTTTCGAGAACGATTAAATCTTTGTGGTCGCGGAGGGAATTGAGCGAGGCAGCGAAACTTCCAATGCCTCGGAGTTGCCCAATCTGTTTATGCCGCATCAAATGAATTACATTCGAAGCATCGACCTTCTGATAATTCTTGCCAGTAAATATATTGTAGGCAATAACCTTACTGAATGGGTCTAAATAAAGTCCATCGATGCTATCGTCTGACTGCTCTCCTGAATGTTTAACGCTTTCAGTAGGAACAAGCATTAGTTGCGGATAACCGCTTGGGCTTTTTACCAGAACAATAAACACCTCCCCCGCAATTATCAATTCTCTGACAATCAATTTCTGCATCTCATAGAGATTATATTGGTTATTTGCAGAGCAGAAACAACTTGAAGCCCAGTTATCAAAGGCTTCTGTATTCGCCGTGTTAAAGTCTGGGTCTTTCGTCGTGGCGTTCGCACTTAGACCTGGACCCACTCCATAGATTTCAGAAACGGAAAGTATTCGCTCGCAAAGACTATAGTTATTTACCAGATACCTTGTAAGAGAAACTATCTTGGTTCTCGCATAGGTGGGCGGGTTAACCGATTCATCGGAAGTTGTGTCGTATATCCAACTACGATTCTTGGTGTAGGCTGCCGCTTCAAATCCCCCTGTTGCCAGTTCCGCTTTCTTGGTCGGACCTTCTAACTCCGCCATTTCTTTTTTATACCAGTTTACTATTGAATCAACCAAAGACATTACATTAAAGTCCAATCAAATTGAGTAGCGGTAAGCGTTCCGCTATTATAAAGGCGAATGGCCTGGGATGCCTCGGCAAAGAGTTCATCGGCGGGCTTGCTTACGTTATAGGAGAAGGACTTAGAATTCAGTGAGCTTGTAACCAAAGATTTAGTTTCTCCCGTTTGGAGTTTCTGGAATGCGGCGTTACGGAGTAGTTCAATTGATTGAGTATTACCCTCCTCTGTTGCGATTTGAAATAAAGCCAAAACAAAACTATTTGCCATATAAGGCATCTATAATTGTCAAATCCGATTTCGGAGTCCGTTCAGAGCGTACAGCTTACACTGCCAAAATAAAGTTCTTGCCGTCATATCCGGAAATGTGATTCCTTAAAGGAGCATGGAAATTACTAAAATGAAAACCCTATGGTATGTGGTGGTGTTTTTTGTTATTTGGCCGGTAAGCAGACTCGGCGGCGTGGTTTCAAGTCCTTTGTTGGAAGGTTCGATGTCAGGGGTGCCAGCGGGCGCTAGCCCGCGGGAAGCCTCTGTTGCGGCGTGGGAAGCGAGCGGCGGCAATAGCAATCTTTGGAGCACCAGCTTCGTTTTATGGTTATCGGCTGGATTGCTGCTGTTTTCATGCATACTATTTACCTGTATTACAGTTCTTCTCATTAAGGGGAAGCAGTCTTGGACGTTGATTCGCATCTTTGGTATTCTATCTGTAATTATTCTAAGCGTATTTGTATTGATTGTGGGGTACGATGATAAGCAGTTGCTTCCTATTATCGGCCTATTTGGAAGTATTGTAGGGTATTTGCTTGGGAAAACAGCCGATTCCGATGCTCCTAATAAGGAGAAAGCGGAAGCCGTGAGAGACTAATCCCATCCCCCGCCGTCGTAAGTTCCATTCCTTAACACGTATTCTCTTCCCGTGGTAACGTTGGTTTCCGTAGCAGGGGGCGTTTGGACTTTAGACGCTAATTCCAATTCCGGCGCTATTCGCATTTTAAACGCCTCAAGGTATTTCATCACGTCGCCCAAATGGTTATTGCGATTCGCGCAACGCCAGACCTGCTTTGTAATGCCCCCGATTTTCTTATCGACCAAATGTTCTGAGCATAGCTGTAACTTGAGGGTCATATCCGAATCTTGCGGAAGGTATAGTTTCAGGCTTCGTTCCTTAATCCCTGAGATATACAGTTGAGTTTTAAAGTAATCGTCTTGAATGAGCAGGACCTTTAGACGCAATCCTTGGTAGTCAAGGGTAGTTTCATTCACCATTTGAAACATGGTCGTCCTGGACGCGACCCCCTTTATTGGAATGAATTTGAAGCCACTCGCCACACAGAAGCGATAAACCATATCAGTCTTATAGCCTGAATCAATTAAGCAACGAAAGATGCCCGCCCGTTCTTCCGTGCCTCGAATTGGATAAGTCCGCCGATAGATAAGCGCCAAATCTTCGAAGGTCGCGCAACTCCCCCAATCGATTACGTGTGATGAGCCATCTTTATAGACTGCCTGCATTCCATACCAGAACTCCGCCCCCTGGGTATCGGCTGCCATGATTATGCAGATAGGTTTTGAGATTAGTTCACCCTTCTGGTATTTCGGCGATTCCTCTATCAACTTATCAATCTGCTCGACTTTAATCGTGGTCGCTTGGTGGCTAAATACTTCTCCGAGATATGAGTTATAGAAGTTGCGGAGTTTCCCAATATCGCTTTTGGATAGCAGGAATAACTTTGCCATTCCGCCCCATGTAATATTGAACGAGTAGAGCGCCGAAATATGATAACTTCGAATCTCTGAGGGAAACGGTTTAGGGTTTGTGTCTTTCCATTGCCCGGCTCTTACCATTGAAACCTTATCCTGTTCCGTTAGATGAGCCTTACAGGAGTCATTGGCGCATTCGTAATAAGTATTCGCCTCTACTCTGTCCAAGTCATAAGAACCATCCTCAAGCTTACATTCATTCCATTTGATTTGCCGAAAATCTAAAACCTGTTCGTGGTCGCAGTGTGGGCACGGCACGAAATATCTGCTTTGGCTACCCTTAAGATACTCTGAATGAACGACCGAAGTATTTTCCGTGGTCGGAGTTGACATCACTATTATTTTCTTATCGTTCGGAAAACTTATCGTTCTATCTTCGGCTAATTCGAGGGCGGGCGCTTCATGAATAGATTCAAAAGTTTCCAATTTATCCGATTCGTCTATGACGACTAAACAGGCAGGGTTACTGGCTAACTTACTCGGCGAACCTGCTCCAATACAACGCAGGATACAGGAAGTGAATAACATCTCTGTTTTCTTTACGTCGTCCTGGTTATCGGTCAGGAACTTCTTAACTTCCGATGAGCCAAAGATTGAAGGGGTAAGCGAACGCTCGCAAAACTGTTGCGCCGCTTCCTTACTCGGCATTATCATTAAAAGCGGAAACGTATGATTGGCGACGTAGTAGAGCAGAACATTATTTGCAAATTGGGTCGCTCCGATTTGGGCGGACTTCTTCAAAACAATCTTCCTTATCCTTGGATTTGCTACGTCGTCGTATATCTGGCGGAGATAAGGCGTATGTCGTAACGAGTAACGCCCCGCTATATTCGAAGTCTTTGCATCCAATCTAATGAACTTCTCTACCCATTCGGAAGGCGGAGTATGTTCTTTCGGTTTAAAGCAACGCCGTAGAATCCCCTGTATGACTGCCGACGCTTTACTCTGCATCGGTGAGGTATTTGCAAGCGAAGAGACGGGATACTATTTCCTCGGCTTCTCGTGCCAGGACTTGCCTGATTGAAATTTCATCCGCGCCGACGAGTTCAAGCGCGATGCGACGGGGAAGGGTGTCAAGGTCCTGCCGGAGTTTCGTGAAAAGTTCGTTTAGAACTGTTTGGATTTCAGAAAGGGAAACGCTCGTTTTGTTCGCTTCTTGGACTTCGGGCGAACTCAGTTCAGTTTTTCGGAGTGCCTCGACCAGCTCTTGCCATGCCTTACGGGCGTGGGCGGCGATGAGCGGGGTTTCATTCGCTAGAGCGTGAAGGTATGCCCCGTGAGCATTCGCCTCGGCTTGCTGTAGCCTTTGGATGGATGCGGAAAGGCCAAGAGAGCCTGCGGGGGCGTTTCGAGGCGTGGCGGTCGTCCTGGTGCGTTGGTGCGGGCCAGATCCGGGTTTCGCCGTTTGGGGCGTGCCGGCGGTCAGAAGGCGGGTTGCCTGCTCATCATCGAGAGGGAATCCCTTTTCCGCCCATCGGAGAATCGTTCGATACGAAACGCCGTAGACTTTCGGGTAATGGGTGAGGGGGTATTTAAACTGACAGTGCGACATTCAATCGGTGTCGCAGTGTCAAAAGAGAAAGATATTTTGACTGGCTTTGGTGCCATGCTTATGTTGCGTGCACTATGACCGCTTCAAGAAGTGACACTCTATTTCTCGAACATAATAAATCCCAAGAACAATTCGACTATTTCATTGTAGCAATAATAAGCGGAGTTGTATCCTACCTTGGCCAACACTTTATCGTAAGTCGCTTTACCTCGCCATCCTATGACATTTCGGTTGCTGCCATAATCTCGTTGTTGCTCTCGCTTTATTGCGGATTTATGAGAATAGAAACGTCGTTAGTATGCAAACGGTTGAATGCGAAGCTACTGCATTTTGCAGAAACCAAGGGTAAGTTGATGGAGTCGTTTCAAAGCATAACGACCGCAACGTTTCTTAATGCCGCTACTGGCGAGGTGGTAACACGCGAACAGGCTCGAAGCGAAATCGCCCGCTTTACGGACGAGATTCCAAAAGGCAATATAGCGCTAACCAAAACCTCTGAAAACTCATTATTATATTATAAACTGAGGAATCGCCTATTCTTATTCGGATTCGTCGCAATGATTGTTTCCCGCATACTAAGCCCTTACATCGGATAACTGACGCTACAATTTGAATTCTCGTCTATGCAAAAAAGGCGCCGTGGGTCGTTAACCCCGTTGTGACATTCAAGCCAAAAAGATTCCTTGCGCCTGCCGTTCTCCATAGTCGCATTGACTGATTTACAATCTCCGCCTACTCTTTGGCGATTATGAGCATATTTTCTACAAGAGAACTGCCAAGGGGACTTCGGAGTATGGTATTACGTCCAGAAAAATCACTACTTTGGAACTGCATTAAACGATTACGCCCCATTGTAGACATCCTAGTACTGGGAACTCTTATTTTTACTTTAGTTCAAAGCATTACGGCGAACCGCTTAACTCAAGAATCAATTGCTTTAGGTCATATGCCATGCTTGGAGTTTAGTGAGCCAACGATAACCTTTGATGAAAATACCCACTTCTTTACATTTACATGCGTACTGGAAAACAAATCTGATAATCCAGCATTACATGTAAAGTCGATTCATATAGATTGCGCAAGATTAACTGAGCTTACAGACTTAGTTACAAGGGTGACAGATGAAACCATCATAATGCCACATAGCAATCAGTTAATCTCGTTTAGTGGTTCATACACTAAGGATAATATAGACTACACAAAGCCATTATATGACCAAATACTTGATGGTACCATGCCTCTTCACTTGACAGTAACGTATGCGGGCATTTATAAAGAAAAATCATATAAACTATTTCAACGAATAACCATGAATAAAGCCCAGCATCGATTCGATATAATCCATACGGACATTACCGAAATACAATGACTAGGTTTTCAAGATGGAGTTACGAGCGGCGCGGCGCTGTCTCCTTATCAGGTTCAATCGCTCTTTGAATCGGGCACGATATTCTTTCTGGTAGGCAAGAAGTTTCTCCCGATGGGTCAGCCTGTATTGTGCCAGATAATCCTTTCGCGCTTGTTCCTTGGCGGTCGCTATACGGACTCTATGATTCTCCGTGCAAATCTTCCTGTAAGTCTCGACGGCTGTGTCTGATTTCTGGTTTCTACTCCGAAGATTAAGCAATTCATTTTGCTTCAATAGCTTTTTCGAAAAACACTGGCGACTTGAATCGAAGCATTTGGCTATTTTATTTAAAGACCAACCTTCGATATTCGCCGGCGCGATGGTATAGCAAAGAACATAAACCTTTTGTAAGACTTCCAAGGGATTAGGCATCTTGCCATTGATGGGCGCAAAGAAGTAACTGAGCAGAGCGGATATTGCCTCAATCTTAATAGTCTGTTCTTCTATCTCATGAGCATCTAAATGGGCGCGTTCTTCGGCTTCCAGTAAATCTGTAAATGGAGTACGCCCGACTACCGCTTCGATTTCATGGGCATTATTCCCGCACCAAGCCAGTTTCAATGCCGAATTTTCCGCTATATTTGATTTCTTACTTAAATGCAAAAGTTAGTAGTGATTACTCTTTATTGATTCTTGAATGTCATTGATGCTCTTGGATAATGCGCGAACCTGCTTCGATAACGCGGTCAAGCGTCGTTTGATTCGACGGTTCTCTTTCAACTCATCTCGGAGTAAATCAAGAAAGATATTGTTTATTGTTTTGTCAGGGTCAGGGTTTAAAGGCTTTTCGGGCATATCGTTGATTATCCAAAGTTCTTTGCCGTTTTCTACTGAGACAATAGTTATTTTCGATTCTGCTTAATTGAACTGGAACGGGTAAAGTCGTCCAAGTGAGCCAGTTATTGCCAGTGGGACGGCGTAGCCATAAGAACCATCGCCGGCGCAGGGAATGAAGCGCCCATTCTCCTCGGCGTAACTCAGTAACTCATAAGGTCTGCAAACGTATAGTAAGTTAAGGTGAGGGATGCCGTAAATGACCCAATCGGCTTTAGTCGTCATCAGCCCCGCATCGCAATTCCGGTTTGCGCTTCCGGTTTCCACGTAAATATTGCCCGTCCGCTTACACTTGTAGTCTAACTTAACTTCGAAATAGATTGTTTTATCGTTCCGTATTACTGAGAAATCATAGTCAGGGTTATAACCGCAAGGGACATTAAAAAGCCCGCTTGCCTTGATAGCTTGGGCAAAGTAGTTGCTAATTTTTAGTTCATTGTCTTTCTCTCTATCTCTGGCACTAATGAAGTTCATTTTCTTTGTCTTTCATTGTTAATTGTTTACTTACATATATATTTACAGAGGAATAGAGGTAATTGTGAAAATTATTTTCAATTATTATTCACTAGCGCCCGAATTGAGCATATGCAGAAGAAGCAGGGAGGTTATTAGTCTATATTCTCTATCCGTAACGAGGAGGGATACTGGTGCCCCTTTGATTCTGAGCACCAAGGTTTTCATTTCCTAATAACCGCTGACTGGTAGCGGGGGAGCAACCAAAGGATTTAAATCAAAGGATTTAAGGGTTTGCCCGAAATTTCTATTAGATATGGCGTATAGTGCCCTTTCCTGAAGCCTGGTGCCGTCTGGGAAGCCGTTTGATTGATTTTGGCTATGGGAGTAGCCATTTTTCGATATAGGGGGCACCACGGTCGTTTGTGCAAGATTATTAGGATTTGCGGTCGCAGTCTGGATAGTCGCCAGATAGTCTTTTAGTTTTTCGGCGCTAATGAATCGCCTTTCAAACACTCGCGCTTTGCCCGCAATACTTAAAATGATTAGATCCGATTCAGTGTTGGGCTTTATTCGGTTCTGGGCGCGGAACCCGTGAATACAGCCGTCCAAATCGATTGCCAGGATGAAGGATTTGTGATGATAGGTCGCTTCAAGATAAATCTGCCCCGGATTAAATACGAATTCAGGCAAACTTATTCCTAATTTGAGATAGAAGAAGTCTCTTGTTAAAAACTTGAGTTCGCGGGCGACTCGATACATTGCTTTATTGGTTTGGATGTCAAAGCCAGAGTAAAGGTCGGGCGCGTTTCCGATGGAGATATAATGGTTTTAATTCCTCTTTTGGTTGTATAGAAAGACTTATAAAGAGATAGAAATATATTAGAACTAATAGATAACTAATTCTAATATAATCTATCTATCTAATCATTCTCTTTCTTATTATCCTCTTATGTACTCCCTTTTTTGGAAGCGAATCCCATTATAGACAATTCACAGTTTGGAAAATCCTGTGTAGAAATATTGTGCTAATGAAACTTAAACTTTACATACCAGAGAACCTCGACTTGAACCTATTCGCGGGATTTACCAAAGCATGGTTATTCAAGTTCCTCTTCGTAATCTCATCGATTTACTTCAAGCGAGTAACTAACAAAAAATATACGAAAGAGGATTTTATCCCTTTACGGCAAGTGACTCTCGGAAAGTTCATACTCGAAAAGAACGTTAAGAAGGTCCGTGATACCCTGATTGATTTGGGGATTATAGAGTGTGATTTCACCTATTGTATCGGTAAGAAGGCGATGGGTTACAGGTTGACTCCTGAATATCGGGAATCGAAGGTGCGGGCGATTACCACGAACCGCGAGATTTCCACGACCAGCATTCGAGCCAGTAAGGAGAATCACCGCCATATCCTGAATTCTCTGGAAAGGGTAACTATAGCCCCCGGAACCGATGAAGCCTTGCAGGGGCTTTGTAGCGCCAGCATTGACGCCTTTAATTCAGGATTGATTTCACGCGACTGGATTCAGGAAAAGCGTTGGTTCTTTGCCGAAGATGAGAAGACGGGGCGGGTGTTTCATAACGTCGCAAATTTCAAAAAGGAATTGCGCGCATATCTCCGTTTCAATGGTGAACCGATGGTCGAGGTTGATATTGCCAACTGTCAGCCGTTATTGCTTTTCAACTTCTACCCTGACAAGAAATCGGCAGAAGCGATTCGTTACCGTGAACTTGTCGAAAACGGGCGATTCTATGAACTCCTTCAATCTCTCCTGAATCAACCTGACCGTGAGAAAGTGAAAACACCCTTTATCACCTTCCTGTTCGCAAAATCTCACTGGATAATCCCAGTTGGTGAGGCATTCAAGAAGGAATTCCCAGAACTCGCCAAGGTAATTGCGACCGAAAAACGGGAAGAACATAACGCCCTCGCTATCGCGCTTCAAAAATTGGAAGCGGATTTGGTAATCAATCAAGTAGTTGGTATTTGCAAAAAGGAGAATATTCCTACCGTTACAATTCATGATTCCCTTTTAACCCTTCCTGCTCACGTCGAGAGAGTTAAGAGAATCTTGGAGGAAGAATGCCAGAGGTTATATAGTATTTCCGCGACCGTAAAGACGAAGGAGCTAACTGAGCCATTGCAAACCGAATATGAGACCTTTACTCAAAGCGAGCTTGAATTAGCTGCCTAATTTTGACTCGTAACCCTAAATATAGACCATGAAAAACCGACTAAAGAAATTCTTGCAAGCCGATGTTACCCAAGAGACTACTTTACTCGCCGGCAAGCTAAAACACCCCGATACTCGCGACGTATTGGAGGCCATGATGGAGTCAGCAGATTATTTTACGTTCCGAATCGTAAACGCTTCGCAACAAATTCACGTAGAGAGTCGATTCATTGCGGTATTCATTAATGTAAATCTGCACAAGCGAACACTGGCTTTCTCCTACAAGGATAAGCGGAACCTGGATTACGACACGAAGATATTACGGCTGATTCTGGCGGTTCGCGACCTGGGCGAATGTTCATCGAAAATCGAGGAGAGTTCAGAAGGTCTTGTTGAAGCGTAAAGTTGCTCTGCAACTAACTCTGTTTCACAGAGAATTTTGACTCCTTAGTATTTAGGGGCGGTAGTCCTTTACCGTGCGGGGTCAATCTCTACCCGTTCGGGATTTTCATTCTGCCGCCCTCTTCTTTACCCACTGAAAAAGAGTGACAGAAAGAACGCCCCGCGGTAAAAGCGGCGAATGAGTGAGAACATTTTGATTTCGCGAGAGGGTCAGCAACTCGGACCTTACAGCCTTCATGATGCCCGTTCCTTGGTGCTGAACGGGAGTATATCAGCGGGCGATTGGGCTTGGTATGATGGGGCGACCGATTGGGTTCCTCTGAATCAAGTTCCTGGTTTCACCGTTATCAGTCACGCGCCCCCTGTTCATGCACCCGCCCCCCAAATCATCGTAAATCAGCAGCCTGCCGCACAGACAAGCCAGAGCGCCTCGGTTCCGAATGAGGAGCAAATATGGAAGGGCTCTCCTTCCCGTTGGCTTATGCTGAAATCCGTGTTGTTCTGGCTCATGGTCTTTTTCGCGTTGATTATTGCTATGTCAGTAGTAGACGCGGATACGCGCTCGGCAGTCGCTCTTATTTTCCTTATTACCGGTCTACTTGCGGCGATTCAAATTATCCTTGGAACACTCATGTTAAGGAGCACTACTTACATTGTAACCAATCAACGGGTAAAAGTAATGCGGGGGATTTTAAGCAAGAGTATTGACGAGATAGAATTATTTCGGGCTAAAGACACTTCGGTTCAGCAATCCTTTTTCTTGCGAATATTGGGTCGTGGCAATCTTACGATTCTAAGCGGCGACGCGAAGAACCCGCTTATCGTTCTTTGGGCTATTCCCAAGGCAATGGAACTGAGAGAGAAATTAAGGCAGCATATTCTATCTTTACGGCAGCGTTACAACGTGCGCGAATTGGACGTAATGTAATTCGCCGGGTTATCAAGCGCCCGCATTATCTCGCTTAGTTGGCTGATAGCAATATTCATCAAACGAGATACAGCCCGCTCGTCCATTTTCAGAGTTTTAGTCATCTTTCTATATGGTATCTCTTCGTAGAAATGAGTCTGGATTAACTGGCGGTCAAACGGGGGGAGAAGAGTCAGCGCATATTTTAGATTCTCGGAGTAACTATCTAAATATTTGTCTTCTGTGATTAGAGAGTCAGAAATTTCCTCGGTAAGAAGGCAACGGGTATAAGCGCCCGCTTTTTGGGGATAGTCCGCTGTTTCATGCGGGAGGTGAAGTCCTTTGCAAATATCAGTAAACTCTCTGTTTTGATTCCTGAGAATCCAGCAATAACAATACGTCGAAAACTTCACACCCTTGGAGCGGTTAAATTTGTTAAGCGCCGACATTATAGCGGAATGCCCCGCGCCGATTAGGTCGTCTGCTCTATTTAAAGAACGTTTCCTTGCTAACCGCTCGTTTAATCTGAGTGCCTCGGCGAGTTCTGAATCTGATATTTTGGGTTGTTTTCGAGTTGCCTTCATGAAGAAGGCGGAGGAGTCAAATCCGGAAAGGTTCTCCCTTGCTGTGGAGCATCGCTCTTTGGTAATGTGCCAAAATCATGGAACAGCCGCCAGCAACAGCACCGAAGTTTTTTGTATTTGTTTTGATGCCTTTCGACGAAACCTTTAAAGACGTTTACGGGTTAGGGATAAAGGCTGCTTGCGTAGAAGCTGGGGCATACTGCGAGCGAGTAGATGAACAGATTTTTCAAGAAAGCATTCTTGAGCGAATCTACAATCAGATTTCTAAAGCCGATTTAATCGTTGCTGATATGAGCGGCAGGAATCCTAATGTTTTTTATGAGGTTGGGTATGCCCATGCTTTAGGTAAGCATGTTATATTGCTAACAAACAAGGCGGAAGACATCCCATTCGACCTAAAACATTATCCTCATATTGTTTATGGCAGCAGCATTATCTACTTAAAGGGTGAGCTTACAAAGCGAATAAAATGGGGTATAGCGAATCCAGAAGAGGCGAAGGACTTTTTTTCCGGTAGTCTTGAATTAGTGGTTGGACGTGCCCGAATCGTGGACAACCCCACACGGGTAACGGCTGTTACAACTGATAAGAGGTATTTTTCCTTTGCGTTGGGGATTCATAACTCAATAGAAAGGAGAATAGCCCCTGTGTCTTTTCAATTCGCTATTATTCTTCCAGAATATTTGACTGTTAGAGCTAGCCGCTTCCAGAATGGCAGTGCCTATTCGCTAACAGAAATCGAGCCGCCGAATAGTTTCGACACGATGTATATTGTTAATGAATCGTTTGGACTGTTTCCGGATTCATGGGAACCCTTTCATCTATTGCTTTTTGGACAGGCGGGCGATTTTGATATTACTGTTACGGAGCATCCCTTTACTTGCCGAGTTCTAACAGAATCGGGAACTACTGACTTTCGATTCATCGCTGCCGTAACCCTCGCAACCAAAGATGGCCCTTCCGCCTCGAAGTAAAAGTTGCAGGACGTGACATTAATAGCTAAAAGAAATATGAGTTGTGAAGTTCTTCCAAGAAAGCCCGAAATTCGGGAGATAGCGCGAAAGTCGTGAAATTAGATAGTCTGCTCGCGGATATACCCGCTGAATTCTGGCGCTTTCGTTAAAAATTTTGAGTTTTCGCGAATAAATTGTGGGAAACAGACTGTCGGAACTTTTAAAATGGCATTTGTACAGAAAAAAAGAGGGGCATCTTTGCCCCCCTCCTTATTTATAATTTACTGGCGGGCGTTTTGGTGAGTTTGCCCGATTCTGCGACGCTTATTTTAGCAATTTGACGATTGGTTGCGGCCCATTCGGCACGATTTGAAAGTCATTCGGGTTATCCGCCGCCAGTTTTTTTGACGCACGCGACATCGAGCCTTCCATTTTCCAGTTTCTTACGAATGGGGAATTCTTTGACTCCCAGTTCCTTGAAAATCTCCTTGAGCCGATTTGCGGACACTTGAAGCCCCTGCGCCTTCTCGGCTTTGGCGGTTCTCATCCTGGACGAAGATTCAGCGGGGGTCAGTAAAGAGCGGAGTTCAGCGGACAAACCGGATTCAAGCGCCGATTGGGCTTTATCCAAGGCTTGTTGCGCCGCCTCAAGGTCGTCTTTGGCGTCTTCAATCGCTTTAAGTTTTTCTTTTAGTTCTTTTCTGCTCAGTTCCGCGAGCAGTGCGGGTATTTTTGAGGTATCGATTGCCATAGAGCGAAAGGGGTAACTCTCGGCGGGTAATCCAGTCAACC
>Ga0207099_1009_pt1 | contig 45306 bp, 29 predicted proteins | sample Alteio_BWMinHeat_85_FD_153521 | JGI IMG/M metagenome (GOLD analysis project Ga0207099, IMG submission 153521) | Enriched cells from forest soil in Barre Woods Harvard Forest LTER site, Petersham, Massachusetts, United States -... | ecosystem: Environmental > Terrestrial > Soil > Temperate forest >... | reverse complement strand
TTGTCTGTCAAATCCATTGAGATTCCAGACGTGAAGACTTCAGCGCGAAAGAAAGGTTACAGAAAAAGGCGGGGACACTCTCAAAATGGATACCTGAACCGATTTTTTGTGCCTTTTGTGTTCTGTTTTGTGGTTTTTGTGGTCCTTCCCATTTCCGTTTGTTTGAGGTCACCATCAGCGTGCACAAACATTGGTCCAGGAAAGGCGTGTTGCTGGGGCTCATCGCCGCGGCGATCTGGGGGCTCACGCCGGTTGCCACGAAGGTGGCGCTGGAGGGATTCAGCCCGGAGCTTCTCGGGTTCCTGCGGCTGGCCATCGCGGCCGTGCTGTTTCGCGTGATCGCGGGAAACAGGGCCCGCTGGTTTGTCGCCGACCTCTGGATCTGGATCGCGGGCGCCGGCCTTGGCGCGGACTTCCTTCTGTATAACTACGGGCTTCAGCGGACCACGGCCAATGTGGCCGGGCTCGTGATCAATGTCGAACTGATCTCCACGATTCTTCTCGCCGTATGGCTTCTGGGCGAGCGCCTCAGCGCCCGCCGGGTGCTGGGTTCGGCGATTACTCTGGGTGGAGTGCTGCTCGTAACCGTCGACGGGTTGAGCCTGTCGGATCTCGTTAACGGACGCCGCGCGATCGGCAACATTCTCGTGATGTCGGCCGGCGTGGCCTGGTCGTTGTACGCGATCGCGCAGCGGCGCACCGCGTATGGCCACAACTTGTTTCAACGGATGACACCGATTTTTTCCGTCGCGGCCATCGTGGCGGCGCCGGCGCTGCTTCGCAGGGGAGCATGGACTGCGGCGGGAGGCATGGAGCCGGTGTTGATGTTTATTGTTCTGACGCTATTCGGCACGAGCATCGTGTACTGGATCTATGCTCGCGCGCAGCAACTCATCGATGTCAGTATTCTGGCGATCCTGCTCTGCACGATTCCGATCTTCGCGGTGCTGTTTGCCTGGCTGTTGCTGGGCGAACGGCTGACCACCGTTTTGCTGATGGGCGGCGGAATTGTCACTGCGGGCATCGCGCTGATCGCGACCGAACGCCGGGCCGGAAAGGCGATGCCGCCCGTTCCCTGAATGAATTCACGTCCCGGACTCAAGCCGCATTGCAGAAATTTGTCCGGCGTGGCTTATCCGCCTGTAGCGGCGGCCTATGACCGCCGACGATACAGCAACTTGCGAGACCGTCGGCGCCCATAGACCGCCGCTACAGCGGCAATATGAGACTTTTAAATGCAGAGTCCCAGTTCAGATTCCAAAACGGAGCTTCGCGATCAATTCCGCATCCGCGGGAGGAAACTGGAAATCGGTGAGTTGTGCGGGCTCAACCCATCGCAGATCCGCGACATCGAGAGGTTGCGGTTCGCCTTCCAGAATCGTGCAATTGAAGAAATGGAGACGGATGGATTTGGTGGGATAGTCGTGCTCGGTATGGAGGTACTCGTCGTCCACCCGGATTTTTAGTCCGAGTTCTTCCTGGATTTCCCGCTGCAGCGCGGCTTCCAGCGTCTCGCCGGCTTCCACTTTACCACCCGGAAACTCCCACATCCCGCCGAGGTGGGCCTTATCGAACCGCTGGGTGATCAGGATTTTTCCGGCGCGGCGGATGATCGCCGCGACAACGTTAAGCTTCTCAACCATTCGCTGCAGACTGGCGATATGGACGAAAATCCAACAGGCAATCGTTTCGGCGGAGGAAATCCATGAACCGGCGATAGTCTCGATCCTTCAATCGGAACATTGAGGCCAGAGTCTTATACGAGCCGCGCGTGGACCGCAGGCCAAAGTCAACTAATGCGACGACTTTCTCGCGAGAGATGTCGCGCCGCTTATAGCGATTGTGAATCGTGGACCAGAAGTCCTTCCGTCCTTCCGACAATTCCTTGAACCAGGATTGAACTTCGTCAGTGCTGGCCGCGGCGTGACTCTGCGATTCCAGTGGAACGTCCGCGATGACGATCCCTTTCGCCGAGAAAAATGCGCGCTCGATTGCATTCTGCAGTTCGCGGACGTTGCCGGGAAACTTCTGCGTCGAGAGATCGTTGACAATTCCCGGCGCGAAATGTTTCTTCGCGTTGTTCGCCGTATTGAGTTTTTGAAGGAATGCGTGTGCGAGCATCGGGATGTCGTCGAGGCGGCCCCGCAGCGGCGGCACCTTGATGTGCAGAACTTTTAGCCGGTAGAGGAGGTCCTTGCGGAATCGGCCCTCTTGAGCGAGCGCTTCCAGGTTCTGATTGGTAGCAACAACGAGGCGGACGTCGATGTCCCGGTCTGTTGTTTCGCCGACTCTCCGGACTTTCCGTTCCTGAATGACCCGGAGCAGTTTCGCTTGCAATGCTGGCGTCGTGTTCGAGATCTCGTCGAGAAAGAGCGTGCCTCGATGCGCCGCCTCGAACAGTCCCGGCCGATCCGCCACCGCCCCTGTGTACGCGCCCCTTTTTGCGCCAAACAATTCCGCCTCAATCAACCCCTCAGGAATCGCCCCACAGTCCACCGGGATAAACGCTTCCTTCGCCCTCGCTCCCCCCGCATGAATCGCCTTAGCAACCAACTCTTTCCCCGTCCCGCTCTCCCCCTCAATCAAAACCGTCGCCGCATTCCCCGCCGCAATCTCAATCTGAGAATACACTCCCTTTATCGCCTTGGAAGACCCGATGATGCCGTGGAAGTGAGACGCTGGTGGAGGTTCCCTATCTCCAAGTCCGTCGCTTTCTATCCTCTGTAGTGCCCCGCTGATGATGGGACCTATCATCGTAAGAAGTTCAATCTCTTTCTCTGTGAAAGCTGATTCATACGACCGGCAAACTATGTAAATTCCTCCTTCGCGCATTTCTGACTTTAGCGGAATCCAGGCCACAGCTTGCTTCCCGCGTTTGTCGTCAGCTGACTCAAAATGAACGCGATTCTTAGCCTTACTCCTGATGACTTGAATGCGCGCGGCTAGCCCTGGCGATAATTTGATTCTTGCAGGGATAGTAAAGGAACTAGTTCGATCGCTAAGGATGATAACTGCTGATCGCGGATTTGATGTCGTCAGCATCTCTTGAATCGAGCTAAGAAGGGTTTCGACCGAATTAGCAGCCGCGGAGCGCATCGTAAGTTGATAGATAGCAGTAAAATACCGCTCATCGCTAGTTGCGTGAGAGCTGAAAGGAATAGATTCGTTGCAATGGGCAAGTGCTACGCGAGCGGCTCGCCGCCATTCGTTCCCAAAATACTTAGCCCGAACAGTAATCGGAATACCTTCGGCCAAAGTGGCAGTCATCGATGTGCTTCGAATCAAATACTCTCGGGCAGCCGCAATGTTTCCAGCCTCCAGATTCAAAACCCCAATGTGATAGGCGGCTTCGGCAATGAATTCGGGGGCACCTATCTCAGACGCGAGTTGTAGGGCCTGCGAAAGCCGATGTGTCTTGTCGCGCACTTTTACGGAAGCGTTCGCGTTCAAGAGGAGTGCACGTATGCCTAATAGTTTGTAGCTATTTCTGCTCGCTAACCGGAATGCCGTGATCGAGTATTCTCGTGCTTTTTCGGGCATGGATAGCTCAAGAAGGTTGGCAGAGAGTGCGTTGAGTACTTCACATTGCTGATATTCAGTACGAAGTGCCTCGGACTTTGCGAGGGCTTCCAGTAACCGATTTTCTCTTTCTTCCGGCGCAAGTGTGGGAAGTCCTGCTTCGATTAGCGCGCGCTCTATCTGAAAAAAATCGGTCTTGAAAATATCGAGTGCACCGAACTTTCTGAGTAGCTCACCAACATTCATACCGAGCGCCAGGAGACACCTGCAGCGGATAATGCCACAAAGCATTCGGTCGATTTCAAAAACGGAATCAGTGGAATCATGGACCTTGTTAAGGTATTCGGCTGCCCGGTGATAGTTACCTATATGGATAGCATGCAAAGCGGTATCGCATTCCACTGAAATAAATCTGTTCCTATCGAACTTATTGTCGGTTTTCCGCAGTTGTTGAATCGATTCGTGTGTCTTGTTGAATAGCTGTTCCGCCTCGCGAAGATCCCCCAGTTTTGTTTTTATCGCAGCGAGATTACCTAGTGACAAGATATAGAGAGGAATCGCGCCGTTGCCGGCCGCTAATTTCACGGCCCTCACCTGATATTTGCGTGCTGCTCTGAGGTCCCCTAAGTTTTCGAAAGAAAATGCCAAATTGTTAAGAACCGCTGCACCCTTTGCTTCGGCCGCCTTGCTCGATAAGACGCACTGTATTGCGCCTCTAAAATCCCCCATACTCATGAAAAGAATTGCCTGGAGTGAGTCCAGTAATGCCAAGTCTTTCTTTTCACGTAAAGCGCGATCTGTTGCGTTTTCAAATGCTTTGCGGGCACGGGATAAGTCACCAATTTTGAGGAACAAGGCACACAACTGGGCATATTTGCCAGTGAGTTGTGGCGAATCGTCAGGTAAGCATCGGATGGAAAGCTCCTGAAAGCGAATACGTTCTTTAGCGCTTGTGTTGTCGAATGCCATCGCCAACACTTGATAGGTCCGCGATAACAATTCAGGGTTTTTTTGAACGGACTGTACGGAAAGAAGCTCTCTACAAAGGCGCCGAGCGAGAGATTGTTTACCGCCCCATTCATAACACCGCAGAAGTTCTAGTCGATCATTTGGTTCAAGAACCTGTCCGCAGCGAGCATGACATTGTTGGGAACGCTCATAATAATTCAACGCGGCCCGATAATTTTGCCGATGGTAGGCATCTCTCGCTAAATCGCGGTAAAGAATGCCCGCCTCACCGAACAGACGTGCTTCAAACGCATGATGGGCTAAGGAGGGCGAATCAACGTTCCTTCCTTGAGCAAGAAAGATGGCCCGGTTGTAGCGCAATTTCGCTTGCCTCGGAATCGAGGCATAGAGCCTCGCCCGGACAACTGGGTATTTGATTTCCACCAGGGCCATTGCCCGCCTGACAAAGCCCGCTTGTTCGGCGCGGTCTAATTTAGTCTCGACGTCTGAGAGATCCTGACCGTAGAGTGCGGCGAGCACTCTTACTTCGACAGGCTTCAAGAATACCGACAAGAGTTCAAGTACCGGGCCAATGTCCGACGTGAGGGTTGAGAACATTGTATTAGTTGCATGGGTGATGGGTTTTGGTGTCGGGTCTGTGACGGCCGTCTGGCACTTGGCATAGTTTTCGACAAATAGCGGATTCCCGGCGGACAATTGCAAAATTCTTAACTGCCTTTCAGAATCGTTCTCAAAAAAGCGCACCAATTTTAAACATTCTGATTCCGATAACCCGCCAAGGCGAACCCGGACGAAATCGGCCCCGAGACACGCACTCATCGTGCTGATCGACTTGGTCTCGGATTCACTCGATCTCGTCAACACTAGAGTCAAAGGGATTTCAGCAGCCCGAAATGAAAGTTGCTCCAATAACGCAACGGTTCCACCATCCGCTTGATCAATGTCTTCAATCGCAAGAACCATCGGTAAACGCCGCGCAATAGAACCCAACAGACCGACGATGTCGCTGATGATCTTTTCACGTGGATACTTATTTACGTTTGCAGCGGTTTCAGACGGAGATCTTAGGTATTCCGTTCCGCCTGCAGCAATACTGCTCTGATCAAGTTTTGACTGCTTTTGAAATGAATCCAGATGGATTCTACAGAGGCGGTGCAGACCTTCTAAGACTGGAGTTAACGGACCTGCGTTACCCATGCATCGGCAGGTTACAAATGTCAATCCGCGAAAAGCACAGCGCAGTTGCATTTCCGCCACGAATCGAGATTTCCCGATACCGGGTTCGCCTTCGATCAAGAAAATTCGTAGATTGTTCCCTGGCCTCTCAGCGAGTTCGAGTGCTTTTTCACAGAGTTCCTCTCGGCCGATAAAGGATGCGCGACTCGCAGCGGCACTTCTAACCCCGACAGTGTCTTTCAGACGGTCAAATGCGGCAATTCTTTTGCCTGGTTCTTTGCTGAGTAGCTGCAGTACGAGTTCGCAAATCGGTTGCGAAACAGGCGACAGATAAGTAGCAGGCTGGGGAGCAGCCGATATGTATTTGGATTTGAGCCGATTCAGATCAATATCCTCAAATGGGTGACGACCGGTCATGATTCGATAGAGGATTGCGCCGATTGAATAGAGGTCTCCTTCTGGACTGACCCTGCTACCTTGCAATACTTCCGGTGCTGAGAAATGTATGGACTCTTCATTTTCGGGCCATCTAGTCCCAAAGCACCTTGCATCTGTCAACTTAACGGTTTCTTTTGTCAGAAAAATATTAGATGGTTTTAGATTTCCGTGAACGCGGTTGTGGGCAAATAAAAAGTCGACTGCGGAGAGCAGGGACCTCGTCGCCGTAAGAAAGTCAGCAGATAGGAGCTCTGAAGCGGGCAGATGCTCGCGAACATAATAAAGATGTTGCTGCTTTGTCAGTCCAGCATCCAAAACCGTTTCGAATTGGCTGTGTTGCACACCGATCTGCCATGAAAAATGCTGAATCAATCGCTTCCGTTCGTACTGAATATGGTCTTTCTGGATGATCCTGAGCACTACTTCGCTGCGGTCTAATAGATGGTCGTTTGCCAGAAAGGTTTTTGATTGGCGATCTTCCCGCAGAGTACGGATCAAATCGAATCGGTCGGAAATAGAGATCTTCATCGAGAACCCTCATTTCAAAAAAAGCCTTCGAAACTTGTCGTTTTGAGGCATGTCCGTGACTCATGCAGCTTAAACTTAAGCGCAAAGTAGTAACTCAAACATTTGAGAGACCACATCTGCGACCATTATGTCGCAATAGTTTGCGAGCCGTAGGTCTGAAGAAAGTCGACAATTACACGCAAGAAAGTAGCAAGAATCGCGACTAATAGGAGGTTCGAGTGCTTCTCGTCCCGCGTTGCACAGCGGATCGAAGTTCCCTATCTTGACGCATGTGTGAGTCAGCTACGAATAACAGACTTTCCAGGTCCATTCCGTCGTTGGGGAAAATCGCGATTCCTATTGATACTGGGAGTGAAATTTCCGTTTGGCCACGAACTGCGAATCTAAAGTGATCTAACTCATTCTGTATCCGAGACTTTAAATTTTCTGCTCCGTCTCGTGACATTCTTGAACTAACGGCAATGAATTCTTCTGCGGCGTATCGAATCAAGAGGTCAGTTTCCCGAAGCTCTTTGTGCAGATACTGTCCCACAACGCGTATCGCTTCGCCTCCGCTCATGTGTCCCCACTTGTGGCGGATACTCTTGACTTGATCCATATTGATGGACAGGAGTGCCAACGGGTATTCGTATCTTGTAGCGTCCGTCACGACCTGGTCGAACATCAGATAAAGCTGAAATCCGTTCGGTAGATTCGTGAGCGGATCAACGAGTAGGTGGGCCTCATCGATTTCTTTTCTGCATTTTGACAAAGGAATCGCGGTTTGGGAAGCTACGATCTCCAGTCGTCGAAATTCTTCTTCGGTAAATTTAGATTGGTCTTTTCGGTACAGCGAAATTGCACCAAGCACTTCGTTGTAGCGATTCAGCGGCACGATCGCGGATATCTGGAATGTAGGTTGAGGATCGGCACACTTTAGGAAATCAGGAAATGGAGGAAGATTGCACAATGACTGGTTGTTGGCCGCTACCCAACCAGTCAGTTTTTGTTCAAGTGGTAAGCATAACCCCTTTAAGCCGTGTGACTCTTGTCCTACCGTATGAGTGGCGTTGATGGTGCCCTGTGCTAAGTCCGCTGAATAAAACACCGCAGCATCGAATCCAACAAGACCTTCCAACCTTCGTCCCATAAAGGAAAAAATTTCTGTTGGTGTGAGACATTGGAAATCCGCACGCGCAAACTCAAAGGCTGAATACAGTTCGCGCTGGATATCGGATCCGGCATTGAGAGCTTTACCGTAGGCGACGATTGGCTGCACTCTCTCAAGTGGTCTGGCGCTTGTGTTCGTTTGATCCGTGTCTTCGTTGATTCCCCAAACGTCTGTGCTACGCAAGGGAACCGCCTTCCCCGCAGCCTCAATTTGTCCAAGATTATCGATGAAGGTTTGAACAACTGCGGGATCGTAAGCGCGCCCAGACTCCCGGTGGAAGAATTGGATCACCTGTTCCCGATCCATTGGCGAGCGATAAGGCCGATTTGTCGTGAGAGCGTCATAACAATCGACTAAAGACAGAATCCTAGCATTGAGTGGTATCTCTTCACCTTTAAGCCGGTCGGGATAACCATTCCCATCCCACCGTTCGTGATGGAACTTAACCATCGGCACGACGGCATACGGAAACTCGATTGTACTAAGCATATTCGCACCGACAACGGGGTGGATTTTCATCTTTTCATACTCGGTTTCGGTTAGCACGGTCGGCTTATTCAAAATGTATTCAGGAATCGCAATCTTACCTATGTCGTGAAGCAGTGCACCGGCTTGTACTGCCAGCAGTTCTTTTTCGTCTTTCACACCCATACGAGTGGCCAACTCCGTTGCGTATGCTTGGACTCGTCGGATGTGGCCATGAGTATATCGATCCTTCGCGTCGACCGCGCTTGCCAATGCTTCCACGGTTTGCAGATACAGCTTGTTGAGTTCGGCTATATGCTTCTGAGCCTGTTCGTATTTTTCGATAGAGAAGTGATACAGCTGGAAGAGGACAACGGCAAGCGGGACGGAAAGGACAAAAATCAAGAAGCCGGCGCGCGCATAGAAAATCGAGATCAAGCCCGCAGCGGCCGCCGATCCGAGGAAGTTGAGTAGATACAAAATAGTTCCTTCGCGCCAAACCGACCAAAAGCTTCGGTTGAGCCAGAAAGACAGTGCAACGGAGAGAGTTCCGGTGTTGATGAAGAACCAGCCAATCGCTACAGCGAACAGCGCCGCGATGAGATTTACAGGGTACGTTAGAGGAAGATTTCCGATGGTCTTGTAGAGCAGACACATTGTCCAAACGGACAGTGCACAACACGCAATATTAAACGCCCAGCGATGTGCGACTATTTTCCCCTTGAGATTGAAACCGTGTCGGCGGAACAGGTCTGCTCCGATGGCAGCGGCACTATCGATCCAGTATGTAGTTAGAGCAGGGCCTGGACCGAATTGCATTAGAACAAGGATGACAAAAACATCGCCCATTGAGATCAACGCTGAAAGTTTGGGCAAGCGGATATTTATTGTAGAGACAAAAAGAGAAATAATGGTTAAGAGGAGCCATTCGAGAGAAAAGCTGTTCTTTGCTTTGAAACAAAGGAGAGCGACCGGGATGGCAACAAGATACACGGCAAGCAGATACACCTGACACGAACGAGACTGTTGTTGCCAGCGCACTAGTTTGGTCAGCTCCTCGCTAAGTGGGGTGCATTATCATCTGAGGCCGTGTGGCAGGAGCACAGCTTTTTTCTTCTAGTGTGCTCCCGCCAAAAATTTTGCAATGGAACACCTACTCGTCGACCAAAGCTTGGCCGCTCGGAGCGATCTTTTCTTCCAGTTCTTCGATAATGATGAGTTCGTTCAAGAGCGTAAAATTTTCATTCCTTGACATTGTCGTAATCTTCTCCTAATCGTTTGAAAAATCGGGTTTGGAAACGTTTTCTAATCGCGTCGAGTTAGATCCAGATCACGCCGAAGTTCTCTTTCATGGCGAAGGCCTCCTTGCTTGAAAAATTTGGTCGTAAAAACAAAAAAGGGCTGCCCGAGGTGTTAAAAAACACCTGTGGCAGCCCGACTGACATAATCCAAGCACACTTCTGCTGAAGGAAGAGTTTCGTGGACTTTAGTCTCGAAGCTTTGCGTCCCCGCCTTTCGACGGGTTTGCCTTTGTCAGCAGGTATACTCGGGAGGAAGCAGGGCGAGGATTGTACAACTGACGCGCAACCGCCCGGCTTCCTGCCTTTGGCGGCTCAACCAGCATGGCTCTCAACATGGAGAGAGCTTTAGCTTTGTGGCTTTGCGTCTCCGTCTTTCGACCGGATTTGCCCTGTACAAAGGAAACTGTAGCTCGTCATGCATAAGGACTGTAGAAAATCTACAGAAATACATTTTTTCTGAAAAATCCGGAAAATATTTTGCTTCGGTGGTAATAAACCGCGCCCGTCGCTAGCGCAATGGCAGGAGGTACCAGAATTCGGTCCGAATCCAGCGGATCATACTGCGGGTGATCAAGTCGATAATCCGGCGGTCGCCGCAATAAATACGGGCCACGCCGGTCATTTCGGGCTTGAGCAGCAGGCCGTCATTCTGCAGCTCGCTTCGGACCACGACCATCTGCTGGCCGTTTACGGTCTGCGCCACCGGAGCGATGAAGTCCACCCGCCCGTGCAGATCGATCGCCGACTGGCTGCGCGCTGTCATTCTTACCGGATTGCCCGGGCGGACATCCGACAACTCCTTCTCCGGAACCTGCATCTCCAGGGTGACGCGCGACACGTCTGCGATCCGGCAGATCTCTTCGCCAGGATCGAGGTGCTGGTCCAGCTTCTTCTCGAGGAACGGCGTCGTCACGATTCCATCGATCGGCGCCCGGACTTCGGTCTTGCTCAGCTCCTGATCCAGGATCGTCACCTGCCGCGTCAGCTTTTCCACCTCCGCTTCGACCTGGCGGATCTGTTCTGGGCGATTCCCCGCTTTCATCAGCTTCAATTCGCTCTCCGCTTCGGCCAGCTCCCGCGTCTTCAGGTCCGATTCCCGGTCCGCCGTCTCGGTGAGCACGCGCAAGGCGGCTTCGGTCTCGGCGACGTCTTTCTCATCGACAACGACCGCCGATTCCTCTCTCAAGAGGTCCACCCGCGGCGCCACGCCGCCCGCCACCAGTTCCCGCGTGCGCGTCAGATTCTCCTGTTCGTGCAGCAGCGCCGCTTTCTTCCGCTCGAGCGTCTGCGTGAGCTGGTTGCGTTGTTCCTGATTCTTGCGCGCGTTCGCCAGCTCCACCCGCTTGGTTTCGACCGCCGTCTGCTTGCGCTCCACGTCCTCCGCCCGCGCGCCCGCCCGCAACAACGCCAGCTCGCTCTTTTTCGCCGACAGCGTGCCGGTCAGCTCCGAGATATCCTGCTGCTTTCCAAAATCGCGCAGCCGGACCAGCACGTCCCCTTTCGAGACGCGGCTTCCCTCCCGCACCCGTATTTCAACGATGATGCCTTCGGTTTCCGCGCGCACCGCCATTTCACTGTGCGCCAGCACTTTGAATTCGGCAGGAATCGTCAGCTCCCAGTGCCCGGCGAACAGAATGATCAGGATCACCAGGACGATGCCCCCGTTGCGCCATTTCCGGTGCGCCGCCCCGGTTGCGATCGCCTTCATTCCGGCCACCGAATCCACCGCCGTTCGTTTGAGAGTGAATGTGGAGAACATGGCGAAGCCGACCAGTCCTGCAAACGCGAACCGGGACGTGGCCCAAGTATACAAGGCCGAATATACGTAGAATAACAATGTTGTCGAAAACCACAGCGATGCCACCGCGTAAACCATCTGCGCCCGCTCTTCCTTCCACGGCTGCGGCGACCGGTGTTTCCGCGCCACCCAGCTCCAGAAAGCGTCCGACGATTTTGCGCGGAGGTTGGGAATTTCGAGATAGTCGCTGAGCATGTAGTAACCATCCAGCTTGATCAGCGGATTGAAATTCACCAGCGTCTGCAAACCGGAATACACGATCACGACAAGAACGATCTGATTGATCAGCGAATCGGGGTCCGTGATCCGCCAGATCATCGTGCAGACGCCCCACAGGACGAGCTGGAAATATCCGCCCGCGAATGTCACCCACATGCGATGGCGTTTCGACGTGAACATCCACGAGTCGCTCACATCGCAGTAAAACGCCGGCTGGAAATAAATCAGCATGAAGCCGACTTCCTTGACCTTGCCGCCGAAATGCCGGCACGTCATGCCGTGAGAGAACTCGTGCATGGTCGTGACCGTGAACGTCACGATCCACAGAAAAAATAGTCCATGCAGATTGAACAGGCCCAGGACCCCGCCGCTGAATTCGGCCCAGTGGATGTAGCTCAGCGTGAATCCCGTCAGAATCGAAAAAACCGCGAAGATGTGAAAGGCTTTCGTGAAGGCCCATCGCGTGCGCGGCAAGAGCCAATCGAAAATCCGCTCGGGATTGATCGATGCCACTTTCCAATAAAGGACGTTGCGATCGTGGAGTTGGTGGCTTTCAATCGCCGCCAGCTTTTCCTGGACCGCCGGCGTGTCCAGCAGCCATTTGTCTTCGAGCGACTTCAGGAAGGCTTCAATCGTCGAGACCGGGATGGACCCGCCGAGCTTCTCTGACGCCCTCGCGGCGAGCGTGGCCGCGTCCATCGGCTCGTGAAGAAGATCGAGGATCGACGCCTGCGATTCCGTGAAACGGAAATACCGCGCGGTCACCGGATCCTTAACGACGACGAATGATTTGCCTTGATGTTGCTGGGGGGAAAACTCGAGGCCGGAGCGGAGACAATTCATTACTACACTTCAGAAACAACAAGACCCTGCGACCTTGGAGATCGCAGGGTCCAAGAACGATTACTCCGTCTTTGCCACATTCTCTGCCTGGAACCCCTTTGGACCCTGTGTGATCGTAAATTCTACACTATCGCCCTCTTTCAGGGTCTTGTATCCGTCACTCACGATGGCCGAATAGTGAACAAACACATCCCCGCCGGACGCCCTCTCAATAAATCCAAATCCCTTTTTATTGTTAAACCACTTTACTTTTCCCTGTTCTTTGCTCATGTTACGCTACTCCTTTACTTCTACAACTACAACAAGCCACAAAGTTTAAACCGTCGGGCATTATACCCAAAAACCCTTAAGTGTCAACTTTTTAAGGGGAGTTTAGCCGCGGGGATTAACCACAAAGGCACCAAGACACAAAGAAAGGCCGCTCAAATCAATTCTTGGTGCGGCCTTTCTTTGTGTCTTGGTGCCTTTGTGGTTAATATCCCCTCAGACAATGAGCATGCAGTCGCCGTAGCTGTAGAAGCGATAACGCCCGGCCACGGCATGGGCGTATGCGCCCAGAATCGCGGTACGGGAAGCGAACGCGGATACCAACATGAGCAAGGTCGAGCGGGGCAAATGGAAGTTGGTGAGCATGGCGTCGACAGCTTTGAATTCGTAACCGGGCAATATAAAAAGGTCCGCTTCGCCGGAGCCGGCCTCGAAGCGGCCGTAGCGCTGAAAGATGGTTTCCAGTGTCCGCGTTGTCGTCGTCCCCACCGCAATGATCCGGCGTGCGGCATTCAGCCGGGTGGCGGCATCCTCGGTCATCTCGAATCGTTCGGGTTTGAGGATGTGCTCCGCAGGATTGTCCGTGCGAACGGGAAGGAATGTCCCGATGCCAACGTGGAGCGTGATCTTGACGATCTCGATGCCGCGCGCCCGCAGTTGGTCGAACATGGCGTCTGTGAAGTGAAGGCCCGCCGTGGGCGCGGCAACAGCGCCCGGCGCGTTGGCGTAGATGGTCTGGTACTCCACGGCATCCGATGACGTGTCTTCCCTCTCCATATAAGGAGGCAGCGGAATCCGGCCGTGCGCCGCGAGAAACTGTTCAACGGAGGAAGCCCCGGAACGGATATACAGCAGTCGAAGGCCATGGCCGCGAATCTCGCCGAACGTTCCGTCGAGTCCGCCATCTGCAAATATAATTCGATCGCCGGAACGTATTCGTCTTCCCGGTTTGCACAAGACTTCCCATGAGCCGGGACCTGCCGGGGCCGCGAATAAAACCTCCACTTCACGGGTTGTGCCGCTGGTTCGTTCCAGCCTTCCGTGGATGCGCGCGCGAATGACACGCGTATCATTGAGAACGAGAACGTCGGAAGGCTGCAGAAACTCCGGCAAGTTTCGAAATGCGGAATCGAGCCGCTCGCCGGTTTCCCGATTCAACACCATCATGCGGGACGCATCGCGCGGCCGCGCCGGTTCGCGGGCGATCAGATCGGGCGGCAGTTCGTAATCGAAATCGGATAACAGCATGGGGGTTCCAGACGATGGAAAACGGCCAGGTCGTGATTCGCAAACGCGGCGCCGACCGCTTCCGGGGCGGCCACCTCTGGGTTTATAAAAGCGACATCCTTAGTCATAAGGATGCCCCGCCCGGCGGCATTGTCTCGGTTCGCGACGAGCGCGGCGCCGTTCTCGGCAAAGCCTTCTATAGCTCTCAATCCCAGATCGCCCTTCGATTTATCGCGCGCGGAGACGCGAAAATCGACGAGCCGTTCTTTCAAAAAAGACTCGATCAGGCCGACCGGCTCCGCGAGCGGCTCGGCATTGATCCCCTGCTCAGCCGGCGGATCTATTCCGAAGGCGACCTGCTGCCCGGCCTGATTGTGGACCGCTACGGCGATCGCCTCGTCGTTCAAAGTCTCACTCAAGGGGCCGATGCGCTGCAGCCACTCGTCATCAAGATGTTGATCGAGCGGTATCAGCCCCGCTCCATCCTCCTGCGAAATGATAGCAGGGTGCGGGAGCTGGAAGGCCTCGAACTCAAGCAGGAACGGATCGGCGATCCGCTGCCGGACATGCTGATCGTGGACGAAGACGGCAAAAAGATGGCGGTCTCATTGACCGCCGGCCAGAAGACCGGCTCCTACCTGGATCAACGCGACAATCATCGCGCCGCCCGGCGCTACGCCCGCGGCCGGGCGCTCGACGCTTTTGCCTATTCCGGAGGGTTTGCGGTTCAGATCAGCGAAGTCTGCGAGAGCGTCGAAGCCGTGGACATGTCGGCCGATGCCCTGGAGTTCGCCCGCCGAAATGCTCAAAGGAATGACCTGAAGAATATTCAGTGCATCGAAGCCAATGCCTTCGACTTCCTCCGCGACCGGCACCAGGAAGGCGTCCGCTACGACACGATTATTCTGGACCCGCCGGCTTTTGCCAAGAACAAGGAGAGCCTCGAAGGCGCCCTCCGCGGCTACAAGGAAATCAACAACCGCGCCATGCGGCTGCTCCGGCCCAGCGGCATCCTTATTACATGTTCGTGCTCGCACCATGTAAACGAGGGGATCTTTGCCGAAATGCTGGCGGATGCCGCCAAAGATGCCGGTTGCTGGACCCGGGTCATTGAAAGGAGGATCCAATCGGCCGACCATCCCGTGCTTTTGGCCGTTCCGGAGACTCTTTACCTGAAATGTTTCATTCTTGAGATTCTATCTTGACAGGTATGCACTCAGATCTTATGCTCTAGTACAGCTAAGATATGACCGGGTAAGGGAACGCGGGTTAGAACCCGCGACTACATGTAGTCGCGGGCTTTACGCCCGCGTTCGATTCAAATGAGGAGGTATTCAGCCATGGCAGTTGTGAGATGGGATCCTTTTCGTGATTTAAGCATGTTACAGGACCGGATGAACCGGCTCTTCACCGATACGGGGCGTACCTGGAACCATGAAGAGCCGTCGGCAACGACGACCTGGAGTCCGGCAGTCGACATTTTCGAGACCGAAGGCGAGATCGTGGTCAAGGCGGAGTTGCCGGGAATGGACCGGAAAGACATCACACTCCACCTGGAGAACAACGTTTTGACCCTGAAAGGAGAGCGGCGGTTCGAGAAGGAAGCGAAGGACGAGAACTATCATCGAATCGAGCGTTCTTACGGCGGGTTCAGCCGCATATTTTCCATTCCCGCCACCGTTGACGAAGAGAAGATCCGTGCCGATTACAAGGACGGAGTGCTCAAGATCGCGCTTCCCAAGAAAGAGCAAGCGAAGCCGAAACAAATCCGAATTGCGGAGTAAATTATGATTCGTTTTGAGAAGCTGACGCTGAAGGGCCAGGAGGCCCTTCAGTCGGCTCAGTCTCATGCACAGGAAAAATCCAATCCCCAGGTGGCGCCGGAGCATCTGTTGTGGGCGTTGATCGAGCAGAAGGAAGGCGTGGTGATGCCGATCCTTCAGAAGCTCGGCGTCAATCTGCAGACGATCGCCCAGAATCTCGCGGACGCCGTCGCCAAGCTGTCTAAAGTGCAGGGGCAGGCGGAGATCCAGATCAGCCCGGCGCTGAACCGCATTCTGGAAGACGCGTTCAAGGAAGCGGACCAATTCAAGGATGAATACGTCAGCACCGAACATCTTCTGATCGCGTTGAGCAATGCCAAGAACTCACCCGCGGGGGCGCTGCTGCAGTCGAATGGCGTGACGAAGGAAGCCATACTGAAGGTTCTCGTTTCCATTCGGGGAACGCAGAAGATCACCGATCAAAACCCGGAGGAAAAGTACCAGGCGCTGCAGCGCTACACGCGCGACCTGACCGAGCTGGCGCGCAAAGGGAAGCTCGATCCCGTCATCGGCCGCGATGAGGAAGTCCGGAGGGTGATCCAGATTCTGTCCCGCCGGACGAAAAACAATCCCGTGCTGATTGGCGAACCCGGCGTGGGGAAGACGGCCATCGTCGAAGGGCTGGCGCAGCGCATCATTGCCGGCGATGTTCCGGAGTCGCTGAAGCGCAAGAAACTCCTGGCGCTCGATCTGGGCGCGATGATTGCGGGCACCAAGTATCGGGGCGAATTTGAAGATCGCCTGAAGGCTGTCCTCAAGGAGATTGAGGAATCCGGCGACGTCATTCTATTTATCGACGAGCTTCACACGCTGGTCGGGGCGGGAGGCGCCGAGGGTTCGATGGATGCGTCCAACATGCTGAAGCCGGCTCTGGCCCGCGGTGAGATCCGTTGCATTGGCGCCACGACGCTGAACGAATATCAGAAATATATCGAAAAAGACAAAGCGCTCGACCGCCGCTTCCAGAAAACATATGTCGGCGAGCCGACGGTTGAGGACACGATCGCCATTTTGCGCGGCCTCAAGGAGCGGTACGAAATTCATCACGGCGTCAAGATCAAGGACCCGGCGATCATCGCGGCGGCAATGCTTTCGCATCGTTACATCACCGATCGATTTCTGCCGGACAAGGCCATCGACCTTATCGACGAAGCCGCGGCGAGCCTGCGCATGGAAATGGATTCGATGCCGGTCGATATTGAAACCCTCGAGCGGCAGATCGTTCAGCTCGAAATAGAGCGGCAGGCATTGAGCAAGGAAGAAGATTCCGCATCGCGCGAACGTCTCGCGTTGATCGAGAAGCAGCTCAGCGGGCTGCGCGAACAATCGATGGAAAAGAAACTGCGATGGCAGCGGGAGAAAGAGCTCATCCAGGCAATTCGCGCGTTGAAGGAGCAGAAGGACCAGGCCCACGTCGAAGAGCAGCAGGCCGAGCGCGAGGGCAATTACGCGCGTGTTGCGGAGATCCGCTACGGGCGCATCCAGGAGTTGGACGGCAGGCTGATGCAAGCAAACGCGCGCCTGGAAGAGGTGCAGCAGAACGAGCGGATGCTGAAAGAGCAGGTGGACGAAGAGGACGTTGCAAAGATTGTTGCGAAATGGACCGGCATCCCGGTGACGAAGATGCTGGAAAGCGAAATCCAGAAGCTGGTCCGAATGGAAGGCCTGCTGGCGAAGCGAGTCGTCGGTCAGGAGGCCGCTCTGAAGTCGGTTTCAAATGCGATCCGCCGGTCCCGCGCCGGCCTGCAGGATCGAAATCGCCCGATCGGCGTTTTCATGTTCCTCGGCCCGACCGGCGTCGGAAAGACGGAGACGGCGCGGGCTCTGGCGGAATTCCTGTTCGACGACGAACGGGCGATGATCCGCGTGGATATGTCCGAGTACATGGAAAAGCACTCGGTGTCCCGCCTGATCGGCGCGCCTCCGGGCTACATCGGTTATGACGAAGGCGGTTTTCTTACCGAGAGCGTGAGACGCCGGCCCTACTCGGTGATTCTGCTGGACGAGGTCGAGAAGGCGCATCCGGATGTCTGGAACATCATGCTTCAGATCTTCGATGCCGGCCGGCTGACCGACGGCAAGGGCCGAACGGTGGATTTCAAGAACACGGTGATTATCATGACGTCGAATGTAGCTGCCGGAATGCCGGAGGCGAACATTCGGGAGTCGCTGCGGCAGCACTTCAAGCCGGAGTTCCTGAACCGCATCGATGACATCATTGTCTTCAACAGCCTTGGCAAGGATGATCTCGGGAAAATCATCGACATCCAGCTGGAGTCGTTGCGAAAGCATCTTGCGGACCGGAAGATCACTCTCGAACTGACTCCGGCCGCGCACGAAGCGCTGTTCCGTGAAGGCTACGACCCGTCGTTCGGCGCAAGACCCCTGAAGCGCGCGATTCAAAAGCTGCTCGCGGATCCGCTGGCTCTGCGGATTCTGGAAGGGGACGTCGGTCCCGCCGATCACGTGGTGGCGGACTTGAACAAAGCAGGTGAGATCACTTTCCAGGCCGTACCGGCGATTGCGTCCTGAGAAAAATTAGCCACAAGAGGCACAAAAAGCACAAGAAATCCCAGAAGTCTTTTGTGCTTTTTGTGCCTTTTGTGGCTAAAATATTTGGCACTCGTCCGACGAGAGTGCTAATTCTTTCAAACCTCATAATAAGGAGACAACCATGGCTGCAAAGGAGCTGAGATACCGTGAAGATGCGCGGGCCGCGATGCTCCGCGGAGTGGATGCCCTGGCCAACACCGTCAAGGTGACGTTGGGACCAAAGGGCCGTAACGTCGTACTGGGCCGCAAGTTCGGCTCACCGCTGATCACCAAAGACGGTGTGACCGTTGCCAAGGAAATCGAACTGAAGGACCGCTACGAAAATATGGGCGCGCAGATGGTGAGGGAAGTCGCAAGCAAGACGAGCGACCTCGCCGGCGACGGCACGACCACCGCCACCGTTCTGGCCCAGGCGATTTACCGCGAAGGCATCAAGAACGTGGCCGCGGGCGCGAATCCCATGGATCTCAAACGTGGAATCGATAAGGCTGTTGAAGTCGTTGTCGAAGAGCTGAAGAAGATCTCCAAACCGGTGAAGAGCCACAAAGAGCAGGAGCAGATCGCGAGTGTCTCCGCGAACAACGACAAGAAAATCGGCGCGCTGATCGCGGAAGCGATGGAGAAGGTCGGTAAGGACGGCGTCGTGACGGTTGAAGAGGCAAAGTCGATGGAGACGGGCCTTGAATTCGTTGAAGGCATGCAGTTCGATCGCGGCTATCTTTCGTCGTACTTCGTCACCAATCCGGATCGTATGGAAGCCGTTCTCGACGATCCCCTCATTCTTATCCACGAAAAGAAAATTGCCGCGATGCGCGATCTCATTCCGGTTCTCGAGCAGGTCGCCCGTGAAGGCCGGTCGCTGGTGATCATTGCCGAAGAAGTTGAAGGCGAGGCGCTGGCCACTCTGGTGGTGAACAAGATCCGCGGCACGATAAAAGTGGCCGCGGTGAAAGCGCCGGCATTCGGCGATCGGCGGAAGGCGATCATGGAAGACATCGCCACCGTCACCGGCGGCCGCGCGATTACGGAAGATCTCGGCATCAAGCTCGAGAATGTGAAGATCGAAGATCTCGGCCGCGCTAAAAAAGTTGTGATCGACAAGGACAACACGACCATCGTGCAGGGATCCGCGAAGAAAACCGCGATTGAAGGGCGCATCAAACAAATCCGCACCCAGATCGAAGACACCACATCCGATTACGATCGCGAAAAACTGCAGGAACGGCTGGCGAAGCTGGCCGGCGGGGTGGCCGTGGTTCGGGTCGGCGCTTCGACCGAGCTGGAAATGAAGGAGTTGAAAGCTCGCGTTGAAGACGCCCTGCACGCCACGAAGGCCGCGATCGAAGAAGGCGTCGTTCCGGGCGGCGGCACGGCGCTTCTGCGCACGCAGAAGGCCGTGGACAAGCTGGTGAAGTCGCTCGAGGGCGATATTCGAACGGGCGCCTCGATTATCCGCCGTGTTCTGGAAGAACCGATGCGGATGATCGCTCAGAACGCCGGTTTCGATGGCGCGGTTATCATCGAAAAGGTTCGCAACGAGACCAATGTCGCGACCGGCTTCAACGCCGAAGAGGAGAAGGTGGAGGATCTGGTCCATGCCGGCGTGATCGACCCCACCAAAGTCGTTCGCGTTGGTATTCAAAACGCTTCATCGATCGCAGGTTTGTTGCTGACGACGGAAGCCTTGATCTCCGAGCTTCCTGAGAAGAAGAAGGCCGGCCCGCCCATGGGTGGTGGCGGTGGTGGCGGCGGTTACGAGGACTTCGATTAACCAGTCAGGGGATTAACCACAAAGACACAAAGGCTCACAAAGAAGGCCGCATCAAGTATTTCTTGTTTGCGGCCTTCTTTGTGAGCGTTTGTGCCTTTGTGTCTTTGTGGTTAATCCCCTCACCTCTTTACAGCGGCCGCCTTTCGTTTATTGATAATCGCGATCGCCAGTATCCCCCCAATCATCGCGAAGAGCGCAAACGCGATCAGGTTCGTGAAGAATGTAAACAGAATCGTGGCCACTGAGATTTCGCCGGAAAACGCGCGAAGCGTCCAGTCCCTCATGGGGCCTTCCGCGCCGATCTGTTTCAACATATCTTCGAGTTGTTGCTGCTGCGACTCGAAGAAACGCGCGGCAATTGCACGAAACGACATTTGAACGACCGTCGCAACAATCGCGCCGAATAATCCGCTCAGGACTCCCCCGAATGCAGCGTCGCCGTTCGTGATTCCGGACGGCCGCTGCCTCAGCAACATTATTGCGGCAATTCCGCCGCCGAGCAGAACCCACATGCAGCACAGGAGGTTTCCTGCACTGATGATCGGTATCGACGACAGAAGGCCGAGGAACATTCCGCCGGTGAGCGCGGGTTGAACGAAATCCAGTTCGGGCGGCGGAGCCACCGGGCCGGTCGGCTGCACCGGTTCTTCGGGCTGAACGGGAGTCCCACATTGAAGGCAGTACTTCGCCTCTTCGGGTAGATTGACCCCGCATTGCTTACATTGCGTCACGAATCTCCTCAATACCCTGCTTCACAAAGGGTGCGGCCGATAATCCAACCAGGATGCCGGACAGGGAACGTAGCGGTGCGGCATCGATGAACAATCGCGCGACGGCGAACTCCAAAAGCATGAGCGCGACGGAAACGCGGAGCCATCGAACATTCGCCTTCAATTCGAGCCAGAGCGACAGCGTGAAAGCGAAGTAGATCGAGGCGCAGCGGATGCAGACCGGAAGCGATCTTCCAAAGAGCTGCCATGAACGTTCCGGCTCCTGATGACAGATCCGCGAAAAAAATTCGTACACCCACGTGAGACCGAGCAACGGAGCGGCGATGATGACCAGGCACCAGAGGGTGGAGGCAGCCAGGAGAGATCTTCTCACGTTAGATGACCGTTTCAGGCCGGATCTGACTTTGGCCGTCAAGATAAGGACGAAGCTTTTCAGGAATGACCACCGTGCCATCCTTCTGCTGATGGTTTTCGATGATCGCAATCCAGGTTCGGCCGATCGCCAGACCGGAACCGTTCAAGGTGTGCACCAGGCGAACTTTCTCGCCGGCGCCCGGCCGGAATTTTATATTCGCGCGCCTCGCCTGAAAGTCTTCGAAGTTGCTGCAGGAGGAAATTTCGCGGTAAGCGTTTTGTCCCGGCAGCCACACTTCGATGTCGTAGCTCTTGGACGCAGCGAATGACATATCCCCGGTGGAATGGATCACCACGCGATAAGAAAGCTCCAGACGCTTCAGGATTTCCTCGGCATTGACGACCAGCGACTCCAGTTCCGCATTTGAATCTACCGGCTTCGTGAATTTTACGAGCTCAACCTTATTAAATTGATGCTGGCGGAAGATGCCCCGAACGTCTTTCCCGTAGGACCCCGCTTCACTGCGGAAGCACGGCGTGTAGGCCGTGAATTTGACCGGCAGCCGTTCGCCGTCGATGACGTCGTCGCGATAGATGTTCGTGACGGGAACTTCGGCCGTCGGAATCAGGTAGTAGTCGGTGTCTCGAACCTTGAAAAGGTCCTCTTCGAACTTCGGCAGCTGGCTCGTTCCGAACAGGCTCCTGGAATTTGCCATGAAGGGCGGAACGATTTCCTTGTAGCCGTGCTCTTTCGTGTGAATGTCGAGCATGAAGTTGATGAGCGCGCGTTCCAGGCGGGCTCCGGCGCCGGCCAGCAGGGGAAACCGCGAGCCCGTGATCTTGGTTGCCCGCTCCAGGTCCATGATTCCGAGGGCCGGCCCGAGATCCCAATGGGCTTTCGGCTGGAAGTCAAAGCGTGGCGGCTCGCCCACGCGCCGGACTTCGACATTTTGTTCCTCCCCTGGGCCGATCGGGACTGCAGGGTCCGGAAGATTCGGTATGGTCGCGACAAATTGCGAAAGCTGCTCTTCGATAACCCGCCGCGCCTCGGTCTTTTCCTTGATCTGCTGGGATACGGCCTTGAGTTCGTTACGTTTTTCGTCGTCCTCGACTCTTTCCCTGGATGCGTTGTTTCGGAACTGCTGCAGCTTTTCGAGGTCGGTGATGAGTGTTTTCCGCTCACCATTCAGGCGCTGGAACGTCTCTACGTCCAGCGAAAATCCCCGATGAGCTAAACGTTGACGGGCTGCTTCCGTGTTTTCGCGCAGATAAGTTAGATCGAGCATTCATGTATGGTAGCAAAAAAGGGCGTAATCCCTTGACTGTAAAACCATTAATGCTATGATCTTAGATCGTTAATACTTGCGGATGCTGACCAGTCTTCACTCGAGGTGGTTTATGAACCGAAGGGGGATCTTGATCGCCCTGATTTCCTTGGTCTTTCTGACTTTTTCGTTGTCGCTGGTTGCCCAGAAGGTTGACCCCAAAAAGAGTGACCCTAAGAAGGTTGAAAATCCGCTCAAGGTCAACGTCACCGGCAAGAAAGATGAGAAGGATAAACAGAAGTCGCGCGAAGCTGAAAACACCAGCAAAGTGCTCAAGAGGTGGATCGACGAGGATGTGACCTACATCATCACCGATGCCGAACGGGCGGCCTGGAAAGGGCTGAAGACGGATGAAGAGCGGGAGAGCTTCATCGAATCGTTCTGGCTGCGCCGCGATCCCACTCCGGACACCATCGACAACGAATTCAGAGACGATCATTACGAGCGCATTGCCTACGCGAATGAGCACTTCGCATCGGGAATTCCCGGCTGGAAGTCCGATCGTGGCCGTATCTACATCATGTACGGGAAGCCGGACGACATCGAATCGCACCCATCGGGTGGAACGTATGACCGTCCAATCGAAGAAGGCGGCGGCACGACCAGCACCTTCCCGTTCGAGAAATGGCGTTACCGCTACATTGAAGGGATCGGCAACGAAGTCATATTGGAGTTTGTGGACCCGTCGATGTCGGGCGAATACAAAATGACGATCGACCCCAGTGAAAAAGACGCGCTGCTCCACGTTCCCGGGGCCGGTCTGACTTTTGACGAAGAGATCAACGGCCTCGACAAGGCTCAGCGCTTGAACCGGTCGGGGGCTTCCATTGGAAATCCGCTCGGAAACACGTCGCGGACGAATCCGTTTGACCGGTTGCAATTGTTAGCGGACATTTATAAGCCACCCGAGGTCAAGTACAAGGATCTCGAAGCCGTCATCACCACGAGGCTCTCGTACAACATCCTGCCATTCGATTACCGGACCGACTTCGTTCGCGTGTCCGAAGACATGGTTCTCATGCCCGTCACGATTGCCATACACAACAAGGATTTTGCATGGCAGGAACAGCAAGGCGTGCACAGCGCGTCGGGCCACGTGTTGATTGAAGTTACAAACGTGAATGGCCGCAAGGCGCCGAACGGTGTGATTGAAGACAACATTGCACCGCAGCCGGTTCCGGATTCTTTTTTCAAACAGACGCTCGATGGCATTCAGCTCTACCAGAAGGTCATCCCCCTGAAGCCCGGCCTCTACAAGATTGATATCGTTGTGAAGGACATGAACAGCGGCAACGTCGGCGCCGACCACCGCGCTCTGCCCGTGCCGCGATTTCCGGATGACAAGCTGACGTTGAGTTCGCTGATTTTCGCCGACCTGGTTCAAAGTCTCCCTCCCAATCAAGTGGGAACCGGCGCCTTTGCCCTTGCCGGCGATAAAGTGCGGCCGAGCGTTACGAGCGAGTTCCTCCTGAGTCGAGACAAGAACATCAATCTATGGTTCCAGGTTTATAACCTGAAGATCGACGAGACGACAAAAAAGCCCTCGGCCACGGTCGAAACCATCATCACCAGGAACAATCAGGAAATGAAGAGGACCAGCGAGCAGTCATCGCAGTTGGCGAATGCTGCCGCACAGATGACGGTGAGCAAATCGTTTCCAGTGACCGAGTTCGAGCCGGGCGTGTATTCGGTGCAGGTGAAAGTCACGGATAACCTGACCAAGGACGTTACTGCGAAGAGCGATAAGTTTACCGTTCGTTAGCGTTGAAACTGTAGCGGCGGTCTGTGACCGCAGGCTATCTCGAATCAACGATAACCGGCGGTCATAGACTGCCGCTACAGGGAGACGGAGAAGTTGCTACAGTGAGACGGAGAAAAAGATGAGAAACATCAAGCAAGGATTGTTCGCGGCACTGGCTTTAGGTGTTGCGGCTCTCCTTCTCTGCCCGGCCATGGCTGGAGCTGCGGCTGGAGCGAATGATCTCGCCGCTATCAGTGGGCAGGTGCATGATTCCGGCGGTGTTCCGCTCGTGGGTGCTTTGGTGATTGTGGCTCCGGCATTGCCGAAGTTCCCCGAACGAATGGCGCTCACCGACAAAGACGGCGCGTTCTCCATTCTTAATCTGTTTGCAGGCCAGTACACCGTGAAGGTTTCCATGCCGCGCTTTCTGCCGGCGATGAAGCAAGGTGTCCAACTGAGCGCCGGCGGCACCGCAGTCCTCACCGTCAATTTGCAGAATGCCCTCGACGTGGTTCGGCGAGCTGTGTCCGGGGACAAATCGCAATCCGAGGACATTATCTGGACGCTTCGCAGTTCCCGGTCGACGCAGCCCGTCCTGCGACTCGTGGAAACACACCAAAGACCGGATCTGCTTGGCCCCGATTACACAGGTTATTTCCAGGTTTACTCCAAAGCGGCCGAGACGTCCTCTGGAACGGCTGAGGGACTGGGTTCGCAGTTTTCAGTGACGATGCCGCTGGATCCGAACACCAAGGTAACAGTCCAGGGACAGTACAACGAGTCTCCGATGAAGCCTCGCGGAATCGGCGCATCGTATGACTTCATGCCCGCCAGTCATCACAAGGCCGCCGTCAGCGTGAATGTGCGCCAGGGCGCATTGTTTGTGGATCCGCTTCGAACGGATTCTGTGAGAGAAATTCAGCTGAAGTACGGCGACGATTTCCAATGGACCAATCATCTGGTCTTCAATTACGGCGCCGAAGCCGGGCATGCGGGCGCCCTGACCGCCGGTACGACCTATGTGCGCCCGCGATTCGGTGTTTCATGGGTGCCGCAAAGGCGGACAACGCTCAGCGTGAGTGCATCGTCTCAGGCCCCGGCCGCCGCAGATGATCCGGTTCGTGGAAAAGAGTACTTCGACCGCACGCTGTTTGTTCCTCTCGCCCTCGAGCGGTACGCCCATGGCGAAGCCGGCGTCACACGGGTCTTTTCAGACAACATCGTATTCTCTGCTGCCGTGTTTCATGATCGGACCGACACGGAAGCATTGTTCGTGAATTCCTCCGATGGCCGGCGCGGCATTGTCATTCTCGATACCAGCAATCTTCCATCGCAGGGTTTTCGCCTGAATGTAAATCGGCAGTTTCGCGGCTTCGAAGCCGGCTTGGGCTACACGTCCGTGAATGGCGCCGGCATCGATAGTGCGGCGGCGAGCTTTGACGATATGAAGGACCGGCTTTTCCGGCGGCGGTTCCAAAGCGTCTCCGCGCGCTTCAAGGCCGACCTGGATGCCACTCGTACAGAAATCACTGCGGTGTATCGATGGAATTCCGGGTTCTCCGCCTCTCACATGGATCCTTATCAAAGAACGATGGAATACAATGACCCGACACTGAGTGTTTCCATCGCTCAGAATCTGCCAACCCACGGGATGTTCCCGGGTAAGCTTCAAGCGATTCTCGATGCACGCAACCTCCTCGATCAGTCTCTGGGTACGCCGGGGACCCAAATCGGTCAGTACCCCCGCCTGGTCAAGGGCGGCATCAACTTCAAGTTCTAGATGAGGGGAATTTTAGCGTTAACCACAGAGACACAAAGACACAGAGAAATCCGCGAACAAGAATCATTTGACGCGGATTTCTCTGTGTCTTTGTGTCTCTGTGGTTAACGCTAAAATTCCCCTCATCGTATGCCGAATTCCATAATTCATATTTAATTCTTGCTGATGTGGTTAAGCTTAGCGTTATCTTTACTGTTTTTTGGAAGTTGGTTTGCTAAAACAGCGTCCGATGGGTCGAAAGATCTTTTCGTTTAAGTATGTCGCGACCGTACTGCTGACGGTGGCGGTCCTCATTCTCGGGGGACTGAACGCCCGGCAGCAGCGCCGGTTTGTTCCTCCGGACGATGGCGCCGTATGGATTCAGGTTCCAGCCGGGATCCAGGCCCGGGCTGTTGCCCCCAATGGACCTGCCGATAAAGCCGGCATCCAGACGGGCGATATTTTGAAGGCGGTCACGCCTGCCAATGGCCTCCCGATTCCTGTCCGAAGCGATCGGCACGTCACGCAGATTCTGTATGAGTTGGGCACCTGGTCTCGAGCCACCTACACGGTCGTGCGAAACGAAAAAGAAGTTCCCATGACGCTCGTCACGGCGCCGCCTCCAGAGCAATACCTGCGGCATCAGGAGTATCTTGAAGTCATCGGGCTCATTTATTTTCTCGTCGGCATTTTTGTATTGCTGAAACGATCCCGGGCGCCGCACGCGCTGCATTTCTACTTTGTCTGCCTGACATCTTTCGTTTTTTACGCCTTCCACTTCACGGGCAAGTTCAATGGTTTCGACTGGACCATCTTCTGGTCCGACCTCGTAGCGGGCCTGTTGCTGCCGCCATTGTTTCTGCATTTCTGCCTGGAGTTTCCTTTACGGAATAAATGGATCCGGCAACGGCGGGGCCTGCTGTGGCTGATTTACGTTCCGGGGGCTGCGCTTCTTGCCGTCCAGCTGGCCTTTGTCAATGGCGTCATCGGCCTCGCCCCGTCCCCGATCGTGCTGCGCGACATGCTGGATAATCTTGGCGATTTCCACTTCGGTCTGTACTTCGTTTTGAGCGCGATCGTTCTCCTGCATACGTATCGGACGGTGAGGACTCCCGAGTTGCGGCAACAGATGAAGTGGGTGACGCGCGGAACGGTATTGGCCGTCGTTCCATACTTCATTTTGCAATCGATTCCGCGGTTGTCGGGCTTTGTGCCTGCAACCTACGTTAATTTTGCAATTCTTCCTCTCGTCTTGATTCCAATTTCGTTCGGATATGCCATTCATCGCTACCGCTTGATGGATGTCGACATCATTTTCAAGCGGGGTGTGACCTACACCTTGGCGACGGCGTGCGTGATCGGCCTGTACGCGACGGTGGTGGTCCTCGTTGGAGACTTTTTTGGAGCCGGCTTCGAACCGCTGAGCATGGTTGCGCGTGTTGTCGCGACGATTGTCGCGGCGTTGTTGTTTGCGCCGATCAAGGATCAATTCCAGGTCTGGCTCGACAAGTTCTTCTATCGCGACCGTTACGATGTTCGTCAAACCCTGATCGATTTCGGCAGGACCCTCAGTTCTGAAGTCCACATTGAAAGCATGCTCGACCGGATCGTCGATCGCCTGGGCCGCGCGCTTTTCGTCGGCCGTGCCGCCATCTTCCTCGAGCATCCATTCGATCCGTCACGGTTCGCGCCCGCGCGGGTGACGGGTGTTACGATTCCGGAAAATGCGGATTTCTCGTTCCTGAAACTATCGACAGACCGGCCCTACATCTTTTTTGAGTCGGACCTTCACGAGCTGAACTACTTCATTCCGTGCCGCGTGAAGGACCGGGTGATCGCTTACATCGGCCTGGGCCGCACTCAAAACGGCGACTATCTGACGAGCGAAGACCTGGAGTTGATGGAAACGGTGTCGGACTACGTTGGAATTGCGCTGGAGAACGCGCGCCTCTACGAGTCGCTCGAGCAAAAGGCGGCCGAGTATCAGAGTCTGAAGGATTTCAGCGAGAACATCATTGAATCGATCAACGTTGGAGTTGTGGTCGAAGACGAGGATGGGCGAATCGTCGGATGGAATCGAGCGCTCGAGATTCTGACGGGCCGCAGCCGGCACGATACGCTCGGCCGGAGAACCGAAAACATTATTCCAGCGGACTTCCTGCAGCGGCTGTCGGAGAACCGCCACCTGTATAAACAGGCTTGGAACGGTCTGATGGCGAATTTTTCCGCAACCTCACTCGTGGACAAGGTCGGCAACACGCGAGGAACGCTGATCATCATCGACAACATTACCGATCGAATCCGCCTCGAAGATCAGCTCATCCAGAATGACAAGCTGACATCCATCGGTTTGCTGGCCGCAGGCGTGGCCCACGAGGTCAACACGCCACTGGCCGTGATTTCCAGTTACTCGCAGATGTTGCGCAAGGAAATGAGCCCCGAAGATTCCCGGCACAAGCTTCTGGAAAAGATTACAAAGCAGACATTCCGGGCATCCGAAATCGTCAACAGCCTTCTCAATTTTTCCCGGACGAATGCGACCGAGTTTACCGAAGTAGACATCCACCATGTGATCACCGAGACCATCTCGCTGGTCGATCATCAGTTGAAGAGCGGCCGTATTCGCCTGGAGCGCGAGCTCCGGGCAGACTGTCCAATGACGTTCGGTAACGCCGGGAAGCTTCAACAGGTTTTCCTCAACCTTTTCGTAAACGCTCGCGATGCGATGCCGGAAGGCGGCGAACTGCGCGTGATGACGGATACGATGAATTCGAAAATTGAAATCATTGTGCAGGATACGGGGACCGGTATCAGCCGCGAAAACATCAAGAAGATTTATGATCCGTTCTTTACGACGAAAGCCGCAGGCAAGGGCACTGGGCTGGGACTGTCGGTCAGTTACGGAATCGTTCAGGAGCATGGCGGCAACATCTCGGTGGAGAGCAAGCCTGGTGTTGGAACGTCCTTCAGATTGGAACTGCCTTTGGTAAGGAAACCCGTGAATGTCTAGACGCAAGGGAATCGTTCTCGTCGTTGACGACGAGGAGGAAATCAGGGAAAGCATCGAGATGCTGCTGGCGTCCGAAGGCTTGACGGTTGAGACGGCGGCCAGTGGCGAAGAAGGTCTCAAGAAGATCGAGGACAACCTTTACGATGCGGTCCTGCTGGATCTCATGCTTCCCGGCAAGTCCGGCATGGAGATTCAAAAGGACATCAAGAGGATCGACCCGACATTGCCCGTCCTCATCATTACCGCGATCGGCGCCCTGGAAACCGCGGTCACCGCAATCAAACAAGGATCCTTCGACTACATTACAAAGCCCTGGAACAACGAGAAGCTCGTCGTGATCGTCCGCAACGCCATCAAGCAGCGGCAGCTGATGAGCGAAAACCTGCAGCTTCGGCGGGCTCTCAAGGAGCGCTTCGGCTACAGCAACATCATCGGGAAGAGCGAGAAGATTCTCAAAGTTCTCGATCTCGTCACGCAGGTCGCGGCCAGCCGAAGCACCATCCTCGTTCAAGGCGAGAGCGGCACCGGCAAAGAGCTCATCGCGAAAGCCATCCATCTCAAAAGTCTTCGCGCCGACAAGGCGTTTGTGCCGGTCAACAGCGGCAGTATGCCGGTGGATCTGCTGGAAAGCACTCTGTTCGGGCACCTGCGCGGCGCCTTCACCAGCGCCTTTGCTTCGAAGAAGGGTCTGTTTGAAGTTGCGGATCAAGGCACGATTTTCTTCGATGAGATCGGGACCATCAGCATGGAGACCCAGGCGAAGCTGCTGCGCGTGATCCAGGAACGAGAGTTCATGCACCTCGGCGGGACCGATACTATCAAGGTCGACGTGCGTATCATTGCGGCAACCAACGTCGATTTGAAGAAGCTGGTCGATGAGGGCCGATTCCGCGAAGATCTGTACTACCGGCTCAACGTCATCAACATTCAACTTCCGCCGTTGCGGGAACGAAAGGAAGACATCCCGGCGCTGGTCGAGTTCTTCACCAGGAAGTATTGCGATGAAAACGGCAAGCCGATGTATCGATTCAGTTCGGAAGCGTTGAAGGTGTTGATGGACTATCACTGGCCCGGCAATGTGCGCGAACTTGAAAACGTTGTCGAACGCGCCGTCGTTCTGTCGCAGGACGAAATCATTGGCCGGGATCTGTTACCGGAAGCTGTTATTTCGCCTTCCTTACGCTTCGCGACACTCTCTTCATTCCCGATGACCAAGGACACATCGTTGTTCGAAATCATCGATTCCTTCGAGCGGCGCGTGATCGTTGAAATGCTGGAGCAGACCGGCTGGAGCCAGACCGAAGCCGCCGATAATTTCAAGATTCCGCTGTCGACGCTGAACCAGAAAATCAAACGTCACGGAATTGAAATCAAAAAGAAACGCGAACGTCTGGCCATAGTTCCCACCACCAAGTAGCCCGATGCCTGATCCTGTAACGCAGTTACGCCAGCGCGCCTCAAGGGAGCCCCGGCGAATCGTTTATCCGGAGGCCGCTGATCCGCGTGTTCTCCGGGCGGCTGCAAGCATGGTTGCGGCTCGAATGGTAAAGCCGGTTCTCGTGGGTTCGCCGCAGGCAGTCGAGAGCAAGGCTCACGAGCTTGGCCTCAGTCTTTCGCACATCGAGATTGTCGATCCGAAGACACCGGGCCTGGGCGATCGTTATGCGCATCTGCTCCTGCCGGATTGGAAAGCCCGGGGCATCACCGAGGTGGAAGCGCTCAAGCGGCTCGATAATCCGATGTACTTCGCGGCCGCCATGGTCCGCGCCGGCGATGCGGATGGATTTGTGGGAGGCGCCGCGACGACGACGGCGGATACGGTGCGCGCGGCTATTCACTGCATTGGTCTCAGCGGCACTTCGAAAACGGTTTCGAGTTTCTTCCTGATGGCGCTGCCCTCTATCAATCTCGTATTCGCGGATTGTGCCGTGGTGCCGATACCCACAGTACCTCAGCTTGCGGATATCGCGCTGGATGCCGCTTCCAATGCGCGCATCTTTCTGCAGGCTGAACCGCGTGTCGCTTTCCTTTCCTTTTCGACAAAAGGCAGTGCAGCCCATCCGTCGCTGGAGCGGATCCGCGAAGCCGTGGCGACCGTGAAGGCGCGGGCGCCGGAGCTTGTCGTCGATGGCGAACTGCAGGCCGATGCCGCGCTCGTGCCGGAGATTGCCCAATCGAAAGCGCCGACCAGTTCGGTCAAAGGCCGCGCGAACACATTGATATTTCCGGACCTTCAGTCCGGAAATATCGCCTACAAGCTGACCGAACGCCTTGCCGGCGCCAGAGCGATCGGCCCCATCCTCCAGGGTCTCGCCAGGCCCGCTAACGACCTCTCTCGCGGCTGCTCCGTGGACGACATCATTGATGTAACCGCTATCACGGCACTGCAGTCCGCAAATTAATTGGCGTAATTCGCGTCATTGGCGGCGCACATCCCCGTTTTTGTCGGAAGTTCTTACGTTAACTCTTTCGATACGCGGAGTGATTAGTACAAACTGGCAAGCCGCCCTCGGCGTTTTTTTAATCTTTCTTGGATTCAATGGCTTCATCTCCTTGCGCCTCACAAAAGTGGAAGAAATGATCAAAGAGATGAAAAAGAAGAACGGAAGATAGCGTGATACATCGCCTGGCCCACGAGTTTCGGCGGTCCCTGATTATCGTCGACGCGCTCGCTTGACGCGACAGATTCAACTAGCTAATCTAGCTAACTATGATGTCCGTCAATATGCACGACGCGAAAACACGTTTGTCCGAGCTTGTCAAAGCTGTCGAAGAACAGAATGAAGTCATCGTGCTCTGCCGCGACGGCCGCGAAGTGGCCGAAATGCGCCGCCGCACCAAGCGCCGCCTGGTGCGTGATCTCGCCCCCTATCCCAGATTCCGCGTCAAGCTCGTGCGGCGTTACCGCCCCGATGAGCCGCTCGCGGAAGAAGAGTGGCCCTTGGACCTCCGATGAACGTCCTGCTCGACACTTGCGCGCTTCTGGCGCTGGCGGCCGGCGCCCGCGCCGAAGCTCACGGCCGAGTACATGGCCAAATGGGAGATCCTGCGAAAGTCGCGCATGTCCGGATCGTCTGAATTCGATCCGAACGCCAAGTGTCTCTCTGTCGCCATGCCATCGATGATGGGGATGGCCTACGGCTCTTGTGCGGAGGGCCTCTCGTCGACCAAATAACGCCGCCTTTCAGGGCCCGAAGAGAACGCGCCTCCTCGTTGTCCATCGCGTTGACGCTCAGGTAGCGCGGGTTCGCGGCAAGGTGAGTGCGCAGCCCCCGGAACACAAGAGGCACAAGAAGCACAAAAATTATGTGCTTCTTGTGCCTCTTGTGGTTCCTGCCTTCTGTCGTTGTGTTTCTATGGGTTACTTCTTCTCTTTATCCTTATCCTTGTTTCCAAGACCGCCGGTGATACCGTCCACCTGGTATCCCGTTTGGATTTTTCGGATCAGTGCGATCTGGGCGGGCGTCGCGGTCTTGGGGTCGACGTTGGCAGTTGAACAGGTGAATCCACGCAGCGTGCACTCGGAGGTCGTGTGTTTGATTCCTCTTTTTTTCATCTCCGCGGTCATCACCTTCACCGCATCCGCATTGAATACGATTGCGTTGTTCGGTCGGAAGGTCCCGACGCCGATTGCGTAGTCGAGCGGCATCAGCGGCTCGATGCTTGAACCGAAAGCGCCATCGTTCTTCTTGCCGAGGTCATAGGCGCCTAGATCCGCGCCCTTGTCGATCATGTACTGGATGATGGGGACATCGCCGATGTTCGCTGCGACCATGAGTGCCGTAATGCCGTAGTCATCGGCCGCGTTCACGTCAATACCGAGATCGATCAGCAATTTGACGACTTCGAGCCTCTCGGCGGGGGTTCTTCCTTTGCTATAACCGGGGATAAACCCGGTGCCTCCGGCTGCCATCAGTACCGTCTCGTTGTCCCTGGACACAATTTTAGGATCGGCGCCGTGAGACAGGAGGAGTTTAACGAGTTCGATGTCGCCGGAGAATGCCGCGCGCATCAATGCCGTCGCGAAAACGATCCGCGGCGATCCGTCCCGCATACGGGCTCGCGGCGTGTTATTGATGATGGCGTTCGGGTTCGCTCCGGCATCCAGTAGTTTCGTGATCAGGGCCAGAGGATCCGTGGTCACGACCCAGGGAAAGTTCGGAGCCGTCTCCATGTTGCGGCGATCCACGGCCCAGAAGAGAGGAGTAAATCTCTGGGCATCGGCCTGATTCACATTGGCATGGTTATCGATCAGAAACGACGCGACTTCGTAACCGCCATTGAAGATCGCCAGCCCCAGGGCGTTTTTCCCGTCGCCGTCGGTCGCATTCACTTGCGCTCCAGCCGCAACCAAAAGGCGCGCGGACTCGATGTCGCCTTCCCGTGCCGCAAACATCAAGGGTGACAGCAAACCGCTGGAATTGTCCTCCGGAGCTTGACCGGGTTTTGACGCGACCGGCGTTGCTCCTTCAAAGCCGCGGCCGGTGGCCGACGGCACAAACTTCGTGCGGGCATTAACGTCGGCGCCCTTGTCGACGAGCATTTTGACGATCGCGGTATGGCCCTCGGCAACAGCCCACATCAAGGCAGTGGTATCGCCCCAGCTTTCCTTTGCGTTGACTTGGGCTCCATGGTCTAACAGCATTTTGACTGCGTCGGGCTTACCCGTGCGCGCGGCCATCATGAGCGCGGTGTCTCCGGAGTTGGTCAATGGCAGGTTCACGTCGGCTCCAGCCTTGATGAGTCTTTCGATCATCGCCGCATTGCCGTTGAGCGTGGCGAGCTGCATCGGCGTAGCCCCTTCACGGTTCGCCGCCGACACGTTTGCTCCGGCGCGTATCAGCAGGTCCGCCGTCTCGAGGTCATCCGACTGGACCGCCCAGTGAAGCGCCGTCGTCCCGTCGACTTGCGGTGCGTTGACATCCACTTTCCGCAGCAGCAAGGCACGCACAGCCTGCTTATTTCCGTTCATGGCCGCGTCTGCCAGTTCACTGGCCGCAGCGCCCACACTGCCGACCGCTAGCAGAACGACCACACAACACCCAATTGCGCGCCCCATCAACATTATGTTGTCTCCTTATAGAATCGTTCTACCATCCGGCTTGGTGATTGACAACGAGAATCTTATGAAAGTACATCGATCGATTATCGTAACACTTAGCTACAACAATTCGGTGGCTGGCGGGATGGTCACTTTCAAATACTCTTTCATCCGCTCAAGGAACTGGCGGGTGACCCGCTCTGCTTCGGTAAGGTCGCCGGCCCGGTAGGCGGTGATGATGTCTTGCTGATGCTCAACGCAGTCGGTTACGGTGCGCAGGATATCCTCAAGCTTGGTCGACGTTCTAATGAGGTAGAGAGCATAAAGAGGAATGACAGCGCGCTCCAGCTCCTGCTGCAGGTATTTGTTTCCCGACAACTTCCAAATTTGCCGGCAGAACGCCAAGTGAACCTCGAAAAAAGAGGTCAGATCCTGCTTTTCGGCCGCGCGCTTGACTCTATTGGCCAGACGTTGCAATTCTTCAATGCGTTGCGATGTCAATGCAGAGCCTGCCAATGACACTGCCAGAGGTTCCAACGCGATTCGAATGTCGAAGATTTGCTGCGCGTCGTTTGTACTCATATTGACGACTTGTGTTCCAGAGAAGGGCGTCCGCTGAACGAATCCCAGGTGCTCCAACTCAATCAATGCTTCCCGGATAAGGCCTTGTCCCACGCCAAATTGTTGGGCAATCTTTCCCTCGACAATGGGCTCGCCGGCCTTGAGGGCCCCGGAGAGCACAGCTTCTTTCAGAGACGCGACAACGCGCTGCTTCTTCGAAACGGGTTCAAGTTTTTGAAATTTTGAGCTCAATCTTAGGGTCCGCGCCGCCAGGCAATGACTGTCCGCAACAATCATGTTCATGTTCGCATAAATTCAAAAAAATGATGGCAACGAATAGCCACATTGAGATATAAGTCTTGAGATCAAATCCTCGACAAATAGATGTTCCGATGATCGATGATTTAATTAACGCAGTAGATGGAGCTATCGATGAAAAACAGACTCATGGTGGCCTGTATGGCAATCCTGTCTACTGTTGTCGGCTATGGGCAGTCGGCCGGACCACAGCGGCAGACTCCCGCGCCGGCCGTATCATCTTCAACGACTGCTGCAACACAGCGTACGCCGGCAACAGCCGCTCCAACAGCATCGGCAGCAACAGCCGCGAGCGAACGCGCGCTCCTCGATCAGTACTGCGTCACCTGCCATAACGACAAGACGAAAAGAGCAAATCTGTCCCTTGAAAAACTCGATCTCACAACTGTCGGCGATCACGCCGAACTGTGGGAAAAGGTCGTACGCAAACTTCGCGCAGGAGTCATGCCGCCGCCGGGTGTGCGGCGGCCCCCCTTGAAGGAATATGAAGGCGTTCGCGATTGGCTTGAAACCGAAATCGATCGTAAGGCGGCGGGTCGTACGAATCCTGGATCTGTCATACTCCATCGCCTCAATCGAACCGAATATGCGAACGTCATCCATGAACTGCTCGACCTCGATATCGACCCGGCGGCGTATTTGCCGTCGGACGATTCGGCGAGAGGATTTGACAATGTCGCTGGGTCGTTAACCATATCTCCGACATTACTTGAAGCTTATACGACTGCCGCAACGAGGATCGCCCGCATGGCGGTTGGATATTGGAAGTCACCAACTTTAGCGAACTATATTGCGCCGGGCGATACCTCCCAGAATCAACATGTGGCAGGGCTGCCGTTCGGTACCCGCGGTGGACTGCTGGTGACGCACAATTTCCCTGCTGACGGCGAGTACAAGTTCGAAATTCAGAACTTCGGCCTTGGCAAGTACACGCCCGGCGAAAAAATTGAATTTCTTGTCGACGGCGAGAGAGTTGAGCTTTTTGACTACGTTGGTGTGGGGCTGAGTCAGGGGATGCAGGCGGACAACGATGGCTCCATCGCCATCACCGTTCCTGTGAAGGCTGGATCGCACAAGGTCGGAGTGACTTTCCTGGCGACAAACTATCGGCCAACGCTCGATCTCATTAAGCAATATGAACGAAAGTCACTCGAGAATAACAGCATTCCGCAGTTGCAATATTACCCCGCGGTCGGCCTCCTGAGAATTCAGGGACCGTTCGGCGCTACGCGGCCCGCGGACTCCCGCAGCATGCGCAAAGTGATGACATGCCATCCTGCGACGGCCGCTCAGGAGGAACCGTGCGCCAAGCAGATCCTGACCGCGCTGGCCCGCCGAGCTTACCGGCGTCCCGTGGAAGCGCAGGATCTTGAATCCGTTATGAATTTTTATGAGGATGGCCGCAAGGCAGGTTCCTTCGAAGACGGCATCGAACTCGCGTTGAGACGACTGTTGACGAGTCCGCAGTTTCTGGTGCGTTCCGAGAAAGAACCCGCCAATCTGGCCACGGGCAAAACCTATCGGATCACCGATCTCGAATTGGCCAGCCGTTTGTCCTTTTTCCTGTGGAGCAGCATTCCGGACGATCAATTGATCAACCTGGCCGCTCAAAACAAGCTGAGCAATCCCGTCGTCCTCGAGCAACAAGTGAAGCGGATGCTTGCCGATCCTCGATCGGGGGCGTTGGTAACCAACTTTGCCGACCAGTTGCTGTATTTGCGGAATCTGCCTGCGACTTCGCCCGATGGCGTTCACTACCCCGACTGGGACGATGAGTTGAGGAAGGGTTTCCGTCGTGAAACGGAAATGCTCTTCGAGAGTGTCATGCGCGAGGACCGCAGTGTGGTGGATCTGCTGACGGCAAATTACACCTTCGTTAATGAGCGCCTCGCTAAACACTACGGCATTCCAAATGTCTATGGAGGGCAATTCCGCCGCGTCACTTTGGGCTCCGATTTGGATTACCGCCGCGGACTGCTGGGGCAGGGGAGTTTTCTGTCGGTCACATGGGTGCAGAATTTCCGCACCTCTCCTGTGAAACGAGGCGTGTGGGTTCTGGAAAACATCCTCGGCACTCCTCCTCCGGAGCCTCCACCAAATGTTCCTCCCCTTGAGGACAGTGTTGCCGGAGCCGAAAGAATTCTGACGTTGCGCGAGCAAATGACCATTCATCGCAAGAACGAGCCGTGCGCGAGTTGCCATAAGCTCATGGACCCGATCGGTTTTGCGCTGGAGAACTTCGATGCCGATGCGAAGTGGCGAACCAAGCAGGGCGGCGACGGCGGAGTTCCCATCGACGTGACATCGGAACTGTGGGATGGAACAAAGGTCAACGGGCCCGCGGAATTGAGACAACATCTTCTGTACTACTCTCCCCAGTTTGTCCGCATGATTTCGGAAAAGATGATGACCTTCGCATTGGGCCGCGGGGTTGAATACTACGATATGCCGGTGGTCCGTTCGATCGTTCACGATGCCGAGAAAAATAACAACCGGTTCTCTTCGCTCTTGATGGGCATCATCAAGAGCGCGCCGTTTCAGATGAGAACGAAAGTAGCCGAAAACGCTGCAAACTGAAGGCGTTAAAGGATATAATCGCTTGCAAAGGAGCCAGTAATGTTCATTACAAAGAAGCACATTCCTCGCCGTACATTTATGCGTGGTGTTGGCACGACCCTGGCCTTGCCGTTTCTGGAGTCTATGCTTCCGGCGCAGACGCCGCTGAGCAAGACAGAAGCGGCGCCCGGCGCAGTCCGGCGCTTTCTTGGTATATGGCATCCACATGGCGCCGCTCCCGGCTACTGGAGTCCGCTTCAGGAAGGTAAGGATTTCGAGTTCTCTTTTATCACGAAGCCGCTCGAGCCGTTCCGCGATCGCACGGTTCTGATCAGCGGCCTGGACATGAACGAGTCCTTCGCGACCGAGGATGAGCCCGGCGGCGATCACGCCAAGGGCGCGGCCTTATTGTCCGGCGCGCGGCCGCGGCGAAACGCCGTGAGTCCTTATCTGGGCGTCACGATCGACCAGTTAATCGCCGAGAAATACGGACGAGACACGATTCTGTCATCCATTCAGCTCGGAGTGGAAGATACGACGAACTTCGGCAACTGCAACTGGGGTTATAGCTGCGCATACACCAACTCCATATCGTGGCCCAATGCGACGACGCCGCTTCCGACAGAAATCAATCCGCGAGTGGCTTTCGAGCGCTTGTTCGGTGACGGGACCAATGCCGAAGAACGGCTTAAGGGACGAAAGCAGAATGCGAGCATCCTGGATTCGGTAACGCATGAGCTTGGCGCTTTCAAGAAAGACCTCAGTGCGGGCGATCGTACTCGCGTCGATAACTATACGGACAACATCCGAGAACTCGAACGCCGCATCAACATCGCGATGAACCGATCTGTGAAAGAGCCGAGTTCCGAGATCCCATTCGGCATTCCAGAAAGCAATCTGTCCCATTTCAAATTGATGTACGACCTGCTTGCCTTGGCTTTCGAAGGGGATATCACGCGCTCCGCGACGTTTATGCTGGGCCGCGATTTGTCCGGCTCCAGTTTCCCGGAGAGCGGGTTTAATGGAGGTTGGCATGGATCTTCTCACCATGGCGACAAGCCGGAGAACGTTGCCAACTACGCCAAGATGAACCGGTACCACGTACAGAACCTCGCGGCTTTCGTCGAGAAGCTGAAGAATATGCCCGAAGGCGACGGCACCGTGCTCGATCACATCCTGATCTACAAGGGAAGCAACATGGGCAATTCCCATCGCCATGCGCACGTGAAAGTTCCGGTGATTCTCGTTGGCGGAATCGATGGAACGTTCAAAGGAAACCGCCATGTTGTGTTCCCGGATGACACGCAGAAGACATCGAATATGCTGCTGACCATTCTGCATTTGTTCGGTATCCAGCGGGATAGCATCGGTCAAAGTTCAGGACCCCTTCCCGGACTTGCTTGAGGAAAGATGGAATGAAGGCGAGATTCGGAGAGCTGGCTCGGTTGCTGGTAATTATTGTAGTGCTGGCCGGGACGGGCGGCTGGGTTGCCGCGCCTGCACAAGCGCAGCGCGGTGCGACTCGGCCGAGAGTGTTGATGCCTCAGGGACCCGTCAGGGAAATCATTCGTAAGAACTGCACGGCGTGTCACGGTATCGATGACTATGCGTTTTTTTCTCTCGACCGCGCCGGATGGCAGAAGCTGATCGAGACCAAACACAAGACCGGCGACTTGTCGATTCCGGATAAGGACAAGTCGCTTCTCCTCGATTGGATCGTCAGCAAGTTCGGTCCGGAAACGAAGCCATTTCCACGAACCTACGTCGCTCCGGAGATCACGACATTTTTTTCGGATCCCGAAGCAAAGCGGCTTCTGGATAGAGCGTGTACAACGTGTCACGACAGCGAGCGAATCAACACCTCGAGGCGCACTGAGGAAGGTTGGCGAGTTCTCGCCGTGGACATGCGGGAAAGAGGGGCCCAGCTTACAGATGAGGAACTGGAACGTCTCGTCGAATGGTTAGGCCGCGTAAAGGGAACGAACCAGAACCAGTAACCACAAAGCCGGGAAATCGGGGAATTTAGCCACAAAAGGCACAAAAAGCACAAGAAATCCCAGAAGTCTTTTGTGCTTTTTGTGCCTTTTGTGGCTAAATTCCCCGATTTCCCGGCTTTGTGGTTTACTGCCGCTTCACACCTTTGAAAACGACGGGCAGCGTGCCGTAGCCGTCGAGCGCGATGGTTTTGGCCTGGCTATCGACCGTCACTTTTCCGACTATCGCGCCCTTGCCGTCGCCCTCTCCTTTGGAGTTCATCCGCAGTTCGATAATCGAAAACGCATAATCCGTCGGAGTGACAGATCCGGCTGGCTTCCACAGATTGCTCCACGCCCCGATGCGGCGATCGGTTGCAAGAACGATGCGCTCTCCGCCATCCGGCTGTGGCAGCCGATAGGCATACTTAATCGCATAACCCACAGTCTCGGAGGTCCACAGAATGCCGACCGTGGCCGCCTTCTTAAGGGCTGTTGCCAGGGAGCTCTCGGGCGTTTGTGCAGCCGCATCGTCCCCTCCGCGCCCCCCCGCGTGCGCCGCCACGACCGAATCGGAAAGCTGGATTGTCGGGATCCACGGCATCCGGATCCGCTGGAACATCGGCCGCAGCCGGGGCCGCCGCCGCAGCCCCACGTGAGCCCCGCGCTCCACGTGCTCCACGCCCGCCGCGTCCGCCTGCCGCGGGCGCCGCTGCCGCCGCGGTCAAACTCCACGCGGCGACGAACTCATCTCTTTGCGCATCCGTCGACCAGTTCGTCAAATTTATCTTCAGTGGCTCGCCGGCGCCACTAACGTTCTCAGTGGTTGCCGTGAAGCGGACGCCCGACCCGTTTGCCGGCGCCTGCGCCATCATTCCAATTGAGATGACCAGTATTCCCGGCATCAGGGCCAATAACTGGAATGGTCTAATTGCTTTGAGCCGCATCAAACCTCCTTAAGATTGCGAGAGTAAAAGCGCGCCTGTCAGCATACTCGCGCTGCCGCCCCGTTGGCCATAGGCTCAGTTCCTTGTTGGGCACAATACTCCGTTGAAATAACCGTATAGTCAAGCAATCTATCGTATAGTTTGCGGAAGATTCTAAGTAAAAGGGGGATGGATGAGAAGGATTTTACTTGCGCTGCTGCTTTTTGTGTTGCCCGCACACGCCTTCGGTCAAACGGCGAACGCCACACTGGGCGGAACCGCTTCCGATACTTCGGGCGCGCTAATTCCGGGCGTGACCGTCACGGCGACGAACACGAACACTGGTATTGTCAATACCGAGGTGACCAATGAATCCGGCGTTTACCAATTTGCCAGCCTTCAACCTGGGACTTACAAGGTAACAGCGGAACTGCCTGGTTTTCAGACCCAGGTGGCCAAGGCTATAAAGTTAGATTTCTCTGAGCAAGCCCGGTTCAACTTCACGATGCAGGTGGGGGCCATTACCAACTCGGTCGATGTCAGTGTCCAGGCGGATACTCTGCTCGCATCGTCATCGTCGGTCGGTACGGTACTACCCGAATACAAGGTGAACGATCTTCCTCTGGCGAACCGTGACGTGCTTGCCCTGACAAGCACGATGGCTGGCGTCGTTCAAGGTAATCAAACGGCCAGTTTTTCCGGAAGCCGAACCGGCGCGGTGCAGACGCTGGTCAATGGCGTTGCCGTGAATGACGGCCGTTACCAGACGGGTGTGTATTCGGCCACACAGTTGAGTCCGGACCTCGTTGACGAAGTGCGAATCCTTGTTTCACCCGCCGATGCGGAGACTGGGCGTGGCAGTGGCGCGGTTCAGGTCTCGACTCGGTCCGGAACGAACCAGTTCCGTGGCAGCTTGTTCTATACCAACCACAATTCCGCGCTCGACTCCAATACCTGGTTCAACAACTTTAATGGTGTAAAGACGGGTTACTCGAACCGGAACCAGTTTGGCGGGCGCATCGGCGGGCCGGTCCTCAAGAACAAAACATTTTTCTTTTTCGTGTACGACGGTCAACGAACCGAACAGCGGGCGAACATCAATTCCCCTGTCTTAACAGACCTGGCACGGCAAGGAATCTTCCAGTATTTTCCGGGAGTGCAGAGCGGCAATGCGTTGGCTGCCAATCCGACGGTCGATCTGAATGGCAATCCGGTGCGCCCGGCGGCCGCGACCGGACCTCTGTCATCCTTTAACGTGTTTACCCGCGATCCAAATCGGACTGGATTCGATCCGACAGGATACATGCAAACTTTGATCGCTAAGATGCCCCACGCCAACAACTGGACGACTGGCGACGGCCTGAACACGGCAAACTACCAGTTTGTACAGCGCCAAAGGGGTACGGAGTCCCCTTTTTCAGGGGCCGTCGAGGTGAACCGAGACCAGTTGAACTTCAGGGTGGATCACAATTTCAACTCGAAGAACAAATTCTTTTTCACCATCAGCCACGAGCACGTTTGGGCCGATTCACAACTGCCGGCATGGCCCGGAGGCGTTGCCGGAACGACGGTGCGGTATCCGGCGTCCTATACCTCATCGTTCGTGACCACTGTATCGCCGGCCATATTAAATGAGTTCCGCTTTGGCTTGCGGAATGGAAGCCAGAAGGGATATGCGGCGTATGACCGCACGGATATCGGAAAGTCTGTGGTCGACAGCCTTCCCACGGCAAATGGAATTCCATACCTTGTCCGGCCACTGACCTTCACCGACAATATCATCACTTACACCGTAGGTAGCCGCGTCCAATCGACCCCTCTATATCAATACGCAGACACACTTAGTTGGACTCGCGGTAAACACGCGTTCAAGGGCGGCGTTGAAGTCCGCTTTGGATCCTCCAAGAGTCAGCAATCGGCTCAGGCGATGCCGCTCGCTAATTTTGGCGCTGGGGGAGTCGCGGTGCAGGGAATCGCGACTGTAGCCGGGTTGGCCGCTGCCGATCAGACGAGCGCTCAGAACCTTTTGATCAATCTCGCCGGCTCCGTCGGTACGGTTAACCAAAGTTTCTTTCTGAACAGCTCATCCGCTCCCGCATTTCAGCAGTGGAGCGAAATGCCGAAAACTTCAGAGTCGCCGGACGGCTTTCCGCCGGGCAAGATACGGAACAACCATCAGCGTGAAATGAGCACCTTCTTCAAGGACGATTGGAAAGTCAGCCGGGCTGTCACGCTTAACCTGGGCGTGCGCTGGGACTATTACGGAGTGCCATGGGAGGAACACGGTCTGTTCGGAAGCCCGGCCGGAAACGGCGCCGGGGTGTTCGGTATCTCGGGCACCAGCTTCGCGGATTTGTTCCAGCCGGGGCGCCTGGCCGGTTCGCAGACGGTGATTGAGCTGGTCGGCAAGAATTCGCCAAATCCCAAAAAGCAACTTTATAAGGACGACTACAACAACTTTGGTCCCGCAATTGGATTGAGCTGGTCCCTTCCGTGGTTTGGCAAGGACAAAACCACGCTGCGCGCCGGTTATGGCATCAGTTACACGGGCGGCGGCAATGGGATTCTGTACGACTATTCGGCGAATGGCGCGCCGGGAGTTAACGATGATGAAGCGTTCACGTCGTCAGGGCTCCTCAGTCTTGCGAACATCAAGCTGCCGACTCGCGGCGTACCGTTCCAGCCGATTGGATTTACGGACCGCACCAAGGGTGTCGAGGCGTTTGACAACAATTTCGTGACGCCTTACGTTCAGAATTGGAACCTGGAAATTCAGCGCAGCCTGAGCCACAACCTTTCGCTGGCGGTCCGGTATGTCGGGAGTAAAGGCACGAAGCTTGAGGGAGAAGTCGCGACCAACGAAGTGAACATCTTCGAGAACGGAATACTCCAGGCTTTCATCGATACCCGAAATGGCCTTAACGCGCCATTGTTCGATAAGATGCTGAACGGACTGAATGTTACGGGAGCGGGTGTCGTGAATGGCACGACGCTGACCGGATCTCAGGCGTTCCGTACCAGCACGGCGACGAAGAGCTTTATTGCCAACGGCGATGTTGGCGCTTTCGCCGCCTACCTGAACAACTCGACGAACTTTACAAATCTCGCTGGCGGCATCCCGCGTAACGGCGGATTCGCGGAGAATTTCATTACTGGGAATCCACAATTCAATACTGCAGCTCCGGGAGGGACAACGACTCCAGGGAACGCGACGTTTATAACGAATATTGCGGATTCCACCTACCACTCATTGCAGGTCGAAATGAACAAGCGGCTGTCGAAGGGGTTCAACAGTCAGACTTCCTACACATGGAGCAAGTCTCTCGGTCTGTTCGACAACGACGGCGGCGCTACTTTCAGAACTCTGCGCAACAGGAGCCTGAACCGGGGGCCGCTAGGTCTGGATCGTACCCACCAGATCACCAGCAACGGCACGTTCTCGTTACCATTTGGGTCGAACCGGGCGCTGCTCGGCAATGCTCCCGCAATCGTTCAGCGGCTGGTCGAGAATTGGCAGGTATCCGGGATCTTCAATTGGAAGTCGGGCGCGCCTCTGAGCCTGACCACGGGCAGGTCGTCGTTCAATTCAGGAAGTGAAGCGCCTGTGGTCGTGGGAGCCCTTCCCACCAGCACGGGAAAGGTCACGATCACATCGACCCCGGGCGTGGTGACATACTTCAATGGTTTCGGACAGGTCACGGATCCGGCAAAAGCCGGCGTCACAGCATTAAATACAACCTCTTCTTCGAACAGCGAGTTGGCGATCACGGATGCTTCGGGCAACCTTCTTTTTGTGAATCCAGCTCCGGGCCAGCTCTCCAATCTAAGTAAAGGCTACCTCCGTGGACCGTCTTCCGTTAGTCTCGACATGAACCTGAGCAAGCACATTCGAATTTCGGAAACGAAAAACTTGGAATTCCGAATGGATGCGATCAACATTCTGAACCACCCGATCTGGGGCGCGCCGAACACCAGTATCAATAGCACCAGTTTCGGACGCATCACCAGCGCGACCGGAAGCCGAAGCTTCACCAGCAACATTCGCCTGAATTTTTAGCGCCAGGAAATAGCCGCGAACCAGCCCGTTGCACAGACGAAATGCACTGTAGCGGCGGTCTATGACGTCTATGACCGCCGACACCCAGCAAGACGTTGCACCGTCGGCGGTCATAGACTTATAGACCGCCGCTACAGCAAAAGCATCCTTAAGTGAACAGCATTGGGTTTAGCGGTCGGAATCAACCGATCCCACGAGACGAGTTCCAAGGTAGCGCTTCATCTTAATCAGAAAATCACGCGCAATACCCCGAGCCTCTTCCGCATCGCCGTGTTCGTACGCCGCAAGAATCTTGTCCTGATGCTCCACACAGTCTAGAACTGTCTGAACAATGCCTTCCCGGCTATACGAGCGCCGGATCAGGTACAGCGCATAAAGCGGGATCACGAGGCGCTCGAGCGCCTGGCACAGATACCTGTTTCCGGACAAACTCCAGATCTTCTTCCGAAAACTCAAATGGTGTTCAAAAAATGCGTCCAGATCCTCCGCTTTGCATGCGGCTCTCGTCTTTTCGGCCAGTTCTTTGAGTTCATTCGCGGCCGTTACAGCCGCGTTTTGTCCCGCAAGAAAGACGGCCAGCGGTTCCAATTCAATCCGAATGTCGAATATCAGTTGGGCATCGACCAGCGTCAGCTTCGATACCTGCGTTCCCGAGAAAGGAGTTCGTTGGACGAAACCATGGTGCTCCAACTCGATGAGGGCTTCGCGAATGAGTCCTTGACCGACTCCAAACTGTTGCGCCAGCTTGCCTTCTACGATCTGTTCGCCTGCCTGAATCCGCCCTGAAATAATGGCTTCCTGCAGCAGACTGACAATCCGCGTCTTCTTCGATACCGGCTCAATCTTTTGAAACGTTTCAGCCATAGGTCCTTCTCGGACTTTATTATATTCACTTAATCAATTGCCG
>Ga0207099_1008_pt1 | contig 45641 bp, 38 predicted proteins | sample Alteio_BWMinHeat_85_FD_153521 | JGI IMG/M metagenome (GOLD analysis project Ga0207099, IMG submission 153521) | Enriched cells from forest soil in Barre Woods Harvard Forest LTER site, Petersham, Massachusetts, United States -... | ecosystem: Environmental > Terrestrial > Soil > Temperate forest >... | reverse complement strand
ACTGTCCGGTATCCTGACCGGAATGGGTTCGCTTTCACGGCACAATCCATGACTTCGTTTGCGATTTGTCTATTATGTTTTGCCGGAACCTTCACGCTTGCACGCCGCTCGCTGGTGTGGGGACTGGCCGCCTGCATCGGAGTGGGTTACGTTTTCGGTGTTTTGAAAGCGAACATTTTCGATACGTTCTCGTTCTTCATGTGGGACGCGTCCGTACTGGGTTTTTATGCCAGCTACTTCTCAAGGCGGTCCTCCCCCGGAGAGCTTGCCCGAACGGAGGGTTTGCGGCTCTGGGTTGCGGCATTGATTGTGTGGCCTGTGCTCCTAACCTTGGTTCCGGTCCAATATCCGCTAGTTCAACTTGTCGGACTTCGAGCAAATGTATTTCTCCTGCCCTTCCTGCTCATCGGCGCGCGCCTGAAACCCGAAGAATTCGACGAACTTGCTTCTCTCCTGGCGGTACTGAACCTTGGCGCCCTGGGCGTGGCAATGATCGAATATTTCTTTGGCCTGGAACAGTTCTTCCCGAGAAACCAGGTCACCGAATTGATATACAACAGCAGAGATGTCGCTGGTTACACGGCATTTCGCATTCCTGCATTCTTCACCAATGCACATGCGTACGCCGGAACCATGGTCATGACTATGCCTGTTTTACTGGGGGCATGGGTCCGTCAAAGCATCCCCTGGCGCAGAAATCTGGTATCCGCCGGAATCATGGCTGGCCTTCTGGGTGTATTCCTCGCCGCCAGCCGCACGCATATGATTATGCTATGCGCGCTCATGGTCTTCGCGTTATTGAGCGGCGAATTGAGGTCGCTTTCGAGAGCGAGCCTGATCGTCATGCTTATCTGTATGGCGTGGCTGGTGTCCAACAACGAAAGGTTGCAACGCTTTACGACATTGCTCGACATGGAGACGGTTACGCAGCGTGTTTCATCGAGCCTCAATCTGCCATTTGTAGAGGCAGCGCTTCAGTATCCGTTCGGCGTCGGCATGGGGGGCGGGGGCACCAGTATTCCGTATTTTCTACAGAACGAAATCCTCCAGCCCGTTGCCGCCGAAAATGAGTATGTCCGAATCATGCTGGAGGAAGGAGTCCTCGGCCTGTGCATGTGGGTCGCATTCATTGCGTGGACGGCCACACGGCGCGACAGCGGACACATGCGAGTTTCGGCCGGGCGCAGATTGGCGCGGTTTTTGACGGTGGGTTATTTCATCATGGCGTGTCTTGGAACGGGCCTGCTGGCATCGGTGCCGCAATCGTTGTTACTGTTTCTGGCAGCCGGCTGGGCATCTTCCGGAGCTGAATCTGCCGTTGGCAGAACGCGTTTCGCGGAACTGACAGGAACCGGAAGAGCTTTTCTCTTCAGGGATTCGAAGGCGCAAGGGGCATCTTGACGGAATGGCATGTGATCACCGGTGAATACCCTCCGCAGCCTGGCGGTGTCAGTGACTACACCCGGCAGGTCGCGTTGGGGCTTGCTGCCACTGGCGACATTGTCCACGTGTGGTGTCCTCATCACGATGCGCCGCCCCTCGACGATTCCGGTGTGATCATTCATCGTGATCTGGGCGCTATGACGCCGCTTGATCTGCTCCGGGCCGGGCGCATGCTCGACGAATTTCCCAAGCCGCGCCGAATCCTTTTGCAGTGGGTGCCCCACGCGTTCGGTCTTCGATCGGCAAACCTGCCATTGAGCTTTTGGATCTGGAACCGCGCTTTTACACATAAGGACGACATCGAGCTCATGATTCATGAGCCTTACCTTCCCATGGGTCAGGAACATCTAAGGCATAGCGCGCTGGCTGTTGCTCACCGGATAATGTTGGTGCCGCTCCTGGCAGCTGCAAACCGCGTGTGGATGGCGATCCCCAGTTGGGAAAAATTTTGCCGTCCATATACTCTCGGCCGGTCCGTCCAATTCGATTGGTTGCCGGTTTTCAGCAACATACCGGTTCACGAAAAGTCCAATGGCAGCCGGGCCGTGCGAGCCCGTTATTTGCCCCCGGGCGGATTCCTGATCGGACACTTCGGCACGTGCAGTGGAGCAATCGGAGCCACATTGCGAGCGGTCCTTCCGGAGTTACTGAACCATCACAGAGAACGCGCAGTCCTGCTCATCGGACGAGGCAGCCGGGAGTTGTGCGATCAACTGCGGCAGGCGTATCCCCCATTGCGTGATCGGATTCATTCGACCGACAACCTCTCGAGTAAAGACGTTTCTTCCCACGTTTCAGCCTGCGATGTGATGTTGCAGCCTTATCCGGACGGCGCCAGCTCACGCCGCGGCGGCTTGATGGCGGCTTTGTCGCACGGTAAACCGATCGTCACCACTTCAGGTCACCTGACCGAGCCGCTCTGGCACGAAAGCGGCTCAGTCGCGCTTGCGCCGGCTGGAAATCACCATCAGATCGTCATTTCAGTGGAGAAACTGCTGGCGGATAAATGTGAAAGAGAACGGCTTGCCAGCTCCGCCCGGAGCACTTATGCACGCCGATTCGCTTTGCCCAACACCATCCGCATGCTCCGAAACGAGGCCGCATCACCTTTGTAAGAATGCAGCGACCAAGGGTTGCAGGCACTCCGCGACAGCTTCATTGCCGGCAGCGGAGTAATGCGGTTTTCCATTGAGAAAGAGCTGTTCCCGGGGAACTTTGGCGGTCAGGCAAGATGTCAAATCGTGAATCTGGATTTCTAGTGGCGCAAGGATTTCTCCGGCCCGATTTTTGAGCTGCCCCCCGCCGGCCTCGAAATGGGACCGGCTTGGCAAGTACACGATTAGAGGCTCCGTCCCACGATCACGCGCCGTCGTCACGAACTCCTCGATCAGCCGGCTTCCGAGTTGAGCAATGACCTCATCGCTGGTTTGAGCTGTCCGCACCGGCCACACTGGAAATTCAGTTGCGATGAGCCGCAGCAGATACGATCCGCGAAGAGGATGCTGTTTCCACCGGTACGGATCGAACTGGAGATCCAGATCGAGGAGGGGTAATTCCCATATCGACCGGCTTGCAAAGATCGTGCCGGGCGGGAGGTTGGGAACGTTGAGCAGCTGCAGTTTTCCACCGTCCTGGATGAACCGCGGCTTTGAAAACGGGTACTCCCAGCCACGGAGAAACGGATAGACACTCGCGCAGCGGTAGAGGTCATCCTGGATGAAAGAGAGTACTGAAACCCATGGCGCCCATTGCGCGCCATCGCGTTTGAACCGCAGATAGGCCTGGTCCACGCCGTATCCGTCGACTCCGAAATTGAGCACCTGCGCCGCAGGCAGATTTAGCGCGAGATGGTGGGACCACGATTGCTCAAATGGCACGTCCATCCCGAAGGTGAAGGAGTCACCGAAGAGCGCGATTCGTTGCGTGAACGGCTTCGTGCCAAGTGTTTCGCCACGCCGCATGCTGCGGAGGCCTTCGGTGCTGCTTTTGTACATTCCGTCCTGGCTCTCCCGGCTGGAACCGACCGTCCAGCCAAGAAGGGGATCTTCAACGAAGAACGATGTATCCGAGCGGCTTCGATTCAGATAACTTAAATTCGTGCTCGTGAACGCCTTCCAGTCGTAGGGCACCAGCGGGATTTCACCGATACGCACGCCGAGCGGGTCAGGATGCGCAATTACTCGCAGGCTCACCTCGGCCAAACCGAAGCAAACAAGGACGGCCGAAACGTTTATAGCAAGAAGCAGCCAGAGTGCCTTTCGGTCCCCAGCAGACCTTTTGTACGCCAAGGCGAGCAGGCCCACTCCTGCGGATGCTCCCAACAGCAAAGCAACCGTGAGCCATCGAAGCCGGCCCGACCATAGACTCTGACCCGATTCGCCGGAAGTCCTGTAGGCAATGAGCCCTGACAGCAGCAGGGCGCCAATCAATAGATATGTTCCAATTGCAAGCAGCCATTGCGCCGGGACGCAATGCATTGGCAAGAAAGCCTTTTTTTTTGGCCGTGAAGCTTCGAGCATTTGAGCACCACTCGATTTACCGCATGCCCCTACTCTGCCCCAACCGGTGAGCATCCGAATTCCACCTTTTAGAGAAGTTCGGTATCGGACAGCTGTAAAAAGTGGAATGGTAACACACACGTCCATGTTCGCCTCCGGTGACGCCGCGCCTCATGTACAACCAGCGTAAGGGCTTAGAGGAGAGGACCGTAGTTGGCAACGTAGATGCCTTAGGTTTCGCACCCAATGATTGGGGAAACAGTTGGTACAAGAGGCAAGATGTCGGCATCACAAAGCAACAGGGGTTCTGCCGCGATAGTTTCAAAGCAGCAATCGTCCTCACACCATGCTCGTCTCGGCGTCATTTGTGACTTCGTGGAAGAGAACTGGCCAAGCATGGACTTGGTTGCCGACATGTTGCTCGCGCAATTGCGCAATGGCCCGCCCACGGGTATTGACGTAGAACGAATCCGGCCGCCGATGGCGCGGCGATTCACGAGAGAAGGCTGCTCGAGTTCGAAACTCGCGTTCAGCGCTGACCGCTTATTCAATCGATTTTGGGATTATCCCAGATTCTTACGAACCTACCGGGAAGCGTTTGACGTCTTTCATGTGGTCGATCACAGTTATGCGCAACTGGTTCTGGAATTACCCCCTGGACGAACACTGGTAACCTGCCATGACACGGATGCCTTCCGATGCCTGCTTTACCCGGACGGCGTAAGCTCGGCGCCATTTCGAGCGATGGCCCGCCGAATACTTCGCGGACTGCGCATGGCTGCGCTGGTTGTATGCCCAAGCTTGGCGACTTACGACATGCTGCGCGCGCATAATCTGATTGCAAAGGAAAAGCTTCGAGTCGTACCGCTCGGAGCGCATCCCAGCTGCTCGGCCCAACCGGATCGTCCGGCGGACCTGCAAGCCAGGCTTTTGTTGGGGGAACCTGGCGCAGGCGGAGCCAATCTCCTTCACGTAGGAAGCACGGTCCCGCGCAAGCGCATCGATTTCCTGCTCAGAATCTTTGCTCAAGTGAAGAACCAGTTTCCGGGAGTGCGCCTTGTCCACGTCGGTGGACAGTTAACGCCTCGTCAGGAGTCGATCGTTGACGAATTAAAACTGAGAGATTCAGTTCTCGTCCTCCCCTGGCTGGACCGGCAGGTCCTTGCGGCTGTGTATAGACAGGCTACAGCCGTTTTGCTTCCGTCAGAACGCGAGGGTTTCGGCTTACCTGTAATCGAGGCCATGGCTTGCGGTACGCCGGTGGTTGCAAGCGATCTGCTTGCTCTGCGGGAAGTGGGGGGCGATAGCGCCATTTATTGCCCCGTGAGCAACGCCGCGAATTGGACTGAGGCGATATCGGGACTCTTACTGGAACGGCATGACGCGCCCGATGCGTGGCAGGCCCGCCGCAATCGAGCGATACTCCAGGCCAGCCGCTTCACCTGGACCAATTACACGCGGCGGATGGTGACGATTTATCGCGAGGTTCTCTCTGGAGTAAGCCCGATTTTTGGAGAATTTGCCTCATGTTGAAGTCTCGCAGCCGCCTCAGTGTTCTGCAAGTCGGCAAGTTTTATCCGCCCTATGCCGGGGGCATCGAAACGCACCTGGAAGATCTCTGCACGCAATTGCACAGCTTTGCCGACGTTCGGATCATCGTCGCCAATACGGATCGCCGCACTGTCACCGAAAGAGTCGCGGGCATGACCGTGCATCGGGTAGGGACAATTACAAATCTTGCGAGAGCTCCCATATCACTGGGCATGGTGGCCGCGATCCGTCGTTCGCCGGCACATATCGTACATATTCACTGGCCGAATCCGGCAGCGGTTCTCGCGTATCTCGCAAGCGGTCACACTGGCCGGCTTGTCATCACGTATCACAGCGACATCGTCCGGCAGAAATTTGCGGCTTCCCTGTTCCATCCGATTCTCAAGCTTGTGATGGCTCGGTGTGCAGCGGTCATCTCCACCTCACGGAATTATCTGGATACATCGCCCGTTTTGCGTCAATTCCGCGAGCGCTGTCATGTGATTCCTTACGGCATAACAGCGGGCAAACTAGCCGCTCCAGATCACGAAATGGTAGAGAGCCTGCGGCGCGAGCACGGACCTCGCATCGTTCTGGCTGTGGGACGGCTCGTCTATTACAAGGGTTTTGAATACCTGATCCGAGCGATGCGATCCGTGAACGCGCGAGCTTTGATTGTCGGCGACGGACCGCTCCGCGAAAACCTCAAGAAACTAGCTGCGTCCTGCGGTGTGGCAGACCGTGTCGTTTTCGTTGGTGAGAAGCAGGGCAAGGACCTGGTTTCGTACTTCCATGCCGCTGACGTGTTTACTTTACCGTCGATCGCGCGGAGCGAGGCATTCGGAATCGTGCAACTTGAAGCCATGGCCTGCGGCAAACCTGTCGTCAACACACAGCTCGATTCGGGAGTTCCATCCGTGTCGCTTGATGGAATTACCGGTTTGACCGTGCCTCCTGCTGACTCCGAGTCGTTGGCGTCGGCTCTAAACAGACTGCTTGATAATGACGATCTCCGCCGCCGTTACGGTGAAGAAGGCCGAAGACGAGTCGAACGGGAGTTCACACTGGAAACAATGATGCAGAAGACTTCGCGGGTGTACCGGCAAGTCATGGAGTCCTCGCCGCTCGCCGGCGAAGAAAAGCTGGCCCTCCGGCCTCAATATTATGCGGGACTATCAAACATCCTGGACTAAACGTCTCTTTGATCTGTCGCTCTCGATGCTAGGGCTGGCGGCATCAGCGCCGCTCTGCGCGATTATTGCGATCGGCATCAAAATGGAAGACGGCGGGCCTGTGTTTTACTCACAGCACCGAGTGGGCAAAGGAGGCGCGAGATTCAAAATCTGGAAATTCCGTTCAATGAATCCCAAGTCCATCGAGCCGTATGAAGTTCTACAAAGCCACAATGACAAACGTGTCACAACAGTTGGGCGTATCCTCAGAACAACAGCAATGGACGAGTTGCCCCAACTCTGGAATATCCTCAAAGGCGATATGAGCTTCGTTGGGCCCCGGCCCCTCGTGCCGGCGGAAATCGATGTTCATTGCCCGGGCGAAATCGTTCCACTCGAAAAGATTCCCGGATACGAATCCCGGCATCGGGTCACTCCAGGACTAACCGGCCTGGCTCAAATTTTCGCATCGCGCGACCTGCCCAGACGTCAGAAGTTTCGTCTGGATCTGCTGTACATTAAAAAGCAGTGCTTCCTTACCGACCTCTGGTTTGTTGTGCTTACGTTATGGATTACACTTCGCGGAAGATGCGATTACCCCGGCCGAAAAATCAGCCGCCGGCTTGTAACGCCCCCCCTTACCGCCACACCGTCGATTGAGCTGCATAGCGGCCGAAGAACAGGCGAGACCTGGGCGGCTGGCGCACTGCGGGAATTAACGGATTAACCACAGAGACACAAAGACACAGAGAAAAGCCGCTTCAAGGGATTTTTGTAGCGGCTTTTCTCTGTGTCTTTGTGTCTCTGTGGTTAACTCGCACTCCTAATTGCACGCGGTCTGCGAATTCGCCTTGACACAGCGGCGGATTCTCCATTAGCTACACCTGTCCGTTTCTTCACCCGCCGGACACCAGTTCCAAATGGGCATAAAACCAGTCACAAATGTTCCCTCGGGCTCTTCCGCCGGGTACCTCGCTGCGCTCTCGCTTATCTTTGCATATGCCGTCTTTCAGTCTGGTGGGATGCTGGATACCGATTGGGACCGGTGTATGGTCAGCCTGGGCCTCCTGGCAATGGTTTATTTTCGTTTCACAAACAAAGACGATCTCGCGCCGCCGGCGCAATGGTGGTTCCGCTGGCCCCCGCTGCTGTTGCTGGGATTCATCGGCCTTCAGCTTGTGCCGTTACCGATGTGGTTATTGCGGGTTGTCTCGCCAGCTCGAGCCGGCCTTTTGCAATCGCTGGGTCAGGTACTTCCAGGTATGGCCTCAGCACCGATCAGCGTCTTCCCCTCGGCCACGCTGGCACACTTTTTGCGTGCAGGAGCATACACCGTCGTATTTGTCATGGCGCGCGAACTGGCCTGGAGAACGATCGGCCGTCGATGGTTGATAGTCGCCCCGATTGTGATTATCGCCGGGGCTGAAGCGGTCTTTGGTGTGCTTCAGTATGATTCGTCAACAGCGTCCGTTGCGCATGGAACATACGTCAATCGGAATCAATTCGCAGGCTTACTGGAGCTGTCGTTGCCGTTCGCAGTCGCTTACCCGATCGCAACCATGATGGCGCGCCGGCACCGGCCATTTCGTCTGGCCGTGCTGGCTGCGATGTCCGTGGCGCTTGCGGCTCTGATCCTGCTCGGAATCATTCTTTCATTGTCGAGGATGGGATTTGCCGCGTCGCTCTCGTCACTTTTCGTCCTGGGTTGCCTGACGCTGGGTGCACGCGCATCAGCATCCAGGCGATTGGCCGCCGGAGCCGCCGCCGCTGCTGCTGTTATAGCCGCGTCCGTTTATCTCGCTCCAGATCCCTTGATCAACCGGTTCGCCGAGATCCGGGGAACCACGGAGATTGCAGATAGTACGTCGATTACACGGCCCCGGCTGTGGAAAGACGCGTGGTCGTTAGTTACGGACTATCCTATCGTAGGATGCGGATTGGGCGCGTTCGGGCAGGCATTCCCGAAGTACAGAACCTTCCTGCCGCAACTGGCCGTCGATTTTGTCCAAAACGATTATCTGCAGTTCCTGGCGGAACTCGGCGGAATCGGTTTTGGGATTGCGGCCTTTGGGATGATTGTTGTCGTCCTATCGGCTGCCCGCGCAATTTTCCGGAGTGCCGATTCTTCCAAACGACACCTCGCCATCGCATGCCTGGCGGCCCTGGCCGCCATCCTCATCCACAGCTTCACCGATTACAACCTTTATATCCCTGCTAATGCGATGCTCCTGGCATGGATCGCCGGCGTCGTGGCCAGCCTGAATTTCAGCTCGCGGGGGTCATTCAGGACCTGACGAGGGAAACACCATCGATCCACACTTTACCGCTGATCTTGTTATCGAACTTCCCGGATGGTTGCCGCACAACCAGGATACGAAGCAAGCGTACGGGTCCGGACAAGCTGAAATCCAGGTCGACTGGCGTCCAATCATGCGTTCCTCTCAACCGCGTGGTTTGCAGAGTCAGCCCGCCGGATGAATCCACAATCCGAAAACCGATGCCCTCATCGGTGGTCAATTCAGACGTGCGGACCAATGCTTTGAAGTGGTAGCGGCCAGGAGGCGCCACGACATCCTGCGTCACGGAATTGAAGTCGATATTGCTGTCTCCAGCGAATGCAATCTGTAACGAGGAGGAACCGGAAAATGCCACAGTGAAGTCACGTCCTATCTGCACGCCGCTGGGCTGAGCAAATCGCCAATCCAGCCCGGCCTGAAGGGGCTCCGATTCAAAGCCCCCGTTAAAAACGAGATTAGGGTTGAGGTAGGTATCGTCCTGACGGCCGGCGCTGCTCTTCCAGGTTTCGGCAGCGAGAGAATATTCGCGCTTCTTTGAGAGAAAATCGACGTAATCCCCCGCTAAAGTGTCGTCCGCCAGTGAATGGCCTCGCAGCCAATCCCAGGCCTTCCTGACGTCTCCCAGTCCCGCATCGTGTGCGAGTAAGTACCGCAAATAATCCTGCGGCAGACGGCGGTCCCGCGGAATGCCGTGTTCAAGCGAGTCGAGGACGTCACTTCGCCCGGACAGGTATGTGCTGAAAACGAGTTCTTTGTACTCGGGCACGAGTTCGAGCATCTGGCCCATGTATTCATGGCTTCGTCGTGGTTCCTGGATTCGCTCGTAGAACTGCGAGGTTCTCCAAAAGACGGGAGGACTCTCCGGTCCAAGCTCTACAGCTCGTGTAAAGCAATACTGCGCCTCCTGGACTCGCCCGGCATCGAGCAATGCCTCGCCAAGATCGCACCATCGATCCGGAGAAGCAGCATTTCGCCGAAGCGCCTCCTGCAGATTGGCCACGGCAAACGCCGCACTCTGGTTGTCAGTCCTGGGCAAACGATCTGCAGCATCCAGGAGCAATCTGTCGGAGCAAGCCAGGCTCCGGCAGACAGAACGCTCCAACGCCGGGTCAAGACGGTATCGAAGATCGGCCAGATACCTGATGTTTGGAAGTAGCGCGAGAACCGCGCCCAGGGCGACTGCAATTTTTTTCATTGATGCACAGTGGGAAAACTAACAGAAAAATATCGTCGATGCCAGTTGACGAATGACCAACCGCTTCGTACGATACCCTCGGGAAGTTGTGTATGGATAATCTTCAAAAGCCCGCTGCAGACAATCCGAATCAGCCGAAATCGCGAAAGCTCACGGGCATCAAATCGCTCAGCGAGAGCCGCATTGAACGCAACGGCTTGAAGCCCGGCTCTGTGGCTCCCGAATTCACGATGCCGGACATAAACGGCCGTTCGATTTCGCTTGACCAGTATCGCGGCCGCCGCGTTTTGCTGGTGTTCAGCGACCCGCATTGCGGCCCGTGCAATGAGCTTGGGCCACACCTCGCGCGCGCCTATCGGCGCCGGCGCGCAAGCACGGCGGAAATTATCGTAGTAAGCCGCGGCGATTTAGAGGAGAACCGGCAAAAGGCCGAAGCGCATGGTTTCGAATTTCCCGTTGTTCTTCAGGACCGATGGAAGCTGTCGAAGAAGTACGGAATGTTTGCGACGCCCGTTGCGTTTCTGATTGGTGAGGACGGCCGCACGAAACGCGAAGTCGCTGTCGGCTTTGAGCAGATCCGCAACGTGCTGCGCGACGAGTTCACACCTGGCCGGGTCGAGAGGCTCATCGAGACTGTTGGGGAAATTTCGGGAACCCTGTCCAATCCAATGCCGCGAAGACACGCATTCCGCGCGGCTTGTTTCATGATCGCCGGTGCGTTTCTTTCCGCCATTGGAATGCCGACGACCGCTCTCGCTGCATGCAGCTCGGGCTTTACAGCATGCGGTACCGCGTGCTGCAACAACAGCAATCAAATATGCTGTAATGCATCGTCGAATACTTGTTGCTCTACCTCGTTGGTGTGCTGCAATGGCAAATGCTGCGCAGCCGGTCAGGTATGCATAAATGGGGGATGCCAACAGCAATTCCTGCCCTGAGCAGCGTTCGCCCTTGATATCCCCGCCTCCTGTAGCGGCGGTCTATGACCGCCGAGTATCTCTCAATTGAAGGATCGTCGGCGGTCATAGACCGCCGCTACAGAAACGCAACCAGAACAGAATTCTATAAAGACTAACTATCTGGAAGGAGCCCGGCCGGAAGGAGCACCGGGCTCTTGTGAAGAAGGGGGTCCTGAATCTCAGGCGCTGAGCTTCCCGCCTACGGTACCGATACGAAGCGCACTACGGCATCGCGGCCGGCTGTAGAGAGGAGCCCCGGGGAAGCGCAGGCGTGTCCGAGCCCTTTCCCTTTTGTGCGCGGGACTGTCTCGTCATCCAGCATCTTCGTGAGATCGATCACCGCAACACGCCGGGCAGGATCCCCTGGCCAGCTCGCGACCAAGGCCATCGCATGGCCGTTAGCCGGACTCTCGTAGGCCGTCACAGTATGGGGATCGAAGCCTGTCTGGAAGCCGCCGGGAATACTGCACGTGACCCAGTCGCTGATAGCGGGAGACGAATCTCCTCCTTTGTCTTTGGGCAGCAGAATGGCTGTGATATTGCCACCGTTACTGTCAAAGCCGAATTCCCCTGTAACGATTCCCGTATGAGTACCCTGCGCCACGGCTATTCCGTTCGCTCCATTGCTCAGATGCGACTCCGATAGGGTCTGAATCTGCGACGGCGCATTCCACGTGCCCGCGGATGTGGTTTTGGCCCGGTTCAAATCGGCTATATACACCATGGAGGGATCGCCTCCCCACACGCTTGCCAGAGCGATTCCGGTAGCGCAGTCCTCTCCGGCCGAAGCAAAAGCTGGGAAAGAGCTCTTCTGGAAGAAGGCAGGCTGCTTCCCACCATTGTTTATGCCATTACCGTCGTCTTTGTTGTCATTGTCGCCCTTGTTGTTGTCGCCGTTCCCCTTGTTGTCGTTGCCGTTCCCCTTGTTGTCGTTGTCGCCCTTCCCGTTGTTGTCGTTGTCGCCGTTCCCCTTGTTGTCGTTGTTTGCGAGCCTGACGATTTCGTAGTTGCCGTGTTCGTTGGGCGACAATATCAAGTTGCGGATCGGATCGAACAGAAAGCCTGCAGAAATCTGCCCTTTGCCACTTTGGTCTGTGTCTGTCGCCTGCGACGCAAATGCCGTTTCAAACTTGGGCGAAGAACCCAAATCCAGCAACTGGAACCCCCCGGGACTCATGGGAGCAGAGCCGAGGTGAAGCCCGATCACAGCCACGTTATGAATAGGGTCCATCGTGACTCCGCAGTTTGTGCAATTACCTTCGATGAACATGTTCATTCCGGCCCCACTGCTCCTCAAGGTGGACTTGAGAGTCGTACCGGAGATTACATACACGTTGGCGTTATTCCCTGTGCAGATTGTCTGGCCCGTTGCAGCGTTCGAAGCGCACGAATTGACGCCTTCCGGCTCGTTCGGCCGGGGGGCCGGGGTAACGATCTGCTTCGGTGTAATGCTGTTACCCTCGATATTCATGACGCTGATATTAGGCACCGGCCAAAGCCAAGCTCCCTTGGGGACATACGCGACCACGTTCTTCCCGTTGACCAACACGGACAGCGAATTTGATGCTTGGCATGCGCTTGCCGGAAGGTCCTCAGCGAAGATGGAACCGGTTGATACCAGGCCGACTAACAAAATCGGCAGCAAAAAAGACATCCGCGGTTTTATTATCGACCTTAGAACCGGAAGCATTCGGTTCGAATTCATCAGCGTTATCGAAGCCATAGTCCCTCCTCCTGAAGTAGAAAGCTTCTGCTATTCTTGTCCCCGATAGGCATTTGTCAACCATACTTCAATTCAAAGAAACTGCGATTCGCCGGGTCACCAATTTTCAACCCACGAGTGAATATACAGGGGTTAAGTAAGCAGGGAAAAGCGGGTACCGGAGCCTTGGCGGAAGACTGCTCTTGACGCATGCCGTTCGGCAGGCTGCTGGATCTTACGGCATCAGGGTTTTACGTTAGAGGCGGAACCGGGAAGTTCCTGAACCCAGTCGTAGAGTTTCGCGAGCCCGTCATGCAGATCCGTTTTCGGAAGCCAACCGAGGTCGACACCGGTCCGGCGGATGTCTGAGACGTAGATACTCTGATCACCTGGCCTCCAGGACGCATAATCCACGCTGATCTGCCTCTGGAATAACCGATCGATGTGGGGTTTCAACTCATGCCATACCGAGATGCTGTTTTCAGGTCCGCCGCCGACATTATAAATTTTGCCTTTGATGCGGTCGATGTTTTGAACAGCCAGATCGTAAAAATCAAGAAGGTCGTCGATGTAAAGGATGTCGCGAACCTGTTTGCCATTCCCATACACGGTCAACTGCCTTTCCTGGGCGGCAGCGATAAAGAACCACGCTAACCAGCCTTGATCTTCAGTCCCCAACTGCCGTGGACCAAAAATGCAGCTCTGCCGCGCGACGACCGACCGGACACCATAAATACGGGCATAGTCCCGCGTGTACTGGTCGCCCGCGCCTTTCGAGCATCCGTAGGGGGAATGGAAATCGAGGGGTGCTGCCTCATCGATTCCAAACGGCCGGTCCCGGTACGCATAGCGTGTTTGCTGCTCCTCGATATCCAATCCCTCCATGCTGCCGTATACCTTGTTTGTGGAGGCATAGATGAACACCGGATTGCGATCCGACCGCCGCGCCGCTTCGAGGACATTGAACGTGCCGAGAGCATTAATGTCGAAGTCCTCGCGAGGATTCTCGACCGAAGTCGTCACCGCCGTTTGCGCTGCAAGGTGGTAGATGACATCGCTTTCGCGCGAGACGGCCCATACCGCTTCCGCATCACGGACATCGCCTTCACAGAAAGTCAGCAGTGAACCGCGGTCCAATGTCCGCAACCATTGCAGATTGGCCTCGACTCCAGGCCGGCTGAGATTATCGAATATGGTGACCGGCTCGTCCCTGGACAACAGGCGCGCAACTAGATTTGACCCAATGAATCCAGCGCCTCCCGTGACCAAATGTTTTGCCACTCCAACCTCGATGCTCAAATTGACGACGCAAAGTCGAAGGGATTTTACAGTAGGCCGCCTGCTGCGGTGTACAGATGTTTGTTTTCGGCACAAGCGAAAACGAAATCGGCCGGAGTCCTCCTCAACCTATTTGTTTGAATTCCTGGCCGGTTTTGGTGATAATAAGCGGGTTTTCCTTGGGCACTTTTTCTTAAAAATTTTTCGTAAACAATCTGACCTGAGGTTACTCGTACGTGTTCCTGAAGCCGAAGAGTGGGACTTTGTTTCAGTCGGCATCGAAGACGGGTCGAGCTGCACGGGTTGAAAAGATCCTGGCGAGCGCCCGGGTCGCTGTTGCCGCATTTTCATTAGCCGCAGTTTATTTCGCTCCCACGAAACTTTCACACCCTCCGGCATGGGCTTATGTAGTCCTGATCACATACGCATGCCTGAGCTTCGCATTCTTTGGATATGTTCGATGGCGGCCGGTTGAACGCCGCATCATTCCAATTGTGCACGCCGTCGATTTTCTCTTTCTTGTTCTCGTTTGCGCTCTTGCACGCGATCCCAGCAACTCTTTCTTTGCCTTCTTCACCTTCGCGACCGTGATGGCGGCCTACCGCTGGGGGGTGTGGGAAGCGGTTGTGACTGGAGGCGGTTTTTTGATTGCGTTGCTCATGGAAAGCCTCTGGATCGGAGATGGAACGGAGAGCCTTGCCAGGGGAGATCTGTTTGGCTTTGTCATGGGTTCCGCTTACCTCTCCGTTGTCGCCATCCTGCTCGCCTACCTGGCCGGAGAGGACAAGCGAATCCAGGAGGAAGATTCCTTCATTTCCCACCTGCTGCGAGTGAGCCGCGCGGAGACGGAGTTCGCTCCAAGAGTACGAATCCTTTTGAATGCGATTCGTGAATTTTTCGGTGCTCGGCGAATTCTGTTGCTGATTCAAGAAAACAGCACTCATCGCGTGTTCCTCTGGGAGTATCCCGCATCGGATACCGAACCGCGCTCCGTGGAACTAAGTCCCGCGAAAGCTCAGCAATTATTATTTCGGGGGCCCGCATCCATATGGCACTGGCGGAACTCACGTTCAGGGGAAAATTGCCGCATTGTCACACACCGCGGGAGCGACGTCTTCACCTCCCGGATTCAATTCGCCCTCCCGAAAACGTTTCTGGAGGAAGCGGCGTGTGATTCGTTCCTGGCGACGACATTCGTATTTGGAGAAAATGTTGCCGGACGCCTTTATATTTTGGATCCCCTTGCTGGATACTCGCCATCCAGGAAAATGCTCTGTTTGATGAGACTGTCGGAGGAGCTAGGCCCTTTTGTGCATAACATCTACCTGTTGCGGAGAGTCCGCTCAAGAATCCGTGCACTTGAGCAGGCGCGTGCCGCTCGCGAGATTCATGATGGCATAATCCAATCCTTGACCGGCCTGGATATGGAAATCGAGGTACTCCTTCTCCGAAACGGACAGGATGGAGCAAACCGTCATCAATTGGCTAGAATCCAACATCTGCTTCGAGAACAAAGCCAGCAGGCGCGGGATCTGATGAACCGGATGAGGATGCCCGCTCTTACACCTTCGGAATTTCTCGCTTTTCTGAGGGACCTTGTCACAAAGTTTGGGTATGAGGCCGGCGTTCAAGCTCGATTTGTCTGCCAGACTGGACCACCGCTGCTACCGGCACAGACGTGCCACGAAGTGGCGCGTATCGTCCAGGAAGGGCTTGTGAACGCCCGAAAACATGCCCGCGCAAAGCATGTGCAGGTAACGCTGAGCAGCGAAGTGAAGGCTATCAAACTGATGATTGAGGATGACGGTGCGAGTTCCGGACCGTCCGGCTGGCCCGACGAAGCGGAGAACGGCAAAAGAAGTTGGGAACCAACAGTTATCAAGGAGAGGGTGCGCCTTCTGAAAGGTACCTTAAGCGTCGAGTCCCGAACCGGCGGCGGAGCTTGCCTTGTTATCACAATTCCAACTTCCGAGTACCCGCTGTCGTGGGCTCATGACAACTGGGATGCTCACGAATCCGGCAATACACCTTCGGTTACGCCTGAAAACTACTCCAAACATAACCGCAGTTCTTCTTTCAGCGAGGCATGACCTAACTTAACGCCACAATGTGACGGCACTTCTTCTTTGAAGACGCGTCCGCGGCATGGCACCAAAGTGCCACCCTGGAGTCCACCGTTTCGGGCTATTTACAATACGAACCGGAAGGCGGTGATCTCACAAGATTGCAACAAGAAAATCATCTTAATTGCATTGACTTGCAGGCGACTCAGGAGCAAACTACGCACCGATAATTTTGAAATTCCGAAAGTATCCAAGGACGGAACAATGGCACGCAACTCGCCAGAATTGAACATTCGCGCAAAAGAATGAAACCCATCAGAATTTTTATTGCTGACGATCATCCTATTTTCCGTGGAGGGTTGCGGAGTCTGCTGACCATGGAACCGCGGTTTCTCGTTGTGGGAGAATCGTCCGACGGCGATGAAGTGCAGGCGGCAGTGGCTCAGTTGAAGCCCGATATCCTGCTTTTGGATCTGAATATGCCCCGAGTTGACGGGCTACAAGTGTTGCAAAGGCTCAGCACCTTGGGAAACTCTCCCCGAACAATCTTATTGACCGCCGAAATCCAGAAGACAAAGATTGTGGAAGCGCTGCTCCTGGGGGCTTCCGGTCTGCTCATGAAAGACAGCACCACGCAGTTGTTATTCAAGGCGATCCAAATTGTAATGAGCGGCCAATACTGGATCTGTCGTGATAGCGTCTCCGATATCGTTCAAACCCTGCGAAATTTTGCGGGCCGCATTCGCGACGAAGAGCGGCAGGACCACTTCGGCCTTACTCCCCGGGAATTGGAAATTGTCTCTGCAGTGGCTTCGGGAGAATCCAATAAAGACATCGCGAAACGATTCCGAATTAGCGACCAGACGGTCAAGCATCACCTGACCAGCATATTTGGTAAGCTTGGCGTTTCACAACGTCTCGAATTGGCATTGTTCGCCCTTAGTCATAATTTGACGGAGGTGGAATCCGCAAAGCCTCCGGAAACAACGGCTCTAAGGGAAAACCGCTATGGACTCGCCTGGGGCAGCGCTGCCGTTGGCGAAACAAAACCCAGGTGTTCCTAAAAGAAACTCGATCCAACGCTCAAGAGAATTCCGGGGTACCGATAACCAGCGAGAATATCTTAGGCAGGATGCCAACATGGTTCAGACTCGTATCGTAATCGCAGACGACCACACACTTTTTCGAAATGGCGTGCAGAAGTTGCTCGAAGTCAAACCCCATTTAAAGATCTTGGGAGAGGCCGCTTCAGGCACTGAGGCTGTCAAGCAGGTCCGAAAACTCCGGCCGGACATCCTGCTGCTCGATATGCGGCTTCCAAACCTTTCCGGAATGGACGTATTGCGGGCGCTCGGCCCGTCTTCCGGCACACGGACGATAGTCCTGGCCGCAAGTCTCGAAACCAAGGAGGTCACCGAAGCACTCCAGTGTAGCGCGCGAGGTGTGGTGCTGAAAGAGGCTGCCACAGAATCGATATTCAGGAGCATCGACGTCGTCATGGCTGGCCAATATTGGATTTACTGCACCGGAGTTCCCAGCCTTGAAGATGCCCTCACCGGATTGTCCGGCCGACGCGAACCGGTTGAAAAGCCCCGGCGCTACGGGTTTGACCTGACGCAACGCGAGTACGACGTCATCAAAGCCATCGCGGCCGGTTGTTCAAACAAGGAAGTCGCCAGCCAACTCTCAATCAGCGAACAAACCATAAAGCATCATGTCACGAACATCTTCAATAAGACGGGCGTCTCGAATCGCCTCGAATTGACGCTCCTTGCAATTGAGAAAAAGCTCGTCGACCTCGATTCCTTCGCTTCACTCCGAACTCCTTCGGGGAAATAGGTCATCAGATCGAGATTCGAGATTCAATTGAAAATTTTAGGCACCGGGCTATTGAACCGCGTCATGTCCCGTCGTAAAATAAATTCCCCTTTATTAGCTTGAAATTTGCGGCGCTTGGTTAAATGGGGAGAATTTGTGCGGCCCCAAAAAGAGGAGACGCGACAGATCCGTATACTGATCGCGGATGATCACAGAATCCTTCGCGAAGGTCTGGGGAAATTGCTGGAAACCCAGCCGGACCTTGCGGTAGTCGGACAGGCGAACGATGGCGCCCAGGCCTATCGGCTCGCGATGGAACTGCAACCCGATGTCCTCCTTCTGGATGCACGCATGCCGAGAGTGTCCGGTCTGGAAACCATCCGCCGGCTTGCAAAGACGCAAATAAACACGAGAATCATCCTGCTGACATCAGGGGTCGATACTCCTGTTCTAGTGGAAGCCATGCGACTCGGAATACACGGTGTAGTATTGAAGCAATCGGCCGTACAGAACCTCCACGCGAGCATCAGAGCAGTGGCAACGGGCAAATACTGGATGCTCTCTGAAACCGTACCTGATCTCGAAGCGACACTGAGGACATACACCCTCAAATCCTTTGATAGATACACTCTACAGAAAAACCTGGATTTAACTCCGCACGAGTTGGAAATAGTTAGTGCGGTCTTGAGCGGGAAAGACAACGAGGAAATTGCTGAGGAACTCTCAATCAGCGAACTGACCTTGAAGCGCGATCTCAATATAATCTTCAAAAAGGTTGGCGCTTCAAACTCGATGCAACTGTTGCTGCGTCTCTTTAGACGCAGCCCATAGGGGAAAGCCTCGCGCAGCTTTCAGCCTGTGGATCGTACCGGGTTCAATTCCAAACTGCGTTTAGTAGGAACTCTTATTCTACAAATCGTGGAACCCGGGTTTCATTTTAATGGCCCGGAGGAAGAGCCCTGCGGACGTGGGTCTACAAAAATACGTTGAAACCTCCACCCTCCCTTTAGCTCCCACTGTTGAATCAAAGCCTGTAATAGTTCAATACCCGCGCAGCTGAAACTGTCTCGTCCTGCTCTCCCCGGATATACGTTTTCGGCATCCCACCGAAGAACTCTTCTCAATTGTGGAAAGTGAAATGCAAGAGAAGCAGCATGAAGAGGACAACCACATGACGCCAACTCAGGTATCGTGCAGCAGTAAAAAAGAAGAAATTCAGACTTCGGTCCAGATTTTGGTAGCTGACGGTCATAGACTCTTCCGCGAAGGGTTGAAGAAGCTGTTTGAGTCTTGTCCCGATATGGAAGTGATTGGTCAAGCAGCCGATGGCGCTGAAGTGTTATCGCTGGTTAATGCTTTGAGACCGGACATCCTCCTCCTCGATCCATCGATGGACAAAACCGGCGGCCTGCAGATACTGAGACGGGTCCGGAAAATGAACATCCGTACAATCATTTTAACGGCTGAGATCGATCAGCAGGAGGCCATCCGCGCATTGCATCTGGGAGCCAGCGCCGTGGTCAGGAAGGAATCGTCGCTGCAGGAACTGCTGCAGACCATCAGCTCCGTATACGCCGGCGGGATTATCAACGGCCAGCGAAAACCATCGGATTTAGCCCAACCATGGCAAGGCGCCCGGCCTGGAATCACCAGACGTGAAATGGACATTATTGCTGCGGTCGTTGCCGGTTGCAGTAACAAAGAGATTGCAGTAAGGCTTTCAATCAGTGAGCAGACGATCAAACATCACATGAGCAGAATATTTATCAAGACCGGTGTGTCAAGCCGGCTGCAATTGGCATTGTACGCAGAGAAGAACAGTGGGAGATTCCAAAATCAATCCTGTGCTGGAGCCGACCTCCTACCTCGTGGGATTGGCCCCAATTTAGCGCCGGTATGAAAAGACACTCCGCGGCAGCCGCCAACCTCGGCACGATGAACCTTCCCGCCCGTTAGAACAACCACAGTTCCCTGCTATCGGCAATGGCACCTTAGTCTGACTTCCTCTGGCCATGAAGGGGGAGACCTCATGGGCTATCCGTACGAACCATCGTGCCATTGCTACTCTGATCTGATCCAGTTAGCATCGGGCTCCAACCTTGAACAAGAACTTCCGCGTTAACTCGGAGAGGGCGGAACAGAACACAGGATGTGCTGACTGACATGGATAAAAAAACGATTTTGATCATCAATGACGACGTAGAAATCTCGCGCCAGCTTTCGAATCTGCTGGGGGCCTTAGGACACAATCATCTCGAACTCTCTCATACACGCTCCAGAGCCTGGCTGACTGAGGGAAACTTACCTTTTCTGATTTTTCTCAACCTCACGCAGTCGGGATACGCGGGACTCAAATCGCTGGCGTTTATTCGAGAGGCAAACCCGGCACAACCTGTAGTCGTGGTCGGATCCTCAAATCAGATCAAGCTCATTGTCGAAGCCGTGCAACTTGGCGCCATGGATTATCTGATTACTCCGCTCGATGCGCAGCAGGTGCGGAATTCTATTGCCCACGCGTCGGAAGAGCAGAAGCAAACCGACGCAAAATTAACGGCGCCGGATCTTCTCTTTCAGGGCGTCTATACCAACCCCGAAATGAAGCGGGCATGCGAGATTGCCAAAATGGTCGCCCGCACGGATGTTCCGGTTCTCATTACGGGAGAATCTGGTGTGGGCAAGGAGGTCTTCGCGCGGTTTATACACAGCCAATCCGTGCGGTCGAGTAAATCCTTGATCAAGGTCAACTGTGCTGCATTGCCGACCGACCTGTTGGAATCCGAACTGTTCGGATATGAACGCGGCGCCTTTACGGGGGCCACGTGCGATAAGCCCGGAAAGTTCGAACTCGCCGATGGAGGTACCATACTCATGGACGAAATCGGCGATATGAGCCTCCATCTGCAAGCCAAGCTTTTGCACGTGCTCCAGGACGGGGAATTCAGCCGCCTCGGCGGAAAACGGCAACTGCGGAGTGATGCCCGCATCATCGCATCGACAAACCGAAAGCTGGAAGAAGCGGTATCGTCCGGGGAATTCCGGAACGACCTGTTTTTCCGGTTGAACGTGATCCGGATAAAGATCCCACCGCTGCGCGAGCGAAAGGAAGAGATTGTCTTCCTTACCAATTATTTTATCGAAAAATATCGGGAGAAGTATGCGAGTCCTGTTCGAGAACTGCCTTCGCACATTCTGCAAACCTTCCTGGCATATGATTGGCCGGGCAACGTCCGGCAACTCGAAAACGTCATTAAGCGCTATCTGATTCTCCCCGAGATGGAAATCGAGATCACAGACTTTCCGGTACAATCCCTGGCCAAAACTTCCAGCGCCCCGGAAGCGGATGCAGCACTTCCGCCACGGCAGGCGTATTCGATATCACATCCGCTTCCGAAAGAATTCGGTCCAAAAGAATTCGGGTCGCTGAAGAAGGTCGGCGAAATGGCCGCGGAGAGTGCGGAACGCGAAGTTGTGCTCTGGATGCTGGAGCAAACGAATTGGAACCGAAAGCTGGCTGCGCGTCATCTGAACATCTGCTATAAAGCACTCTTGAATAAAATCAAGAAATGGCAGGTCCGGCGTCCGCCAGTTGCACAGCCCGCCGTCCCGCAAAGAAAAGTCACGAAGGTCTCGACTTCGGAGTCGGAATTTGCGGTCTCGGCGGGATATAACGGCCCCGATCCTTCATAACCGCGGGACAGCTGCCGTAAAGCCTTTCGGAAGGGGTCTTTTGAGTCATCAAAAGACCCCCTTGCCGCCTTCCTGTCTCAATTCCAAATTCGGCGCCCCCCCCGAAGGTCTTATAAGAAAAAGGAATCGAAATAGCATTTCCTATTGAAGTGGAATTCAAATTCTACTGAAAATGGTCGCCACACTGCCCATCTTCGTGAATCTTGCAAGCTCCCTCTCGTAATCCCTTGTTTCCTGGACGCTTAACCACGAACTTCTAATTATGGCGCATAGCGTGCTTCCCCGAGAGCCGTTGATTTCAAAAAAGCGATTCATGTGGGCTGCCAAGAACTCACATCATCGAGAGGGAATTGAATATGCGTCGAGCACAGGGAAGATATTTTTCACCGCAAGAGGTCTCCAAAATCAAATACTTGTTGAACACTACCGATCTCACGCTTGAAGAAATCTCTGTACGGATGGATTGCGCGAAGAGCTCCATTGTGAGTATTAATCGCAACTTTGGTATCAGAGAATACGGGGGACGTAGACGCTACTGGGTTTGCTCGACAGCTCAAGACACCACCGATGCGATCGAACAACAGACCGATGTCATCTCGGGAGCGCCAAACTGATGGTCCGTTCAATCCGTGGCTAGTTTCCCCCTTTTTCGAGTATGATTTCGGTCGATAAACATGGACCGTAGAACATTCGTAAAAGCCGCGATTGGGGGCGCTGCTCTCGGGCGCAGCGGGTTCGGGCAGACGCCGGCCGGTAAGATCACTTCAACCAGGCTCGGCGACAATTTGTTCAGCTTCGTTGGAGCCGGAGCCAATGTCATCGCAATGACGGGAGCCGATGGCGTTGTGATGGTCGACGGCGGTCTCGCGGAACGCTCGGCCGAGCTGCTTGCGGCAGTGGCTTCTCTTCCCGGAAGCGGGGCCGTGCGGACGCTCTTCAACACGCACTGGCATGCCGAACAAACAGGCTCGAATCTCACATTAGGCAAGGCCGGCGCAACGATCATCGCGCACGAGAATACGCGGCTGTGGCTTACGACGGACATCACGCGGCCCTGGGAAAAGAAGACGTTCCAGCCGATGGCGAAGGAAGGACTTCCCAACAAGACGTTCTACACAACCGGCTCACTCAACGCGAACGGCGAGAAAATCGAATACGGATACTTGCTGCAGGCCCATACCGACGGCGACATCTATGTCTTCTTCCCGAAATCGAACGTGCTCGCTGTGGGCGGCATTGTCTCGAACGGCGAGTGGGCTTTGGTCGACTGGTGGACCGGCGGCTGGATCGGCGGCCTCGTTACCGGCGTGGAAACGCTTCTCAAAATGGGCGATGCAAATACGAGGATCGTACCTGCAATCGGCCCAATCATGAGTCGCGCGGAGCTTCAGGCACAGCACGAAATGTATCGCACGGTTTCAACTCGGCTGCAGCAGCTGATCCGCAAAGGCAAGAGCCCGGACGAAGCGATCGCGGCCGAGCCGACAAAGGAATTCAACGACAGGATGGGCAATCCAGAAATGTTCGTGAGGCTGGCCTTCCAGAGTTTGTGGGGCCAGATGTCGCCCGATGCGTGAATTGATGGCCGCCCGGCCGTAGATGTATTGCAAACAATGCGGGCATCGCACTGACGAGCAAGGAGAGACCTGTCCGAAGTGCGGCGCTAAATTTGCCAGCGCCAGAGAATCCGGCACTCCCGCCCCAAAAGTTAAAGTTCGTTTGCACGTGCCCGTGGCTACTGCGATCATCGGTGTAATTCTCTTCGTCATCGTGCCCCGCGTTTTCCTGCGCGCCGACCCGGAACTCATCGAGCCCACCACTAAGCTTCGTTTCCTCCGAGCTCTCACTCATTCGGACAACCGGCGGATCGGACAGCGCGGCGTTCGTGTCGAAGGCCAGACGCTATTGATAACGTGGGATCTGACATGGAATACGCTGCTGGAAACCAAGCAACAGGAAATTGTCCATAACATCGGCAGGGCCTGGCAGGTCGTCGGTGGCGGAGACACTCGCGTTCTGATCGAGGGCGAAGACAACATCGTAGCTTCGTACGCGAAGGGCGAAGTCCACTTAAGTTCACCATGACCAACCGTAGTCTCAGCTCTGCTTCACCTGTACACGTGACATTGAGCGGAACCGGATCCACCGAACAAAACATTAATGTCCTTGCAGCCCCAGGGAACCTCGATCGATGAATGCTATTAGGATTGGAGCGGTCCTCTTGCTTCTTATTTCGACTGCATTGGAGCGTGTTCAAACGCCAGCACCGAGTTCCTCTATCTCAGGCACGAGCGGCGGCGGCGCCTCCGGCAACCCGGCCGCGGTCGCTGCGGGGAGAGCCGGCCTATTCCCCGGGCGGACTCCCGTTTATCGAATCAATTTGCGGGTGCACAACGGCCGGAGCGCACTTTTGGCGGATGACCTCCGTTCCTCGCTGGAGGAAATGAACTTCATCTGGTGGTCGCAGGCCGGCGTCTGCTTCGAGATCAAAAGCACCAAAGATAACGCAACGGCGGCCGATGGCTTCGACATCTGGTTTGTTCCCGACGTGCCGGATCCGATCGGTGTGAACGGAGTCTACAAGGGCGATCACGACATCTGGTCACGCGACGATCCACGCCTCATGCCCGCGCCGGACCCGGTGACTCATCGCGCGGCGCGCACCAGCGCGCACGAGCTCGGCCACGGACTCACGCTCAGCCATTACAACGGCTATCCCGACTCCGCCGCCGATCTGATGTCGTCCGGTACACTCGGCTGGCACCTGCAAGACTTCCAGATCCAGGCGGCTCGCACTCGCGCGCAGCGGAAAGCCATTCCGGACACCACACCGACGACCTGCGGCGAGGCCCGGATCAACTGAGGGCGAGCACTTCCGCCGCAATTCCCTACCGTGAAGTGTAGATCTTGCTGAAACCGGTACGGCTGTTGGTACAGTGAACTTTCCATCGCCGGCGACCGACGCCTTGATCCAATGGCCTTTGCAATCGGCCGTTGGCTCGAGATTTGCGATCATGTCCGGGTTGGTGTTGTGAGCGGCGTCCGATCCAAGCGCCTGGTGTCCCTGCCATATGCTTTCCAGGCCTTGAATTTGTCCCAGGTAAGATCTCCCACATCGAGAAACTTGAACTTGCCGAAGGTTAACAGGAATCCGAGGCTGCGCTGATTCACGGTCGTGTCGGCGGGTTTCTGCTGCGCGCCCTGGCAGAACGCATTGGGACCGCCTCCATTGATGGCCGATGCCAGGGTCTGCCCGTTTGAAGAGACGACGACGGCATCCAATCCCTGCAGTGGCAGTTTGTCGCCGGCTTCAACGTTGTCCGTTTGCCCGCGGCAACCATCGTATAGGTTTCCCATAGTTGGGCGCCGCCGCGGGCTTCCTTTTCGACAGAATCGCCGTGATCGAAGAATCGATCGATGGGAATCATTTTGGCGAGCGCGGCCATGCCCCCGACGTGATCGCTGTCAAAATGCGTCGTCAGCAGGTAATCGATCTTCTTCAAACCCGCCTGCCGGGCCGCCGCGTCGATGCGTTTTGCATCACGGTCGTCCGGCGTACCATTGCCGGTGTCCACGAGCAACGACTGCCCCGAAGGCGTCACGATCAGCGTTGCCGCCCCGCCTTCGACATCGATCCAGTAAATGTCCAGATTGCGGGACTGGGCGGGTAGTGTCGCGGGCAACGCCAGGCAAAACAGGAGTGAAAGAACAATTCGAAGGTTCACGCTCAGCCCTCCTTACACCCAATGCAGGCGAGTATACTTCGACGGCCCTCGCGGATGGTACAATCGCGGCACTGCGAGGCCCAAATGAAAATGGTCTGTCGATTCGCAAGCTTTGCGATCCTCTCGACTGCGCTCGTCGTTCCACTGTGCGCTCAATGGCTGCATTATCCAACCCCGGGCGTTCCGAGATTAGCCGACGGATCTCCGAACCTCGAAGCGCCGGCGCCGAAAACGGCCGACGGCAAGCCTGACTTTTCCGGAATGTGGGCGCCGGAGAATAACAGGCCATGTCCGCCGCCGGGCTGTGCCGATATGGAAGTTCCACAGGAGTTCGTCAATATCGGCTGGAGTCTCAAGGATGGTCCCCCATATCAACCGTGGGCCGCTGAAATCAAGAAGACGCGGATGGAACAGAACGGAAAAGACGATCCTGTGTCACGCTGCCTACCGGGCGGTGTCGTGAAATTGCACACGACGCCGCTTCTTCGCAAGATTGTCCAGGTGCCCGGCCTTCTGATCACCCTAAATGAAATGGACGCAACGTTCCGGCAGATATTCACGGACGGACGGCCATTGCCGACAATCGATATGCCATCCTTCAAGGGTTACTCCTCCGGCAAATGGCAAGGGGACACCCTGATTGTGGAAACGACAGGCTTTCCTGATGAGATGTGGCTCGACCGAAGCGGCAGTCCCTTGACTGACGCGGCTAAAATCACCGAACGGTTCCACCGCGTGAATTACGGAAGGATGGAAATCGAAATCACCGTGGACGATCCCAAGGCCTACAAGGCCCCATGGACGATCAAGCTCAATCACAACATCGTGCTCGATACGGAGTTGATCGACTACCTTTGCGTGGAGAATGAGAAGGACGCCGGACGTTTACTCGGAAAGTAGCGGCTTTGCCCACCAATGGAAAAGGGAAGATCACAAAAAGCACAAAACAGAACACAAAAGGCACAAAGACTTTGGTCTTGGGACGGATTTTTTTGTGCCTTTTGTGTTCTGTTTTGTGCTTTTTGTGATCCTTCCCTTTTCCGTTGGTGGGCAAAGCTGAAAGTAGCGAGTAATCCTTTACTTACAGTCAGCCTGAGGGCAAAATGACCACATCAGCATCGATTGTTTGTTTAAGAGGAAACATCGCGAATGCACGGTGTAAGAAATAGGATTACGGCGCTCTTCGTCTGCGGCTGTATCGCAGTGATTCTATGCAGCGTCCAGAGCTCCGCGCGGCAGGCGCAACCAGCGTCGGCAGTTGCCGCGCCAACGGAGCCCAGGGCGGTCCTCAATCAGTACTGCATCACGTGTCATAGCAAAGCGTTGCACACGGCAGGCGTTGATCTGGAAAGCATCGACCTCGCGAACCCCGGCGCGAATGCCGAAGTACTGGAAAAAGTTATCCTGAAGCTTCACGCGGGCTCGATGCCTCCGCAGGGGAGGCCGCGTCCCGATCCGGCGACGTACCGCACGGTAGCGAGCACATTGGAGCGCGAAATCGATCGGGCGTGGCAAGCCCAGCCGAATACAGGACGTCTCGCCGCCGTGCATCGTTTGAACCGCGCGGAATATAACAATGCGATTCGCGACCTGCTCGCTCTCGATATCAATGTGAAGCCCCTGCTTCCCGGCGACGAAACGGCCGACGGCAGCTTCGACAATTTCGCGGATTCCCTTTCGATCTCGACGGCGCACCTGGAACGTTACATGTCGGTGGCGCGGCAGGTGACGCGGCTGGCCGTGGGCCTTCCTCCAACCAGTCCGGCTATCGAGACATTCGGCATCCCTCTGCACGTCCTACAGGACGATCGGCAGAGCGAAGACCTGCCGCTTGGATCTCGCGGCGGCCTCGCCATCAATCATGACTTTCCAGTCGATGGCCAGTACCTCGTGAAAGTTCGTCTGCAGCGGCAATATCAGGATTATCTCAAAGGCATGGGATGGCCGCAGCAGCTCGACATCCGCCTCGATGGCGCGCTGCTGAAACGCTTTACTGTCGGAGGGAAAGCGACCGGCCGCGCCGCAGCGGCGAGTTACGCCGGCGACGGCGAACCCGGCTTCGCCGGCGACGACTCGTGGGAAAAGTACATGCAGATCGGCGGCGACGCCGGTCTCGAGATTCGCTTCCCGGTGCAAGCGGGCCCCCACGTGGTGGGCGTTTCGTTCGTCAGAGAAATGTGGGAGCCGGAAGGGCTGCCGCAACCACAGCAGCGTGGCCGGGTGATCACGAACGACCAGGTGTACATGGATTTTGCGAACGTGGGTTCGGTCCAGATCGGCGGCCCTTACCAGAATGCTGGAGTCGCAAAGGACACGCCGAGCCGCCGGGCGATTTTTGTATGCCAGCCGAAGTCTATTGCGGAAGAGCGCGCCTGCGCCACGAAGATCCTGACGAAAATGGAACGCCTCGCGTATCGCCGCCCCGTGTCGGCCCGGGATGTCCAGACGCTTGCGGAGTTCTTCGATACGGGCCGAAGCGACGGCAAGAGCTTCGACGCCGGGATTCAATTCGCACTCGAACGAATGCTGGTCGATCCGGACTTCCTCCTGCGCGTCCATAAGGATCAGAACAGTTCTCACCTCGGCGATATCGAGATCGCCTCGCGTCTGTCCTTCTTCCTGTGGAGCAGCATCCCGGACGATCACCTGCTCACACTCGCAGAACAGGGACAGTTATCGAATCCGCAGGTCCTCGAAAAAGAAGTGCGGCGAATGCTCGCCGACCCGCGCGCCATCGATGCGCTCGTCAATAACTTCGCCGCGCAATGGTTGAATCTTCGACGCGTTGATGAAGTAGTGGTCGATCCCGAGCGTTACCCCAACTACGACCTGAGTCTGTTGCAGGGATTCCAGCAGGAGACGGAGATGTTTGTCGGGAGCACCATCCGCGAGGATCGCAGCATCGTGGATCTGCTGAGCGCCGACTACACATTCGTCAACGAACGGCTCGCGCGGCATTACGGAATCCCTGGAGTTTATGGGAGCCGCTTCCGCCGGGTCACGCTTCCAAATCACGATCAGCGCGGCGGATTGCTCGCGATGGGTGCATTGCTGGCGACAACGTCGTATCCGGATCGCACGTCGCCGGTGTTGCGCGGAAAATGGCTGCTGAACAATATCTTCGGTCTGCCGATTCCGCCGCCTCCTCCGGGAGTGGACACCAACCTGACCGAAACCAAACCGGGCGCTGCGCCGAAGACGATACGCGAAAAGCTGGCGCAACACAGGCAGAATCCAACGTGTAACAGCTGTCATTCGGTCATCGATCCGCTCGGGTTCGCTTTGGAAAATTTCGACGTCATCGGCGGATGGCGCACAATTGACGAAGCCGGCAAACCAGTCGATTCGAGCGGTGCCACGCTGAGCGGTAAAACGATTGAAGGGCTTTCCGGACTGCGCTCGCTGCTGCTCGACGCGCCCGAGCAGTTTCCGCGCACCGTCACGGAAAAACTCATGGCCTACGCTCTTGGCCGAAGAGTCGAGTACTACGATGAGCCGGCGATCCGCAAGATCGTTCGGGATGCGGCGGGGCAGAACTATCGCTGGTCGTCGCTGATTCTGGGAATTGTGAAGAGCCGCACGTTCTTACTGTAGCGGCGGTCTATGACCGCCGGGGATGTCGCGGCCTGAACATTGCCGGCGGTCATAGACCGCCGCTACAGTACATACAAGGAGACGAAATGACGTTCCTCACGAAATCGTTGCCACGACGCACTGTCCTGAAGGGAATTGGTGCGGCCATGGCGCTTCCCTTCCTCGATGCGATGCTGCCGGTAGCACGGGCGGCTACGAAACCGGTGTCCCGATTCCAGGCGTTCTATACGCCGAATGGAATGGCGATGGAATACTGGTCGCCGAAGGCCGAAGGAACAGCCTTCGAGTTGTCTCCTATTCTGGAACCGCTGGCCGCATACCGAAATCAGATGCTGGTGTTGTCGGGCATCAAAGCGAGCTGGAACTACATCCACGCCGGCGCTTCGGGATCGTTCCTGACCGGCACGCCGCGCGGCGGCAAGAACGAAATCGAGATCATCGCGGATGTGTCGATCGACCAGATGCTTGCGCGGCACTTCGCCAGCGAGACGCAAGTCGCGTCGCTCGAGCTTTCGATGGATGTGCCGGCCAACGCCGGCGCGTGCACCGGCAACCTGAGTTGCGCGTACACGCACACGCTCTCGTGGCGAAGCGCGACACAGCCACTGCCGACCGAGTGGAACCCGCGCGCCGTATTTGAGCGGTTGTTTGGCGATAGCGGAAGCACCGACCGCGCCGCGCGCGAAGCGAGATTGCGTCAGCACAAGAGCATTCTCGACTCGGTGACCGATAAGCTCGCAAGCCTGAAGAAAGATCTCGGCCCGCAGGATCAGGCCAAGGTCAACGAATACACCGATGCGGTTCGCGACGTCGAGCGCCGCATTCAGAGAGCGGAAGAACAGCGCGACATCGAACTGCCGACGATCGAGCAGCCGCAGGGCGCGCCTTCGGTTTTTGAAGACCATCTCGCGCTGATGCTCGACTTGCAGGTCCTTGCTTTCCAGTCGGATCTGACACGCGTGATTTCGTTCATGATTTCAAAGGAACAGAGCGCGCGGCCCTATCCGCAGGTTGGCGTGCCAGAGGCGCACCATCCGCTGTCGCATCACGACGATCATCCGGAACTGGTCGAAAAGATGTCGAAGATCAATCGATATCACGCGCAGTTGTTCTCGCAGTATCTAGCCAAGCTTCGCGCAACGCCGGACGGCGACGGCTCGCTGCTGGATCACATGATGATCCTGTATGGCACGGGCCTTTCCAACAGCACGCGCCATTCGGGCGACAATCTGCCGCTTCTGGTCATGGGCGGAGGGAGCGGACGGCTCAAGAGCGGACGGCACATCAAGTATGCAGACAAGCCGTCGAACGCCAACCTGCTGGTGACGCTGATGGACAAAATGGACTTCCCGGTCGAGAAGGTCGGTGGCAGCACCGGCAAACTCTCGTTGGACACGCTGCCGGGGATTTAAGAATGATCAATGGTCGATGGTCAGTGGTCATTGGTCGATGTGAAATGTTGCATTGATCATTGCGAACTGACCAATGACCATCGACCATTGATCATTTTTCATTTGAGGAAGCAGTAATGCGAAACATTCCGAAATTCGTCATCGTCATCCTTCTAGTCGCCACCGTTGCCTTCGCCGCAAATCGGCCGCCACTCATCGACGCGGCGAAAAGCGGTGACAAGGAAGCCCTGCGAACGCTCCTCCAGAAAGGCACGAACGTCAATGCCGCCGAAGGTGACGGCAGCACGGCGCTTCACTGGGCAAGCTATCGCGACGATATCGAAACCGCCGATCTCCTGATTCGCGCGGGCGCAAAGGTGAACGCGGCGAACGATCTTGGCGTTACGCCTCTCTGGACAGCGAGCCAGAATGGAAGCGAGGCCATGGTCCGCCGGCTTCTGGAAGCCGGCGCCAATCCCAACGCGGCGCTGCTCGCCGGTGAGACGCCATTGATGGTCGGCTCCCGTACGGGAAATCCTAAAGTCGCCGATCTGCTCATTGCAAAAGGCGCCAACGTGAACGCGCACGGCACCCGCGCACAAACAGCGCTCATGTGGGCGGTTTCCGAGAAACATCCCGATGTGGTGAAGATCCTGATCGCGCACGGCGCCAACATTAATGCGCGTACGGACTCCTGGAGCCAAGTCATGGCGGTGGAGCCGCATGGTTACCTTCCTTATAACCGGGACATTCCTGCCGGCAACGAAACAGCCTTGCTGTTCGCCGCCCGCGTGGGCGATCTCGCTTCAGCGAAACTTCTCGTGGCCGCCGGCGCCAACGTGAACGACGCGGATGCCTGGGGCGTCAGCGCCACAACTCTTGCCGCGCATTCCGATTACCGGGATGTCGTTGAATTCCTGCTCGACAAAGGCGCCGATCCGAACGCTGCGGCGGCGGGCTTCTCCGCGCTTCACGACGCGATCATGCATCGCGACGAACAAATGGTGAGCGCTCTCCTCGATCATGGCGCGGACGCGAATGCTCCGCTTAAGACATGGACGCCCAATCGCCGGTCCGCAAAAGATTTCTATTTCCAGCCCGAACTCGTGGGAGCAAGTCCATTCTGGCTGGCCGCGCGTTTCGCCGAACCCGGCGTCATGCGCCTTCTGTTGAAGCACGGCGCCGATCCCCTGTTCGTTCATCATAGCGATAAGGTGGTTGAGGGCCGGGGAGGCGAGATGTTTCAACACCGCAACGAGGTCGTCACCACGCTGATGGCGGCAACCGGAATGGGCGGCGGTGAAGCCTGGGCTCTACTGGATCGCAGCGCGCGCGAGGGCCCTACTCTTGAAGCGGTGAAGCTCGTTGCCGACCTTGGCGTCGACGTCAATGCCGCCAACACCGACGGCCGTACTGCCCTGGATGCGGCTCGAACGCTCAGGTTCGATTCCGTCATCAAGTTCCTCGAAGGGAAAGGCGCAAAGCCTGGCACACCCAAAAGACCTCTGCCTCCACCGCCAGAACTACGCTGACTCTTCCCAAAATGTAAATGTCAAATGGTCCATGAACGATGGTCCATATAAATGTCGTTGCTCAATGCACATTGCTCGGATGGTCCATTTCGCATTGAGCAATGCCATCGACATGGACCATCGTTCATGGAACATTTGACATTTACATTTTTAGAGACGCAGATCCTCCCAGTTGAGAATAACTTTGCCGCTGTTGGCCGACCGCATGACCTGGAAGGCTTCTTCAAAATCCGTATAGCGGAAGCGATGGGTGATGACCGGCCGGATATCCAGGCCGGACTGCAGAAGGACCGTCATCTTGTACCAGGTCTCGTACATTTGCCGGCCGTAGATTCCCTTAATGGTGAGCATGTTGAAAATGACTTCGCGCCAGTCGATCGCTATCTGTGCTGACGGAATTCCCAGCATTGCGATTCGTCCGCCATGCGCCATGTTATGCAGCATATCCCGGAGAGCGGGCGGGCTTCCGGACATCTCGAGGCCCACATCGAAACCTTCCTTCATATCCAGTTTCTTCTGCGCATCGGCAATCGACATGCGGCCGACATTGATGGCCATGTCGACTTTGACCTTCCTCGCCAGTTCCAGCCGATAGTCATTCAGGTCTGTGATCACGACGTAGCGGGCGCCGGCATGCCGGACCACCGCGGCGGCCATAATGCCGATAGGGCCGGCGCCGGTGATGAGAACATCCTCTCCGAGAACCTCGAAGGTGAGCGCTGTATGCACCGCATTGCCGAAAGGATCGAAAATGGCAGCGGCATCGCGGTCCACAGTGGGATCGTGACGCCAGAGATTGGCCATCGGCAGTGCGATGAGCTCCGCAAAACATCCGGGCCGGTTTACACCGACCCCCGATGTATGCGCGCACAGATGTCGCCGGCCGGCCATGCAGTTGCGGCACCGTCCGCAAACGACGTGTCCTTCGCCGGAGACCAGCTCACCAGAATGAAAGTCATTGACGTTGGAGCCCACGTCGACGATCTCGCCGACGAACTCATGACCAATGGTCATGGGCACCGCGATCGTTTTGCGGGCCCAGTCATCCCAATCGTAAATGTGCACGTCGGTGCCACAGATTCCCGTGCGCAGTACACGGATGAGCACGTCGTTGATGCCGATGGTGGGTTCGGGAATATCCTGCAGCCACAATCCCGGTTCAGAATGTGCTTTGACCAAAGCTCTCACGGCAAAATGGTAGTCCATCCGGGGCGGCTCGACCGGGAAAATGCGAAGGCTTTCGCGAACTTCGCCTCCATCTGGGCGGCCGAGAAGACCCATGAAACTTCCAAGTGATGTTCCGGGCGGTCCGTTTAGAATATCAACAAGTATCGCTACAACTCATGTTAGCGGGAGGAAATGAATGGCAGCCTATCCTGACGACATCTACACAGAACCATCTGATATTGACGTTTACACGCTGAGGAATCTGGGCCCGCTGACCGGCATGGCCGGCATCTGGGAAGGAAACCGCAGCCTCGACATCAACCCGAAGCTGGCGGGACCGCTGCAGCAGGAGTTCGTCGAGCACATCGAGCTGCAACCCATTGATCCGCAAGCCAACGGGCCGCAGCTCCTTTATGGGCTGCGCTATTACACGCACATCGTCAAACCTGGGGAGATCGAGACCTACCACGATCAAGTGGGGTACTGGCTATGGGAGCCTGCGGCCGGCAATTTGATTCAGACGCTCGCCATCCCGCGCGGACAGACGGCCATGGCCTTCGGGCGTGCGGCCAAAGACGCCACCAGCTTCGAACTGACTGCCTTGCGCGGCGCGGTGACCAACGGCATCTGCTCGATTCCATTTCTCGAGCACGCGTTCCAGACCATCGAGTATCGCATCAAGGTCACGATCAACTCCAACGGTACATGGGAATACGAGGAGGACACGATTCTGATGGTGCGCGGCCAATCGGAGCCATTCCATCACACGGACCGCAATGTCCTGGCGAAGATCGGCGAGCCGACGCCCAATCCGCTCGCCCGAGGCTGACTCACAAAAAGCACAAAGCAGAACACAAAAGGCACAAAAAATCGATTCATGAACCACTTTTTGTGCTTTTTGTGTCCTTCTTGTGCCTCTTGTGTTCCGTTCCCGTCCCGCTGGGCAAAGCCACTTCCGGATGAAGTTTTCCGTAACCCGATAGCAGATATATCAGTAGATTAATGTACGACTTGGCTTGCAGCCCCGGTCAGGGTATGATTCGCAGACCAAGTCTCAGGAGGAACGATTTTGATGAGGCATAGGACCATCGGATTGACCATAGGTATCGGCATAATGCTCGCAGCGGCGGCCGTGTACGGTCAGCACACGCTGGCTGCAAAATTTGATTTGACCAAACCTTTGACATTAAAAGGAACAGTCACCCAGATTGACTGGGCGACGCCTTACGTTCACGTTCTCATGAAGGTGCCGGGCACAGCGGGCACCACCCGTCCCACACTGTGGGCAATCGAGCTGGATAGCAGCTCCCTTCAACTATCCGACAGAGGATGGAGCGAAACAAGCCTGCCACTCGGAGAAGCGATCACGGTCCAGGGGTTCGCTGCGCGGGATAACAGCAATCAGATTTCCGGCGGTTCGATTACGAATGCTGCCGGGAAGAAACTTTTTGCCGGAACGAATGGAACCGTTTCCTCGCGGGCTGTCGCATCCGGTCCGGCGCCGCGCTGGCCCAGTGGACAAATACGCCTGGGACCACCGTCGGGACAGACCGGATATTGGGGAAATCCCAGCCGCACTTCCCTGTTGCAGACTGGCGCCAAAGTGGAAATGGATGCCTACGGCCTCCTGAAGAACATTGCCGATGTCGACAAGGTCGCTCCCATGCAGAAATGGGCACGGGACCTGTACGAGCTGCGCCAGCGCAATTTTCTGAAAGACGACCCGATGTATCTGTACTGCAAACCGCCGGGAGGACCGCGATATTACGAACAGATTTACGGATTTCAGTTTGTTGAAGATCCGGACTTCAGCCGCATCTGGATCCTGGCTGGCGGCGGTAACCGCAATCGGCGGGAAATCTGGACCGACGGACGCAAACAGGAAGGCCAGATCAACGGCGACGCGGACAACCCGCTCTATTACGGCCGCGCGGTCGGCCATTGGGAGGGAGACACGCTAGTCGTGGATCTGAAGGGTTTCAATGAGAAATTCTGGTTCGACAACGGCGGCCTGCCGCATACGGACCAACTCCACCTCATCGAAAAGTTCACGCGCACGGATATGAAGACGATGAAGTACGAAGTCACCATCGAAGATCCGGGTGCCTATACGAAACAGTGGACCAGCAGTTGGACGCTTGAATGGATTCCGGGCCAGGAGACTCCGTATTTCCTGTGTCAGGATAACCGGCCATAATTTTTTGAATTAAAAAGGGAGGGTTCTAACGTGAGAATCCGGAATATGAATTACGTTTTAGCAGTGATGGCCGCGATCGTTGTGACGCTCGCGCTAACAATGCCTGGCCTCAGCCAGGCTCCCGCAGCACCAGCAGGCCAGCAGGGACAGGGTGGACAAGGCGGTGGTGGCGGGCGAGGAGGCGGCGGTGGCCGCGGCCGCGGCGCAAATGCAGCGCCGGCGTTGCCCACTCCCCGCAAACCTAATGGACAACCATACATCGGCGATATTCCGGGACAGAAACCGGGCCGGTGGAACGGCGGACCCACAACCCTGGCCCAGAATATGGTCGATAAGGTCCCGTTCCAGCCGTGGGCGAGGGCCGTCTATGACCAACGCCAGATCGACCAGTTCGAGCCGCACACCCGTTGCAAGGCTTCAGGCGTCTCCAGGCAATTCTCAACGCCGTATGGCACGGAGTGGGTGGAGATTCCCGATCTTCAGCGCATCTACATTATGGATATGGGCGGCCCCAATTCGTATCGCATCATCTATATGGATGGCCGGTCTCATCCCGCAAATCTCGCTCCAACGAACTATGGACATTCCATCGGTCATTGGGAAGGCGATACCCTCGTCATCGAGACTGTCGGGTTGAACGAAAAGTTCTGGATGGACACCCGAGGAACGCCGCACACCAAACAGCTCAAATTCACCGAGCGCGTCACCCGCACGGATATGAATACCCTGCAGTATCAGGCGACGATCGATGATCCGGGCGCATATACGGCGCCGTGGACCACGCCTGTCTTTTCGATGCGGTATGGCCCCAATTCGGATCCATTCGAATACCTATGCCAGGACAACAACCACGGTCCGGAGTTGATGCTGGGCAGCCAAACCGAGATCGACAACACGAAATTCTTCGTTCCGTAAAGCGATCGCTCTGGAGGTATGAAGTAGGATGCGAATGAGATCTGTTCGTTTGTTTTTTCTTCTGGCGGTCGTTCTTACGATGGGGATAGCTGCAATCGCCCAGGAAGGACATCCATTGACCGGTACCTGGTATGGTGATTTTGGAATGACGTCGAGTCAGCGGAATGACCTTACTGTGGTTATGCAATGGGACGGTAAACAGACAACCGGGATCGTCAATCCCGGTCCCAAGGCCGTCCCGATCAAGCTTGCCAGACTCGACACAACGCTGGGAAAACCTGGAAGCCGGGGAACACCGGCTCAGGGAAACACTCCTGCCGTGCCGGCAACGGCCGCCACACCGTCCATATTCATGGTTCACTTTGAAGTCGACGCCAAGAACAAGGCGGGCGGCATGGATCACTTCGTTTTCGACGGCAAAATCCAGAACCCCGTCGCGGGCAACCGCACGATCACGGGCACCTGGACTTGTGGAACCACGAAAGGCGACTTCCGCCTTCGCCGAACGTAAAAGGAGCCACAAAAAAGATCGGGATTTTAACCACAAAGACACCAAGGCACAAAGGGCACAAAGAAGGCCGGCGTCAAATGATTGTTATCGCCGGTTTCTTTGTGCCCTTTGTGCCTTGGTGTCTTTGTGGTTAAAATCCGATCTTTTTGTGGCTACTTCTGTTCCTCGGCGGATGCGTTGGACGAGCCTGCAAATAGCCGCTTCCCGTCCGGGAACGTAATACTGTTCACGTTCGCGGTTGGCGAACCGTTCCGCGCCTGCCAGCCACTGACTAAAAGCACGGTGCCGGAGGGAAGGTCTTCCTTCCGCCATCCGCGGCGGATCAATGCATTCGCGCCACCCGTCTCCAGTGCCCAGTTCACGACCTTTCCATCCGAACCGGCCACGTCAATGTAGATCCAGCCATGCGGATTGGACCACTTCATTACCGTGACCTTTCCCGTCAGCTTGATCGGTTTATTCTGATCGAACTCCGAAGTAAACGAATGATGAGCGACGGCTGGAGCCGCGGCGGCTAATACTGCAATTATGATGGCGATTCCGCAAATGGTTCTCATGTACTCTACTTCTCCTTGTTGCGCTTGGCCCGGGCTTCGTCCCGGACCGCTTTCAGATCCTGCAAATCTCCGTTATCTTCGTGGCATGCGACTTCGAGCACTTCATCCTGCTGCCGTCTCAAGTTGATCTCGATCGTCCACGGACTCGAGTACACCACCGGGTCCGACACCGTAGCCCGATATTTAACGTTATCTGAATCGACAGGCGTGAAACGCTCGACAACGTGCTCCGTATAACTCACAATCTCTCCCACTTCGTTCAACCAGGCTTTGCCGTTGAAGTTCGTGGTGTCGACGACAAGTGTATCGCCTTCCCAATGACCCACGGAGTCGCCCTGCCACAGCCGGATGTTGTCGGCAATATGCGGACGGCCGTCAAGCGGGATCATTCGCCACGACATACGCTCGAACAGCAAGACCACATATCCCGGGGGCTGAATAATCTGGTACGGAGACGGCGTGTACATCGACCTCGGAACCCCGGCAACGAAACAGTGCGCGGTCGGATCCTCGTATCCATGCTCCGGAAGTTCCCGGGTCACTCTCTCGGCTTTCGCCCATGGCAGGTATGGAAGTTTCCCATCTGCAGGATCGACCACGACGCCTCTGGTACCCGGCGTCAGGAAATCTTTGTCGTGGCGTTCGAGACCATAATTGGCCCCGCCGGCATCGGCACCGTACATACCGGTAAGGTCCGGTTTACCGTCGGCCATTCGGCGAATGGGTCCTCCAGGCTTCGGCGCGGCACCCTGACCACGGGCGCCCTGGGCCATCGCGCTCAGCGGCGCAATAGATAGGATCAGGAAGGCGAGAGCAGCAATACCTCTCTTCATTTAATCACTCCAGTGGGAACTATGGGGTCTCCCGGTTTGGGATACCACGTATGTGGATCGCGCTCGAAATCGCCATTGGCTTCCTCAGCTTCGGCCTGGCATTGATACTCGAGAATCCGATCCATATTTTTCTGCCGGTAAAGCGGCATGGTGATCTTCCAGGGTTTCGTGAACACTTTTGGATCCTGGATGGTGACTTCATATTGAATGGTGTCGGCATCGAGAAGCGTGTATCGCTCGACCAGCTGCAGCGCCTCGCTGTGAAAGTCTCCGGCCACGTCGAACCACGTCCGATCATTATTGTCCGCGACATCGACGACGAGAGTGTCGCCTTCCCAGTGGCCACGTGAGTCTCCCATCCAGAAGTCGACTCCGGTACGGCGGGCCTTTCCGTTGGTGTAGATCAGGCGGAAAACGGAAGACCACTCAAAGGTCATGGCAATATGCTCCGGCGTTTGAAAAATTTGAAACGGAAACTCCATATACATGATCCGCGGGACGCCGGGCATGAAGCAACTCGCGAGCGGATCGGCCGTCTGCCGGTTCGTAAAGTTTTCGGCTTTTTTCGCGGCAGCCCACGGCTGATACGGAATCTCACCACCTACGACCACTCCCTTGCCCGCAGGCATCCCCTGCTTCGCAGCGTGATCCTGCAGATCGTAAGCAGCCCGATTACGGACCTGCCAGATCCCCTGCAGGTTCGGCTTGCCGTCCGCTGTGCGAGGAATGGTCGTGGAAACGGCTGTCTGAACTCCAGCCGCAAGGGCCGCATCTGCCACCACACACAACGCCGCCAACAAAACAATCGTCAACGAAACGCGCTGAGCAACCATCTTCACCTCAGATATCCCATCTAAATTCAAGCACAGGAAAACTAGCATAGGCATGGAATCGCGGCAAGTCGCGAACGTAAACAGGCGGTAGGAAATAGAGGCAGAACGATCTGAACCGTCAAGGAACGATCGGACTTGTGCGATCCACGGATGTCTCTGCGCCAACCATGAGTTCCGGGCCATGGTTGTTTTCCTGGCAGATGTATTCGAATAATTCCGTCCCGTCTGTCCACGTCATGTTGAAACCGGTAGTCCATGGCGCTGTGTAGGCGCCCGGATCGTCGATGGTCACTTCATACTTCAACGTGTTGTAATCAACGCGTGTCAGGCGCTCGAGCAGATGCATGCGGTCGGTGTGCGGCAGCGCGTCCCGGTTCATCCAGGCTCTTTCATTGAAACCTACGGAGTCGACAACAAGGGTATCGCCCTCCCAATGGCCAATCGAGTGCCCGTAATAGTTGGGCACGAGATCCTTGCCTGCCGGATGAGGCCGCCCATCCATGTAAATGGTCTGGAAGCTATGGGGACCGCCATTATTGAGAACGTAGATGCGCTGCTGTTCCGGCATTTCCAGGATGTCGAACCCATAAGCAGTTGTCCACTGCCTGGGACCGGGAGAGGGCTTGCACCTCGTATACGGCTCGTCTTTCAGGAAGTTGCTGTGACGATAATCGACGAGCGCTCTCGCCCAATCCTGAAGAGGAACCTTATCGATGTGAATCGGGGCATTCAGCGTGGTGCGCGGCTCGTAACTGCGCGGGTTGATTGCCAGTCGTCCGCCGCCTCCCCAAAGACCCTTCTCGCCGGGAGGCGCGCTCAGCCTCACGTGGCCATCGGGCCACCGTGGCGCAGGCCGAACGGGCCGGGCGGCGGGCGGATTTTGAGCGAGCGGCAACAGGGCCACAACCATTGCAAACAATGCATTTCGCACGTCGATCTCCTGCCGGACATTCTGTCTCAACTACCGGAAAACGTTCCACATAATTCCCCCCGCGCGGGCTTTGCCCAACGAAAGAAGGAAGGAGCACAAAAGGCACAAAACAGAACACAAGAGGCACAAAAAATCGGTTCGGCCACTCACTTCTTGTGCTTTTTGTGTCCTTTTTGTGCTTCTTGTGATCCTTCCCTCTTCTGCCGGGCAAAAGCCCCAGCGAGATCAGAAGTTCAGGCGAACCTGCGCCTGCAATGTACGATTCCCGGTTTTGGTAGTGATCTGGCCGAATGTTCCCGAATTGAGATTCAGATTCGGATTGCCCGGCGTGGGATGATTCAATACGTTCTGTGCGTCCAGCCGAATCTGCAGATTCTTCGACTCCGTCACTCGTATCGCTTTGATCATGGCGGCATCGAAGCGCCACGTTCCCGGTCCGTCAAGCATCCGCTGACCCAGCGTGCCGCGCCGGCCGGGAGCAGCAGCCTGCAACACGATTTTCCCATTAGCATCCGCAAGCGCGTTCACTGTACATGATCCCCGGAGGTTCTGTGATGCGGTGACGCCAGTGCACTGAGGGTCATTGACTGTAGTGAAAGGCTGCGCGAAGTAATATCCGAATACCGAGTTCTTGTCCCAGTGCACACTCCCATTTCGTGGGAACGCGCCCACGGCGTCGGGAACGCCGTTTGCGTAGAGCGTATTCCCGGCAACCACACTCAGAGGAGCGCCGGACGTCAGATTCCAGATCCAGCTTGCCTTCCAGCCTTCGATCACACGCGCCAGCACGCCGGAACGGCTGCCGAGCACGAACTTGCTTGGGCCGAAAGGCAGATCAAACGTGCCATTACTTCGAAAATCGTGCGTCCGATCCGTACCTTGCCGTGAGTAATCGGCATGCCGGTCTGTCGGGTCGGTGAAAGCCGGGTTAACCGTGCCGCCACCTCCCCCCATCACGCCCAGGCTCTTGCTCCACGTATACGTTCCTTCCCACGAGATGCCTCTCCTGGGCCTTACTGTGAATTGCGACTGCAGCGAATGGTAACTGGAGCTGTTCGAGTTCGTACGATAAGTGATGCCGCTGAACTGCGGATTGGTCACGATGAAATTCTCGGGAAACAACCCGCTGCTCCGAAGCACTTTACCGTTGACTCCGGAAACACTGGCGGGGGCGCCTGTGTTGGTGACGTTCAACGTGCTGGCCACAGCCGCGTAATTGCCATTAGCGAGATTGGCGGCAATACCTCCGTTGGCGCGAAGCCCCGCAGAACCCGTGATGAGCGCGCCATTCACGACAGTGCCCACAACGCCGTTGCCGCCGAAGTTCAAGCCCTTCAGCATGTCGTCAAATAACTTCGCGTCGCCTCCGGCTCGCGTGACGTTCAGCGCATCGAGCAAACCGTTGCTTCTGAAATTCGGCGTATCCAGGTCATAGCTGCCGCCGAGCTTCACGCCTCTCGTGCCGATGTACCGCACATCCAGAGTCACATTCGAGGAGATGGAGCGCGTCACCGACATCGTGAAATTCTGAACGTACGGAGTGACGTAGTTCGAGTCGTAAGCCGAGACTGACTGCGACCGCTCGGTGAGCGGGACCGTCTGAAGTGGCGTGACGGGAACGGGCACGGGCATAACCAGATTCGACAGATCCATATACGTGCCGGGTCCTGAATATGTCGGATAGTAGCTGGTACCCGGAAATGCGCCTAGATCAAGGTCGACCCATGAGAAGCTTCCGCCCGGCACCTGGTAGCTGACTTGATATCCGCCGCGCACCGTGGTCTTGTCCTTTCCCAACCACGGCACGCTCCACGCGAAACCGACGGCTGGACCGAAGTTGTTCCAGTCGTCCTTATAAATGGACCTGCCCGGATTGGGGGAATGGGGGCCGACCAACTCCACGGCCGTCAGGTCTCCTTTTTGCGGCCCGAAACTCATCCAGTCGGAAAAGCTTCGGCCTGAATATCCGAATAGCGCTGAACTTCCACCAACAGGGGAGGGCGTCAACCCATTGCCGGTGAACGGAACTCCGTAATAGTCCCAACGCAAGCCAAGGTTTAGCGTAAGAGACGGACGGAGTTTGAAGTCATCTTTGAAGAAGGCCGCAAATTCCCGCTGACGCCAATCGCGAAGTTTTCCATGCAGATCCGGAATGTCGGGGTTGTTCCACGCGTCGCGGAAGTCCACAAACCGATCCGTTTGTGAAGGTCTCAGCATCGAGAAGTATTGCTGAACATTTGCGACGGATCCGGCCAACATCATCATCAGGTTCTCAGCCGTGAAACGGTTTCCCGACGCAGCGCTGCCCAACATGCCGGCGACCGTACTGATTCCAGTAACCGGGAAGTTGCCCGCTCCACCGTTAACCTGTGGAACGATCCCGATTGCCTGTGCGCCGCGCGAACCGCCAAAACGGACTTCGACTCCTCCCTTGAACGCATGCTTGCCCCTGGTCCAGCTCAACGTGTCGCCGTACGACCAGAGCGGACTGGTGCTGCCGTAGGTGTTGCAGCAGGAACCGTTACTGATCACGTGGTCTGCGATCAATGCCGGGTGGATGTACAACGGAATTCCGTTGATCACGGGCAACCACGTTCGTGCCTGGGTTCCCGTGTCTGGATTGTCATAGGGAGAGGGAAACCTCGCTACATTACGGCGCAGCCCGAACCGGACTTCATTCACGATCGTCGGCGAAAGCGTCGAGGTAAAACTCACGGTGTAAATCTGAGGCGTACGGGTCGACTGCCCGCTGAAGCCATCCGGCCAGGTCGTCAGATAGAAGTCTTGATAGTCCGATTCATAGGTCCAGCTCGCGCTCAGCTTGTGGCGTGAATTGAAGTTGTGATCGATCTTGATGTTGATCTGCTTGCGATCATAGCCTTCTGCCGTTCCCGTTGAAGGGGTGCCGGCGCCGCCTCCGACTGTGCGTTGGCTCCATTGAAAGCCGGCGGTATTCAAACCATCGCCGCTTTGAAAATTGTTTGGGAGTGGCATTGCCGCAAGTATTTTCTGCATGTATCCCGTAGGATCGAATCCGGGCCGCAGGGAATCGCGGCCGAACACGTTTATAGTTTGAAGGTCGCCTGCCGCTTGCGCGGGCTTTGAAGGATTGCCCAACACGTCGACGACCGGCGCTATCAAAGTGGCGCCACTGCCGCCGGCTGTTTGATTCGCATTACCGTTATTCACACCGGGAAAGAATCGGAAGAATCCCTGCCGGGCAGCGGGAGTCAGAACAGTCGCGACGACGCTCTGGCGGAGACGCGAGACTTGACCGTCCCATAAGGCAAAGAAAAACGTCTTATTTTTCACGATCGGTCCGCCGAAACTCCCGGTGTATTGATGCCGGTTGGTCCAATTGGGAATAATCGCCGGTACCGCGCGATTGTTGGCCCACGTATTCGCATCCAGCGCGGAGTTTTGAGCGTTCCAGACGGCGCTGCCGCGGTATTGGTTCGTTCCCGAACGCGTCTGAATCTGGACCTGGCCTGAACCACGGCCCATCTCCGCATCGACCGGCGCCAGGATCACGCGCATCTCTCCGACCAGGTCCGGATTGATTCGTGTCGTTGCAAATACGCCATTCGTCCATCGTCCGTCATTAACGCTCACTCCGTCCCGGGTGACATTGATTGCTCCGGCGCCGTCAGCCGCGATTCCTGCAAACGTTTGAGCCGTACTGGTGGCGTTTCCTTGAACGCCGCCCATGATGTTCGTCAGATTCAAGACGTCCCGCCCCACTAACGGAAGATCGCTCACCCTGGACTCGGAAAGCACGTTGCCTATGGATGACGACGAGGTCGCCAGAAGCGTGTCGACGGCAACACTCACATCCACCGACTGCGACACACCGCCGACCTGCAGCGCGAAATTCAACCGCGCTTGCTGCGACGTTCCCAGTTCGATTTCGCGAGTCTGAGTTTGAAATCCCACGAGCTCCGCGCTGGCGCGATAGGCGCCGGGCTGGAGACTCGCGAAATTATAGGTGCCGGATTCGTTCGTTATGACAGTCGTGACGATTCCCGTGCCTTTATTCGTCGCCGTAACTGTCACACCGGGAATCAGTGCCCCGCTGCCGTCTGAAACGGTTCCGCTTAATCGAGCGCTCGTAGATTGAGCAAAAAGGCAAAGTGGGACAACGCAAAGGAACACAAGAACCGTGACGGCGATTTTTCGCATGTGAACTTCCTCCTCCATTGCAAAACAAACCCGCAAGCCAGGGCCGCAGGTTAATTGGTCAGACGGTAATCAGTGCATTCATTTAATGGGAATGAACGGGTGATACTAAACGCTCAAGCAGGAGGCGTGTCAATTGAAAAAGGCCTATTGGCGTTCTCTGGAATCCGCCGCTAATCCCAATGCTGTTCACTTAAGGATGCTTTTGCTGTAGCGGCGGTCTATGACCGCCGACGGTGCCACGTCTTGCTGGACTGGCGGCGGTCATAGACCGCCGCTACAGTGCATTTCGTCTTAAGTGAACAGTATTGCCGCAAATTCCCATCACTGCCTGGAATTTCAAGCCCTTCAAGTAATTGCTCTCCGCTGTCTTTTTTGTTAGCCTCCTCACACCATGAAGCGACTCATTTTCCTTTTGATGATCAGCGGCGTAGTCCAGGCGCAGCAAGCTGCCAACAAACTTGGCGACGGCCCATGGACCTACACAACCTCGGAACGTAATACACGCATTAAAGTCTCCGTCGTAACGAAAGGCCTGTCGCATCCCTGGAGCATGGTGTGGCTGCCGAACGGCGACATGCTCGTCACCGAACGCTCCGGGCGTCTGCGGATTATCCGAAACGGCGTGCTCGACCCGGAGCCGATTGCCGGCGTTCCGAAGGTGCAGGCCGGAGGAACCAGCGGATTGCTGGACATCGCCCTGCACCCGAAGTTTGCGGCGAACGGCCTGGTTTACCTTGCCTACAACACCTCGAAGCCCAAGCCCGCAGGCGCTACCGGCTCTGTATATTCCACGGCGCTCGCGCGGGGACGTTTCGACGGCAAGGCTCTTCTCGACGTGAAAGAGATCTTCGTCGCTGAGCCGTTTGTCGATCTGTCCGGCGGCGATGCGTCGCGCATCCTCTTTGCGCCAGACGGCACGCTGTTTATGGCCTCCTCGCACCACAGGGACGAGAAGGGACCTCAGGATCCGATGAACGATGTCGGGAAGATCCTCCGGCTCAACGACGACGGTACAATTCCAAAGGACAATCCATTCGTTGGCAAGGCAGGATACCGTCCGGAGATCTACTCCATCGGACACCGCACCGTGATGGGTCTCACATTCCATCCCACGACCGGAGCGCTCTGGGAAGACGAAAATGGTCCGCAGGGTGGCGACGAAGTGAACATTATTAAGCCCGGAAAGAATTACGGCTGGCCGCTCGTCACCTACGGACACGACTATGACGGCACGCCATTAAACGAACGGGAAACGCGTCCCGACACGGTGTTGCCTACGGTGTTCTGGGTACCGTCGGTCACGGTGTCTGGAATTGCGTTCTACACCGGCGACCGTCTTCCGTCGTGGAAGAACAACCTGTTTGTGGGCTCGATGACTGTAGGGCGGATTGGCGGCACCGGTCATCTCGAACGGATCGTCTTCAACGAAAAAGGAGAACAACGCCGCGAGTCTCTTCTGGTCGACCTCCACCAACGGATCAGGGACGTCCGCCAGGGTCCGGATGGGCTTATCTACCTGCTCACCGACGAAGATCCCGGCGCCTTACTGAAGATCGAGCCAGGGCAGTGAAACACGGCTTTGAGAGCTGAGATTTTGAAATTGGACGAATCCTGCATCTCAAATCCGAAATCCC
>Ga0207099_1007_pt1 | contig 46111 bp, 52 predicted proteins | sample Alteio_BWMinHeat_85_FD_153521 | JGI IMG/M metagenome (GOLD analysis project Ga0207099, IMG submission 153521) | Enriched cells from forest soil in Barre Woods Harvard Forest LTER site, Petersham, Massachusetts, United States -... | ecosystem: Environmental > Terrestrial > Soil > Temperate forest >... | reverse complement strand
GACCGCGCCCTTCACGATCGTCGTATGCGTAATTGAGCCCTCTGGCTCCCCCATGATCTTAAACAATCCATCCTCGCCGAAGTAAGAGTTCTGCTCGCGCGTGTGACTGGCGATGTGGTCAGGAAAGATCCCTTTCAGTGGCCGCCATACTTCGCCCTCTTCCTCCCAAGCCGGAAGCTCTGCCGTAACAATTCCTGGATAGGTATAAAGGAATGGATCGTGAGATATGTCCACAGCGCATAACCGCCGAAATAGGCAATGTGCAGATCCCACGGAGTCTCTAATGTCTGGCGTCGCGGATCATCGCGCTTATGAATGAGTCGCCCTTGTTCGTCTTCGACCGGCAACATAACGCCATCGCAAATCCACTTTGTCGAGACCTTTAGATTTATTCTTCAAATCAGTCGTGGGAATATAAAGCTTATGTTAGAACGCGCTTGGTTCATTACCGGCATCAGCAGCGGCTTCGGTCGGCTCATGACCGAGCAACTGCTCAAACGCGGTGACCGGGTCGCCGGGACCGCACGCCAATTACATACTGTCGACGATCTCAAATCGCAGTACGGTGATCGTCTCTGGCTCAGCACGCTCGATGTGACCGACACAACCGCCATTCGCCGCGTCGTCGGCGAAGCATTTGCGGTAGTCGGTCGCATCGATGTGATCCTCAACAACGCCGGCTATGGTCTGTTCGGCGCTGCGGAAGAAGTGACCGACGAGCAAATCCGTCAGCAGATCGACACGAATCTCATCGGTTCCATTCAGGTTATCCGGGCCGCTCTGCCACACCTGAGATCTCAGGGTGGAGGCCGAATATTACAGGTTTCTTCAGAGGGCGGTCAGATTTCGTATCCCAATTTCAGCGTTTATCATGCGACCAAGTGGGGGATTGAGGGGTTTATCGAAGCAGTTGCTCAGGAAGTCCAGCCCTTCGGCGTCGAATTTACGATCATTGAACCCGGGCCGACCAGGACGAACTTCGGTGGTGGCACGGTCAGCGCACCGCCCACCGCAATTTATGAACACACGCCGTCCGGTCAAATGCGTCGTGCCTTCGCCGGAGGGGCCTTTGCAGTGAAGGGTGATGCAGTTAAAGTCGTTCGAGCCATGATCGATTCCGTGGAGGTTAGTCCTGCGCCCAGGAGACTCGCTCTGGGTAGTGGCGCTTATTCCTCGATCCGAGCGGCACTCGCAGAACGCCTCGCTACCCTCGAAGCCCAGAAGGACATTTCGCTCTCGACGGACATCGATGCTTGAAAGACTGGTCCTTTCCCCCAGCGATTCTTCACGAGTAGCCCGGATCACTGATGGCCATGGCGAAGGGTAGAAAGGCAAGTATATAGCGGAGACCATCTCAGCGAACTTCCGGCGGTTACGGGAGGTGAGTTGTTGGACGGCACGGACGCGATCGCGAGAGACTATCCTTATATTAAGGTGTGATATCGGATGGCTCCCGCTCAGCGGGCCGGTCTTTTCCTGGTTTATTTGCCCACACCGCCCGAGTGAGCCCGGTGGGGCGAGGATCACGCCAGAATCCATCTGTCTTGTAAACCGTTGATTTTCCGTAAAGAAGAGTAATTCGCCACCCACAGGTTCGACCATCGGAATGGCGGATCTCCTTACGCCGAGAAACAACGGATAGGAGCATAGCTACAGAGTGAATACTGGAAGACTCCGGTAAGTCTTCAGTCAATCTGAAAAGGGCATTAACGACAGCGCGCGAAATAACGGGCACTGGTCTTTCGCCGCAGGCTGTCGGCGCTTCAGTGCTCGGGACAATGTGAACGTCGATGGCGATTGGTGCATCCTTATATATATAAAGATGCGTGTGGCCGTCGAAATTTCGCTGTTCGACCCGGACATCCTTCAAGGTAATCGCGTGGCGCGCTGGATGACTTCGCAGCTTTGAGCCCAGATGTGCAGGATCGCGGCACGCGTTCGTTCCTGCGAAGATGGGGTTACGAGGGCCAGACCTGTAGAGCTGTACGGGCTATTGCGAGCAACTCCTTCCGCTTAATCCCGCTAACAGCGCTAACGCCAAGGCCGCGCATAACTGTTATGAAGTAGCGAGCTAGTGCGGCGTAATCTGTATCAGCCGGCAAATCGCCTTCGTCAACTCCGCGCTTCAGGCGCTTTCGTATCAAAATCTCTCCTGCCTGCCGGCGCGCGTAGAGTTCCTGGCGAATGTTTTTGGACTCATCCCCTGAGACGAGAGCGCCCTGGACGATCAAACAGCCCGGTGGATTTTCGGGAGCTGTCAGCAAATCGATCGCGCCAGACAGCCAGTGCTCGACGGCGCCGCGAGCCGTTGGTTCATTCAACGCTTCGCTAAGGTAAGCAGATGGACCGTTAACATACCGGTCGAGCGCCTTTTTAAAGAGAGCCTCTTTGTCGCCGAATGCTGCGTACATGCTCGGGCGGGTAATGCCCATCGCCTCTGTCAGTTCGGACAATGAGGCTCCGTCGTATCCCTTCTCCCAAAACACCCGCAGCGCCGCATCGAGCGCATCGTCCGGGTCGAACTCGCGCGGCCGTCCCGGCGCCTTGGCGATTCCCTCCAGGTCCGTCCGGTGTGTTAGTTTCATACCGACCAGTATATTTTACTGTTGACACGGGGATCAATAGGGTTCAATTATGTACTGAGTGGTATATAACGATCGTAGTCGAGTGGCGAAGGAGGCAGATATTATGAGCAAGTTGGAAGGAAAGATCGCCCTTGTAACTGGGGGCGCAAGCGGGATCGGCCTGGGAGCCGCCCAGGAATTGGTCAAGGAAGGCGCGTATGTGTTTATCACGGGACGCCGCCAGTCCGCACTCAATGATGCAGTGAAGGCAATCGGTTCAAATGTGACGGGAGTTCAGGCGGATGCCAGCGACCTGGGTGACCTGGACAAGCTTTACACGTCCATCCGGCAGCAGAAGGGACGTCTCGACATCCTGTTTGCGAATGCGGGCGGCGGTACGATGCTCCCATTGGGAGCAATCACTGAGGAGCATTACGACTCCATCTTTGATACAAACGTGAAGGGGCTGGTTTTCACAGTTCAGAAGGCCCTGCCGCTGATGCCTGACGGAGCATCAATCATCCTGAATGCGTCAACGGCGTCGATCACCGGAGCAGCGGCATTCAGCATTTACAGTGCGACGAAGGCGGCGGTGCGATCCTTCGCGCGCAGCTGGACGCTGGATCTGAAGGATCGGGGCATCCGGGTTAATGCTGTTAGTCCCGGTCCTATCGGGACACCGGGCCTCGCCGGTCTTGCCGGGCCGGACACCGTCAAACAACAAGAATTGTTTGGCTACATGGCATCGAAAGTCCCGATGGGCCGTCTCGGAAAACCGGAGGAGGTTGGCAGGGCAGTCGTTTTTCTTGCCTCCTCCGACAGCTCGTTCATCACCGGAATTGAGTTGTTTGTTGATGGTGGCGTCGCTCAAGTATAAAGGGAGAAAAACCATGTCCTATAGCATATCGACCTTGATGATCCGCAATCTTAAGCGACGTCTTCGGTGAAAACGATCCAAAGCGCCGGGCGCGCGGCCATCGACGAACGTGATCCCGTGCGTCTCGCGCTCCTCGACGGGAACGGTCCGACGGGCACGTTCTCGAACGAAGACGGGCCCGCTCCCGTGGTGTGATGTAGTTTCGACGCGCAATCGAAGGCAACCGTCGGCACGAAGTTCGCCGACCCGTCCGATATCAGCGAATTGCCGAAGTCACGCTCGAACCGGGTGGAAGCGACTTCGTGGGACTGAAAGCAAATGAATAGCGCGTTCGCATTCCAGGCGGTAAGTGCTGGAACGGCCGCAATCCTGCGTGGACATGACAAAGCCCTTAAGAATCCGAACGGCGCGGACAACGGCACCCCTCTCCGCCAAGGCAAAAGTGGATCTGCTGTGGGATTTCGGCGAGCAAGCCCTGCCAGTGTACTGGGCCAGTTTTACTTTGGTCGGCGATAGATCCATTGCAATCTTCAGTTGAGCGACTCGGCAATGCCGAGACCCGGCGGAGGAGGGCCCCGCTCCGAGCGAAATTGAACAAATGTTAGATACATGCTTCACTTGTCAATGGAGGTTCACGATGATTCAAGCAGCGAAGCGCGCGCCAACTCTGCTCAAAGTCTGAATGGGTCCTGGTAAAGAGCAGTTTCTCCTCCGTGGTTGAAACGTTGTCTCGATCGGATTTGGAACCCACGAAGGCGACGTGCCAAACAGTGCGGATGCAGATGCCCTCGCCCACTTAATTCTGACGATTAATTGTGGTTTGACGGTTCAAGCATCAACTGGAGCGACTAAAAAGGAATTGCTGCTGATTGTCGGGACCACTCTTAAGGCATGGCCGGAATTGGCAACCGTGCATGGAGGCTTGATGGAATGAAAATCTACTTTGGTTTCACCGTTGCAGGTGACCGATCATCGGTGGAGGCCGCCAGAAGAATAGTGCTAGTTCTCGAAGAAAAGGGCCACGATGTCCTCACAAAACATTTAGTTCAAGGCGATGCCTGGGAATCGGACCGACGCATTAGCGCCCAGGACGTGTTTGCTCGGGACATGAGGTGGCTTCAGGAATGCGACTGTTTTATAGCCGAGGTTTCCGGTTCTTCCTTCGGTCTGGGTTTCGAAACGGGTTACCTGCTGGCTTCGACTTCCAAAAAGGTCGTCCTGTTCTATCGGCGCGATCTTGAAAAGAGAGTATCCCTCTTGATTACTGGAAATACCCATCCCGGGTGCACGTTGGTTCCGTACTCTGACATCGAGGAAATGGAATCGTTTATCCGGAACGGATGGTGATTTTAGCTGCGTTTCACCAACTGGCGCCCAATGAAGTGGTCGAGGGACAGCGCTCCCGGCCCGCGAGTCAACAGGAAGATCAGAATCGATCCCCACAGCACGTGGTCGGGCCATGCGTTCGGATAAACAAAGATCTGGATCACCGTAATCATCCCGAGCAATGGCAATGTGGCGAAGCGCGTTGCCAGTCCGAGAAAGAGCAGCGTCGAAAACGTCAGTTCATTGAACATGGCAAGGCGCGCGGCAACTGCTGGTGCAAGCACGGGTACTTTATATTCGTCTTCAAAGAGCTTGACTGCAAACTCGAAGGAATTGAGTTTTAATAGACCAGCATTGAAGAACACCATACCGACGCCGATGCGCATGGCAAGTTGAATGATCGACAAAGGGAACCGCTCAAGCCATCCGCGAGCAAAGCTCAGCCATGCCCTCACAGACCCGACCTGCGGCACAACAGATTCGCTGGTACTCATGATAGTCCTCTATTGTTCGACGCCTGTCGCCAGGCCGTCCTGAATCAAACGTATAAAACCCTGCCCCGCATCGAAGGCCGGGTTTTCCTTTAACGCGCGTTCCGCTGCGGCCCCGAGCGTCCGCCGCTCGGAAATGGATTTACGAAAGAGGAATTCCGATGCATCGAGGCGATTAATCTGGAATTCGCCTCGTGCGCCCTGGATTTCAAGCCACACGGTGCTCGCTCCAAGCGCGTAGCGTTGCGGAGCAGTCCCGGTGATGAACATCTTGAGTAACTCGTCGACTGGCCACAACGCTTCCTGATAGCGCAGCCCAGGCTGAAGACGCAGGGCCATCTCGGGCAGGATGTCTGGGTTGATCGCGCAGAATTGCTCCAGGGCCAGGCTTGGTTCATCGATCTCGATGGACACTCGACCGACATGCCACTCCAGGTTTGAAAAATCCGCCAAATACGGGACGCTTTCGGCCCCTGCCAGCGACGCCATGAATCCTGGAAAGTCCTGACCGTATTCGGCGATGCAGGGCGCAAGCGGTGGATGTTCATGTGCGAAGCGTTTTGCAGCTTGAGAAAGGAACGTGGACCCCGCCAACCAGACCGTGGCCGGAAACTTCGTGAGGAGCGCCGTTACAAGGCTCGTCTCATAATTCCGTCGATGAATGCCGAGTCCCTTTTCCGAATCTGGACCGCCGAGTAGGGTGGCCAACCCTCCAGCATCATCACTCACGATGGCATCGCGGAGCAGCAACTGTGTTTCAGCAAGCGTCGGCACAGCGAACCTCCAGCCGCGTGACTTTTGACTTGAGCACATCGGCTCGCCTGGCTTCCGCCAGCAACGTGGCGAGTGGCGGCATTTCGTTATCCCATTCGATCAAGGTCGGCCTCGGTCCAAAGCGCCCCATGGCGTAAGCGTAGAGTTCCCACGCCGGATCGGCGATGGCGGCGGCGTGCGTGTCGATCAGATACTTCTCCTCAGCTGTGTATCCTCCCAGATGCACTTCCGCAATTGCGTCCGACGGAAGACAGTCCAGATACTCGTGGGGGTCGTATCTCAAGTTGTGGCCGCTGACCACGACGTTGCTAACGTCGCACAAAAGCCTGCAACCCGTTCGAAGAACCAGTTCTGACAAAAACTCCGTCTCACGACACCTGTTGTTGGCAAATGCGACATAGCTCGCTGGATTTTCCACAAGATATGACCTGCCGAGCGCATCCTGAACTTCGTTGACGTGAGTGATGACAACTCTCAAACTTTCCATGTTGAATGGCAGAGGCAGCAAATCATTGAGGTACTCGCTTTTGTACGTCGACCAGGCGAGATGACCGGAGACAAAAACCGGATCGATCCGGTCCGCGAGCGTGCGAATCCTTGCCAGGTGGGACCGGTTGATCCCGCCGACGCTCCCAACCGAGATACCAACGGTATGAAGAGAGATGGGATAAATGTGCGATAGCTCGGTCAGGAGTTCGAAAGCGTGGGGATTGGAAAGGAAGTTCTCAGGATGGATCTCCAGCCAACCTGCCTGAGGTCGAGTGGCGACAATTTCAGCGATGTGTGAGAGTCGCAGACCGATTCCTGCTCCCGCAGGTGCACGGCGGGGAGGCGTCCTCACGTTGAGATCATCCTGAGATATCACGGCCGTGCCTATTTCGGGGTCTTGCTGCCACCGACGATCCGCTCGCAGTACCCCTCGGGGACGTAAATCCACGCTTTCGGATCGGCGTTACGTTTGGATGTCCCGCCACAGGAATTGTTTCCGGTTGATGCGCAATCATTTTTGCCGGCCTTAGCGATTCCATAGCACTTCTCCGCCTTGAAACTTGGAGCCTCCGCCGGCTTCTGCGCCGAAAGAATCGCCGGTCCGGCGACGGCCGCGGCAAGTGCTGCGGCGAAAACGAAACGTCTGTTCATAAAGTCCTCCAGTAAGGTTGTGGCTCAGTCTTGCCGAGCCAGATATTGCTCTCAAGGGTATATGCCTGCTGCGGACTTAAATATTCCCAGCCTGTGTAAAAAGATTCTGCTCGGTCTTTCCGGGAATATTCGAGACCGCAATGTGGATATAGCGGGTATATGCGAAAACTACTTCTTGTTGTATTTCTGTGTCTTCCGTTGATGGGTCTGGCCCAAAGAAATGAAGTCGGGCTAACTCTGGGGGGAATCCTTCCGCTGGATCGCGGAATAACGCCAAACGCAGTTCGTTTGAGCAGCGGAACGGCTCTGCAGGCCAATTATGGCCGCAAGCTCATCGGGGGCCGAACCGCCGTGTACGGCGAGATACACTTTCTTGGTAATCCGCAGCGCGTCGTCGGCTCGGTGAACCCAGCTGCCACCCGGGACGTCGCAACGCTGTACGTAACGCCTGGTGTGGAGAGTGAAAATGGGAGACGGTATGCGGATTTCACCTTATGTTGCTCTTGGTGCCGGTTATGCACGCTTCGAACAAAGCTTTTTCCGAATTGATGGCCGGCCTAATGCGGCGCCCCGCGAGCTTAATCGCGGAACTGTCGATTTCGGAGGAGGCGCCGATATCAAGTTATGGCGGTGGATCGGCTGGCGAGGGGAGATCCGCGACTTCTATTCCGGAAGTCCGGCGTACAACGTCCCGGCGATCGCCGGCGGCGAGCACAATGTCGTCGCTGGGGGTGGTTTTGTTCTGAAATGGGGACCTGAATGAAGGCATTCACTTCAATCATCACGGCAGATTGACCACTTCGCCGACAGCCGTGAAATGCCGTTCGTTGTCTGATCCGAGAGAGCCGACGCGAGCCCAATCCCTACACCGGCTGCCAGCGTTCGCCCAAAGCGATCTCCTAGCTTGCTTGTCCGTTCTACGATCTCTAACGCGGCGGCAACTGCGCGAGCGGAGTGGTCGGCCTCGGGAAGCGGGACATTGAAGATAGCCATGACAGCATCACCAATGTATTTGTCAATGAATGCACCTCGTTCGACCAATTCGTACGTGCTCATTTGCAGAAAGGAGTTTGAAATCTCGAATGCGGTATCGGCGCCGAGGTCGTGCGTGAGTTCCAGTGAATGAATGATGTCGGCGAACAGCACCGTGATTTCAACCAGGCGGCCTTCCTCAGTGTGAGTGTTGCACCGGTTACAGAAATTGGGATTGCGACTGCTGCGGCTGATGCCGAGTGCCTTCCTCGAGGGGCAGGCCAAGTAATAAGCTTAAACGGAGGACGAAGGCGCAGTGAGGCGCACCACGATCTCGTCCAGTGCTTGCTCGGCTCTGGCTTCGATCTCGGCCACGGTCTGATCTTGGATTGGATGGGGTACGTAGATCGCATCGAAGTCCGGCCTTCCCAGGGCCGCGGCTTGCGCGCGTGCCGGCAACTTAAATTCGTGTGTGGCCACAGGCACGGCAGGAATGCCCCAATTTTCGAACCGGATTGAGTCGTGCAAACTGCACGTTGTGCAAGACCCTCAATCGGCGAGGCCTTCGACGACAGCATCAACGTTCCTTAACTTTTCCAACAATCCCTCTGGGGCGGGTTTCGTGTAGGTCGGCTTGGTCTCGCGCACCACGTGCGCGACAGAACATCGCTCCAACAACAGTCGTTCAACACGGTCAAGGAAGACATTGCCTCCCGGCTTGCTGATGTCCAAGAGGGCAATCGTCTTGCCGGCCAGACTTTCCAAGCGCGGTACACGTGATGCTTGAGGTTTTTGTTCGATACAGGGATTCACAAGTGTTATGGACATGGATAGGTCACCCTTTGACTACCGCGTGGACCGGTGGCCCAGCTCCCGACCACGGCTGAAAACTTTCCCGCCCCGCCCCCGGCAACAACGATGCCGATGGATTCCGGGGAACGAAATTTTTGATAACAACGCTCGCCATCTATTGTGATTTCTCGATATGAATGTCTCTGGCTTATGCCTTCTCCATCGACACCATCAAAGGCGCGTAAAGGTATGCCGGTATTCTTGAAGAGAAACTCGCGAACATCCTGCTTGCGAAAGCCGTCGCGGTGGATTGTTCTCACGTGTTCCAGGCCAAGCACGACCAACGCATCGTGTCCCATACACGCGCGATAGCTCCACACGGTGGCCAGCGCGCGGGCGATTGCGGTGAGCACCCCTTTGGCGGAGCGGGCGACGTGTTCGCTCACACCGTGCGGCGCTTCTCCGGCAAACAACGTGATCGCGCTTTCATCGGCGGGGAATCCCATCTCCACGTGAAGGGGCTCCCACGGACTTGCTTGCTCGTTTTCTGCAATGCAATACGAAAACTTGCCCGGATTACCGAGAGTCGACATGTCGATCCCATCCGGCGCCGCGCCGCCCAGGTTTCTCAGGATCAATTGCAGGGCGCGTCCCAGTGTGCTGTTGGCGCGGGACACGTTGCTGAACACGTTTTGACCGCAGGCAAAACCGAGCCTCCCGCGGACAGGGCCATTGACGATGATGAGCGGTGCGGCAAAGTGCGTTGTTCCTTGAACGCCATGGAGATTCAACCGCTCGTCGCAAGCAGCGCGCACCACGGGAAGCAGGACTTGCATCATCCGGGGTTCGCACCCGGCCATGACTGCGTTCGCTGCGATCTTCTCGACGGTGGCTTCACCGTAACACGGAGGTATTCTGCCGATAAGCTCGGAAGGATTGAATCCCGTCATCATCCGTTCAACGCGCTCAACAGTGGGTGGAACCACCGGCAGCGGGTCTCCGAATTCGCGGATGCAGTACTCGTATGGGTCTTCGGCGACATCAATGAGCGAAGCCCGTGCTCCGGTCGGAGCATAAAGGTTCAGGGGTTCGGGCGAGGGGATCGCCGCAAAGGGTTCGAGATGGCGGGACGAGCACCCGGGCTTTCGTTGAGGAGCGCCATCGTGAGCCTCGGCAATCGGGAGGCAGCCCATCTCCGCTGCGATGGCGTTCAACTCATCTTTATCGAACCCGATCTGCGCTCTTTTCACGTAGCCATCCGGCCCCACCAAAACGAATGCGGGTACGGCAATGGGATCATAAACTCGCGAGAGCCGCAGATCCGAATCCACGTCGATACGAAAAGCGGCAGACGTCTGACTCACAAACTGACGCGTCATTGTCTCGGAGTCCTGCGAGATTCCCCAGACTTCTGCGGTTTGTTGCGCGAGCCGATTCAAGTACGGAACTGCAAGCCGGCACGTCGGACAATCGGTTTCAAGAAAAACCAGCAAACACGCTTTCCCTTGCGGCGGCTGCCAATTCGGATTTGGAGCTTTGTGCCCAATTTCAATCATAGGAACGCGAATAATAGTATCGTGCCGCGATGCATTTGTCGCGCTGCGAGTCGAGCCGACAGCGCCGACAGCAAACGGTAGCCCAGCAGAATGGACAGAAGAACCCCGTATGTCACAGGTCGCTGGATGTCCGCCTTCACGAGCCACACATAGTGCGCGACGCCTGCTGCTGCGCTTAGATAAACCAGGCGGTGCAACAACTGCCATCGCTTGCCGCCAAGTCGGCCGATCCACTTTCTTGTCGATGTGACCGCCAGCGGCGCCATCATGAGAAAGCCTGTCGTTCCAGCTGTAATGAATGGCCGCTTGACGACATCATGCAGGATGCTCGGAAGAGAGAAGAACTGGTCCAACCAGAGATAGGTCATCAAGTGAAGAAAGCCGTAGAAGAAGGCGAAAAGGCCCAGCATGCGCCTGAAGCGGATGACTTCGTTCCAACCGGACACCTTCCTTAATGGCGTGACGCACAATGTGAGAAGCAGAAACCGCAGCGTCCACACACCTGTGTCTTCGGTGATGTCCTTGATTGGATTTGCGCTGAGGTTTCCCATTACCCCTGCCGTCAGCAACAATGTTAATGGCGTGAGGCATATTAGAAACACGCCTGCTTTCAGAAAGAATCGTGATCTTGGCACAAACGCATTCCTCAACTAGAAATTCTTTTTGAGATCCATACCCGCATACATCGTGGCCACTTGATCGGCATAGCCGTTGAACGGCAGCGTCTTCCGCTTGAAAAATTCACCGATGCGGCGCTCGGTGGCTTGACTCCAGCGGGGATGATCGACCGCCGGATTCACATTCGCGAAAAAGCCGTACTCATTGGGCGCGGCTTTCATCCAGGCCGTCACCGGTTGCTTTTCGACAAATCGGATCTTTGCAATCGATTTGATTCCCTTGAATCCATACTTCCACGGCGTGACGAGGCGGATCGGCGCTCCATTCTGATTCGGCAAAGCCGGTTTCCCGTACAAACCAACCGCGAGAATGGCGAGCGGATTCATTGCCTCATCCATGCGCAGTCCTTCAACATACGGCCATTGAAGAATCGCTCGCCGTTGCTCAGGGAGTTGGTCGGGATCGTACAGCGTTTGAAATTCGATGTACTTCGCTTGGGGCGTTGGTTCCAAGCGATTGATGAGCGCACTCAATTGGAGCCCCTGCCACGGAATCACCATCGACCAGCCTTCGACGCACCGCATGCGATAAACGCGATCTTCGATTGTGAGTCCCTTGATGAGGTCTGGAAGCGCATAGCTCTGCGGCCTCTTGACGAGTCCTTCGACGGAAACCAACCACGGCTGAGTCCTGAAATTCTTCGCGTTCCGAGCCGGAGCGTCCTTGTCGATCCCAAACTCATAGAAGTTATTGTATGTGGTGACATCCTTGTAGGGAGTCGGCTTTTCATTCGCCTCTCTTTGGATCAGTAACGCTGCCACGGACTGCACGAACCGGCGACGATTCATGTAGACACTTTCCGGGGTGATTTCAGAGGATGGGATGTGGGGTCCTTTTGCATTCGACATAACACTGGTAAAAGACGAGGCGAGGCTGTTTTATTCCCGCCATGTTAATGCAATGGGCTTCTAACCAAGCCGAAGCAGGTACTCGTACACGGGATGCGCGAGACTTGATGCGACCTTGAGGTTCCCCTGCCGATCCAGATTCGAGACGACGTATGCCAGATAACGATTCGTTTCGAACGCTGCAATCTCCAACCGGCCTTCAGTCGCGCCATATACCGGCACTCCGGACTCCTGCAGCGTGGCGACAATGTCGGTGCGGCTGAAAGTCTCTCCGTTTTTCTCAGTGATGACCACGGAGACAATCGTGCCTTTGCCGCCAGTGAGTATGATGTGCACATATTCTCGACCATTCGTGACGCATCGGTGCCCCTGGACGACATGAAGATCTGGCCCCACTTTTTCGCTGACGAGTGGTACGAGGCCAATGAATTCCGGACCCAGTGCGGCATGCCCCGACTCCTGCTTCATATGCTCGAAAGACAAGAACTCTTTCCATTTGCCGATCAATATGGCGCAGTGGATGTGGTCAACGAGCCCCACACGCATCAATTGCTGAGCCTGCGCCGAGAGGAGCTGAAACGAATCGCGTCCTGCGGTCACGGGTGCAAACAGGCTGCCGGTTCGTATGCTGATGACTCCGCCCGCGGCGAGAATGACAATCGCCGCTGCGGCCATCGCCCACTGGCGAAGGTTCAAATTAAAAGGAAATCTTCGCCCCCGGATTCCGCTTTGAATCGATTCCAACAACACGGCAGGCGCGGTTTCCTGTTCAACCACGCGCTTCACGCTGCGCTTGAGGCGTGCCCGATCCTCCAGAAGCGTCGTACACGCCGGACAAACCGACAGATGACGAAGGACTTCGTGATTGGTTTCCACGAGCAGCTCGTTATCTAAATAAGAATCGAAATAAGCGCGGATTCTCTCACATGCTTTCTCGTTGAAATGAATGACGTTCATGACTCTTGAACCTCTTGCTTCAATTCCGGAATGCCGCGCGCCTTGGCGTAGTCGGCCAGCTTTATTCGGAGATGTTTTCGGCCACGGCTAAGTCTGGACATCACTGTACCGACCGGAATGCCAAGCGTATCGGCGATCTCTTTGTATGCAAACTCATGCACATCCGCCAGAAGAACAACTTCCCGGAACTCTGCCGGAATCCCGTCGAGGGCGGCGAGCACATCTTCATCTTTGATCTCTTCTGGGATGGGCGGTTCGAAAGGCAGCGTGTCTTCGAGCGTTCGCTCACCCTCATGAACCGTTCTGTTCGTGAACCACTTCCGCCGGTAATGGTGGATTTCATTGAACAAAATCTTAAATAGCCATGCCCTGCAGTTCGTTCCCGGCTCGAAGCGATGAAACGCTTTCCATGCCTGCAGGTAAACATTCTGGACGAGGTCCTGGGCCTCAATACCATCCCGCACCATATGAACTGCTGTCCGATAAAGGTCGTTCAGGTGCGGTACAGCGGCACTTTCGAATTCACTCGCCTCAACTCTTCTACCCAAGATCAAGTCTTCTCCACGCGAAGCGGCAGCGCTTTATATTATGAACAAGCCGTGGCGATGGGATTTTATTCCCCTAGGCTCGTCCTGAAGCTGTTACTCCAGGCCTTCGATTGGAGTGCTGGACACCCCCAAGACCCGGCGGTCCTTCTTATCTTGCACAAACGCAACGGCTCGCAGATCCGCACGCTTCCATGCCCTGGCAATGGGAACGACATATTCAGTGTTAAATGTGCCGCCATCGCTGAGGTTGCCGATTCGAGTGAGTTTGCGGACAACGGCAACGTGCTCAAGCCTCCGTCCGCGATTTTCACCACTCTCGACCTTCGAGAAAAGATTGTCTTCAGTTATGGCGAGAAATACGTCCGCCGGTTCGGCCCCGGTCAGACCTGACACGGAATTGACGCCAACTCGAACTCTTACGGTTTCTTTGTCGACCTTCATCCGAGTGATTGAAAGAGAGGCTTTCGATTTCTTCGCCGCCCGCGCTACAGCCTCAAGTGCTTGCCCTCTGTTGCTTCCAACGAATTCGATTTGACCGTCGACCACCATCTGCGGGGTGTAGATGTCCCGGGCGTCCGAAGGCATGAGCATATTCATTTTGCCTATTGCTGAACTGCGCATCCGAGAACGGGTCGGACCACCCCAGTCGATTCCAATAATCAACGTGTTCACTCATCGCGATAACTTCAGCTCCATCGACCAGGTGATTCCGTGCAAGTTGCGCGAGGACCTGGTCGGCTGGAGGACAGTCGGAACATCCCTCCGAGGTGAACAACTCGACGAGCACGGCCGGCTGGGGCACAGGCGCGGCAGCATAAGTGGACGTCCGTTGGATGTGATACCCGACGGAGAAAGCCAATGTGAGTATGACGACATTGCAAACTGTACGATGACTCATCTGAATACCTCTTCTTAGGATTAGAGAGCAAAACGATTCAAGAATGAGAACCAAATTGCCAACCGCGACAGGCTGTTGGTTAGAACAAGGAGGCCGACCGCGGTGACCAAGACTCCACTAGCGGCTTCAACAACGCGAAAGTGTTGTTTGAAATGGCTGTAAAACCGAAGAAAGCGATTCAACGCCAGACTAGTTGCCAAAAATGGCATCCCTAGACCTAATGAATAAGCCGCCAGAAGAAACACGCCATCAATGACAGTTTCTTTGGTGCTGGCAATCGCAAGAACGCCGGCCAGGATCGGACCAATACAGGGCGTCCAACCAAACGCGAAAGCCAAACCCAGCACGAAGGCCCCTGCCATTCCGCGGGGTTTTTCGATACTGTGGAATCGGTTGTCCTGATAGAGGAACTTGATCTTGAAGACACCCAGTAAATGCAGTCCGAAAACGATAATGACGAGTCCGGCAAGCCGGACAAGTACAGCCGCCTTGGACAGCAGGATCTCGCCAATCCAAGTCGCGGAAGCGCCGAGCGTGATAAACGTGATTGAGAACCCTGCGATGAACGTCACCGAATTCAGCAGGACCGCCCGCTGAAGCGACGCCTTTCCACTCTCGACTTTGAGCTGATCTAATGTGAAACCGGAAATGATCGAAATGTAGCCGGGCACCAGCGGCAAGACGCAGGGTGAAAGGAACGAAATCAGACCCGCCGCGAATGATGTGAAAATTGTTATCCCATCCATGACGATCACCGTAGGCCGCGTAATGCCTCTAAGACCGAATCGGCTCCTGCCTGGTCACCGTGAGTACTGCTGATCTTTGCGAATCGAACCACTCCACTCCGATCAATCAAGAATGTGGATGGATAAGAGGTCTCATTCGGGGCGTTCCATCGGAGCCCATAGAGACTCGTGAAAGAATAATCCGGGTCCAAAACGAGATAGAAGTTGTCTGGAAGATTCTTACCACGAACGAATTCGTTGGCATGTTCCGCCAAACCCTCTGCCGGTCCAGGATAGACAGCAATGATGTTGGCGCCTGCCGCCTGGAAGTCATTGATGCGGGACATGAACTCACCCACCTGCGTGGTGCAATACGGACATTGGTATCCGGGAAACCCACGCAACATCAAAAGAACGACGGGTCCCTTTTTCATCATCGCGGTGAGTTCGATCTCCTCACCGGGCACCGTTTTGAGTTTGAAATTTCGGGCCCGGCTGCCGACGGTGGGCCGGGAAGCCGCGGGAGTGTGGCTTGGTTCCGCAAATCCGGTCAATGCGACGGCGAAAGTGCGAAGGAACGAAACAACGAAGCGGGGCGACATAGTGAAGCCTCCCAACACGAACAAGCCGCGGTCGGTCAAGTTTATTCCCCTAAACTTTCGGTGCTTTGGGGAGACTCTTTTCGGACGCGGTATAGCATCACTCGGTTCAGTGATCGCCTGGGGAATGCTCAGATTAGGACGCCTCGATAACCTGCTCCCGGCGCTGCCCGCATCGAAGCTGAAATCTTCAACGGTCAGCGGGTCCCCGGGTTGTTGATGATCGTAGTGGCGTTCACGCACGACTTGTGCACCGTTCCATACGCTGAACGCTTTGTCCGCACTATCAAGGAGAGGCTGTTTGGAGCGAATCATTTTCTTTGGCGAGGACCACTTTGATCAACTGGCGCAACCTTATGTCCCCGTCAGTGACGCCGGAGTCCAGAAGATCGGTCCGAAGGCGACGGTAGCCAACCCGCGCCTCTTCCCTGGCGAAGACAGTCTTGGTCCATTTACACTCACTACAGGACACTAAAATCGCCACTTGTACCATGGGCTGTTAGACTCTTCTCAAGCACGCCCTGTCTGAAATCCACAGTGGCGATTTTATGGGGCCGGATTTGCTATAGTCTAAACCAAGAAAAATGCGCCCGCTGCGGAAACTGGGGTTAACACAGCGGGCGCTTACGTGCCTTTAATCGAGCCGTTGGACGATCGTGCAATTGATTGAGAAGCCAGAGCTTCCGAATTTACCGCCGCCCGGACCCGTAATCAGGCCATCTTGGACGAATGTCAGGATCTGGAATTCTTCACGCACCTGACCTCGAAAACCTTTGCTAATTGCGTCTTGTGTCCATTCGAACAACTGGGCGTCCCATGCGGGACTGTAATCCAATGCATTCGTCGGTATGCCGCCTACGACGTTGTTGGGTCGAAAACCATCCGCCAGATCCGCGGACAAGCCCTGCCGTTGAGGATTTGCGCAGTCGTGAGCCCCGTTGGTGGAAATGAAGATGCGCTCGATCGGGCTGGAGAAGGTGTCATCACCACCCAAATGGAGCGCGGCCATCAAAGGAGTGAAGGTATTGTGCTCGATTGCGGCTCCTAAAGGTATGCTTGTGTCCATTGACAGGTACCAGACCGGCTTTCCAAAGCTAAAGCCGTTAATCAAGTTGAGGGTCACGGTCATGTTCACGGGATCGATTGCCACAACCTGATCATGCACCTTGGAGTAATCGACATTGCCGTTCGGGAAGCTGATGTCGTTGGCGTCCACGCCGAAGGCAACGATTGGGGCGTTATAAATAACACCGCCGGCATTGAGAATCTGAACAAACGGACTATAGTCCCTGTCGCCGATAGCTCCAGGTTGTGCAGCGGTTGGAGGAAACTCCTGGCCCACGGGGCCAGGCGTGATGCTGCGGACCGGCGAAAAATCAACTGTTCCCTTGTCGAATACTAAGTTCCCATTCTGATCCAGATTTGCGGTTCGCGCGGCATTGGACATGAAGGTCATCTTTGCTGAAAAATTCAGTCCCAGTTCAGCGGCCACGTTGGCATCGTCAACGTCCAACAGGACATACCAGACGTTCTTCCCGTTCTTCAAATGTCCCAGATAGAGGGGAATTGTGATCGTCCCTTTGGTTGCATCAACGGGGCCGGTCTTGAGCAATTGAACCGGTCCCACCAGGCTCTGATTGGTGGTTGAAGGCGGCGGTCCGAAGTATGAAAGATTCACGGTCGTGCCCACCGAAGGCGGCGCGGGAAACAAATTGCAACCCGGCCCTGGACCGATCGGGCCCGGGCCTGGGCCTTGCGCCGTGTTGGGATCCAATGTTGTAGCCGCGTCGAAGATGCCCGCGGCGAATAAGTCGAACCTTCCTTCGAAACCCCTGCGTGGGGTGCGAAGCCGTGGCGATTCCTGGGCTAGCGCTGTAAAGCTCAGTGCGATCGCAACGGCGAACGCGACGCCGGCACGATGGAAGAAAGTGGACGGACGAAAGAACACACTACGATCGTCGTGTTTGAGATAGTTCAACGTGATTCTCCTTAAAGTTAGTTTGGGCGTGAGATGCGTAGGCTTATCAGACATAGATGGTTCTCCTTAAGTTTTGCTGCGCAGACGAACCCGTTCGCTTCGTATGCCTTCAGCAGATTTTTCGTGTCTTGTGCACGTTATGAATAATTCCTTGCGGCAGCGGCCGTCAGAGAGATCTGGAGCCGTTTGCGCGCGCGAGCCAGGCGAGACATGACCGTTCCGATGGGAACAGCGGAGATATCGGCAATCTCCTTGTACGAGAAGCCTTCCATCTCTCGAAGTACGATAGCTTCCCGAAACTCCATGGGCAGATCTTCCAGCGCCGCCTTCAACATCTCTCGATTTGCGTTTTGAAGCATTGCGTTCTCCGGATCGGTGACACTGCCGTCAATGTCGTCCACCTCCCCGTCGGCGGTTAACTCCGGCTGAACGGACCGTTGACGAAGCCAGGAATAATATGTGTTTCGTACAACCGCAAGCAGCCAGGCTCGGCAATCGCCTCCGGAGAATCCGTTCCAATATCTGAAAGCGCGGAGTGACGCTTCCTGTACCACATCTTCAGCATCCTGATCGTTACGCGTGAGCCATCGCGCCAGGTTATAGGCCGCGTCCAGACGAGGCAGAACTACCTCATTGAAAGCAGTCAGTTCCTTTTGATCCAGCAATCGGTCTCCTTCTTGTGTACCGCGCCGCCGTGCAGGTGATGATTGTCCGGGCAATTGTTGCGGGACGTTGTGGCAGCTCCGTTTCGATAACGAAACATTCACTTCCACGCGATAAGAGTGATTTGCCGGGAGAAAGTTGCATGCTGAACAAAAAAATCTGAGTGAGCTACTCTGTGGTTCGAATTGGGCGGCGGGCTTACGACGAAAGAGATCGAGCGGCTTTCCCTTACGATCCAATTTAGATCGTGTTAGCTGCCCTTGGTTCGCAGCTTCGCCATGACGCGGTCGATGATGGGATCCGCAACGTCTTGCGGTAATTCGAAGGAATTACTTTCGGACACGATCTTTACCGTTTTGCGGCTGGAATCATAAAGCACTTGGCAAACGCGGCACTGGGATAGATGCAACTCGAGTTCTTGACGAACCTCCGGCGAAACGTGATTCTCCAGATAGTCGGCAAACTCAACGAAGAATTCCTCGCATGTGATCATTGAGCTGCTCCTTTATAGCTGGCCGTCACGTATGGCGAGAGCCACTCTCGCAGCATGAGCCTCCCTCGCAGGAGCCGCGTCTTCACTGCTGGGACGCTCAGCCCCAACTGGCGGGCGACATCATCCGCTGAAAGTTGCTCAATATCCCTAAGCATCACGACAACGCGGTATTTAGCCGGAAGTTGCAGGAGACCTCTTTCAACGAGCTGTCGCATTTCGGATTTAGAATGGCACTGCTCGGGATTGTCCTGCCAAGCCCGTACCTGACGAGGGCGAAAATCCCGATCTTCCCCATATTCACCTTCGTCCAAACTCTCAACATTTTTCCGGGTTCGCAAACGTTGAAACGCCGTATTCCTGGCGATACTCACCAGCCAGGTCGAAAATCTCGCGCGGCCCTGGAATCCGCTGATATGTTTGAATGCACTCAATAAAGTATCCTGCATAGCATCCTGCGCGTCGATAGGGTCGCCCAAGATTGCCGTCAGTGTGCGATAAATCAACTGGGTATGCCGGCGAACCAGCGCTTCAAAAGCCTCCAGTTGTCCACGCTGCGCCAGGGCGACCAGGTCAGCGTCAGCGTCCTGGAGTGTGTCAGAGACATGCACAACTTCCTGACGTTGCTGCATAGGACTAGGGGCAGCGGGCGAAAGATGCACTTTAGTTTCTGCAAAGACCGGAGGGGGAGCAAAATCCGGCTCGATTCCAAGTCCCATTGAGAGGGTGTTCGCGAAATTATTGAAAGCGGTAACAACGACGGATTCTAAAACTTGTTCCGGAGTGAAGCCAAGTGTTTGAAGCTTGACGACGTCTGCGCGAGAAAATTCCGGATCTCCCGTTCCCAATTTGACAGCAAAGTCCAGCAATGCAGCATCGGATTGCGATAGGTTGGACTGATGATGGTCCACGGCGATCTGGTCGCCATCCTCTGATGGCATTCCCAGGCCGCGCAACAGGTCGCAATGCATTGCAACGCAATAAGAGTTGAGGTTTGCTGCCGAGACGGCCAGCAGAATGCACTCCTTCTGCACGCGTGTGAGGGCATCCTCAGAAAGCAGAATCCTGCCCATTGCTTCCAACTGCGCTTCCACCAAATCGGGCCGTAAAGTCTGAGCACGGAAAAAGTTCGGTATGAATCCACGACTCCGCTGAACGGCGGCAAACGGCGCAAACGTCTTGGGACTCAGGTATGGAGCGGGCACATATGGCCCTTTTCGGTGTGCCGCCTCATGGGGGTCGGGCAACGAGCCAAGGGGCGTTGGGCCAAGCGGCTGATCGATTCTCGTCGAGGGGAGCTTGGGAGGTCCGAAATCCGGTTCCGGACCCAGCCCCAGCGACAGCGTACAGCGGTACATGGCCAAGGCCGTCACGACAACGGCTTCGAATATCGACTCGTCCCCCAATCCGCATGTCCGCAGCGCTTCAATGTCTTGCCGGCACACCGAGGGAGCGTGGCGGCTTAGTTTGAGACAAAATTGGAGTGAGGCGAAGTCCGCCGCAGAGAGGCCCGCATGACGGCTGCCGTTTAGCAGATCACCGATTTGACCATCCGAGAGGCCAAGCGAAGACAGGACTCTACTGTCCAAGGCCATGCAATAAGTGTCCCGCTGGTCGGCTGCGATACTGAGAAGGATTCGTTCCTTCTGGACTCGGGAAATCGCTCCTTCTCGCAAGCGCACGGCAGTCTCGAGCATCGCCTGGGCCTCGATGACGCGCGGTAACAACGTCTGCGCTTGAAGGAGATTGGGGATGAATCCAAACGCCTCTTGAAACGCGATAAAGGGCCCAAATTCATCCCTGAGTTGAGCCTCGCTGAGAAAACTCATTTGCACCTCGTCGGCTTTCCCAATTCGGCAGTAAGCGAGTGTACGCAGTCAACGTTCTTTTCATCGTTTTTCCTATTCTTCGATTTGTTTGTGAAATGAACGTGCGCTTCCATTTGTTACAAGCCGTCGCGGCTCGCTTTTATTCCCGGATCAAACGGGAATAAATCGCTCGACCTGCGGGTTATAGAAGGTCAGGAGGTAATTCATAATTGTCGATTCGTAATGTTTTCTGCGCGCTGTTTCTCATTGCTGTTACGTCGTGTGCGTATACCGGACCAAGTCAAGCTGCGGCAATGTTTCGTCCGGCGGTCGGCGCTCAGGCGCCAAACTTCAAACTGAGTACCGCGGCTGGCGAGGAGGTCGAACTCGCTGCAATGAAGAAGAAGGGTCCCGTTGTTCTGCTGATGCTCCGCGGATTCCCGGGATATCAGTGCCCATACTGTACGAGACAGGTCGGTGAGTTCATGTCCCGTATCAAAGATTTTCAATCGGCGGGCGCCAATATCATTGCCGTGTATCCGGGTCCCGCAGAGGGTCTGGCCGAACATGCGGAGGACTTCGTTCGAGGAAAGACTCTGCCATCAAATTTCTATCTCGTCCTGGATCCAGATTATTCCTTCACCAATATGTATGGACTCCGCTGGGATGCCCCGAATGAAACCGCTTATCCAGCCACGTTTTTATTGGATAAAAAAGGGATCATCCGATTCGAGAAGATCAGCAGTACTCACGGCGACCGGGCCGGCGCCGATTCCGTACTTGAAGCATTACGTGCTATGCAATGACCGCGACGTTGTACAGACATTCTGCATGGCAAATAGATATCACTTTGGCGATCTTGCCAATCGCCCGGGGATTGCGTAAAGAGCTATCGTTCTAATAGATATTCAGCCAAGGAGAAACCCGATGTATACAGTCGCACTGTTCGCACGTCTGGAAGCCAAAGCCGGAAAAGAAAACGAGGTGGCGAAGTTCTTGGAAACGGGACTTGCCCTGGCCAACCAAGAAGTGACAACACCGATATGGTTCGCGCTACGTTTGGGGCCGACGACTTTTGGCGTGTTCGACGCGTTCGCGAATGAAAGCGGTCGTCAAGCTCACCTGAATGGGCCCATAGCTAAAGCGCTTATGGCGCAGGCGCCCGAACTGTTCTCCAAACCACCCCTTATCGAACAAATTGAAGTTCTGGGCGTAAAGCTTCCCCAATAGCGAAAAACTCATGAAATTGGCTTCCGGCCTTACAAAGAAGCCGTCAAATCGCAAGTCATTCTGACGGAGTCACGATGATCGCCAGTGCTGCAATGACGTTGAGTTCGGTTTCAGTCATCAGCAATGCCCTGCGGTTGCGTCGCGCAGAACTGTGAAACCGTTGAACTCGTGAATCGGAAAGCGGCTTAAAAAAAGGGCTCTTCCGGGTATTTAGTGGGTTAGGGAGCCAAGTCCAACCCACCACAATGGAAGTAAATCGCGTTGATGAAATTCTGCTGATTGCGGAATCCGCGCGCGGTGTACTTGACCCACTGGATCTTCGCGTTTAAAGACTCACTGGCAGCGTTGGTGATCCGATGCTTGAGGAAAGTCAGAATGTTGTCGAGGCGGCGTTTGAGCATTCGTCCGGCTTCGATCATCGGTTTCAAACGACATCGTGAAGACCAACCGTACCAGCGTTGAAAGAACGACCGCGCGGCACCGGGGTAGGAATACATGAACAGTGTCATCGCCGTTTCCTTTAATGCCCATGCCCGTGCGGTTTTCAGTGTGGTTTCCCGCAGTGACTTAAACTTGCTCCACGCGTCGGAAGCGAAGTTAGCCGGATGACGCAACCAGCTGTATTTGGTTCCGACCAAACGATTGTCCCCTTCCGCGCGCAGTTGCGTGTTTTCCTGGCGGCGTACCTGATCGACCGCTTCACCCAAATGTTTGGCGATGTGAAACTTGTCGAAGACGATCTTGTTGTCGGCGTCCGGGAGATGCTGTTTCGTCGAAGCGATGTAGGGATCCCACATGTCCATTGCCACGGCTTCAATGCCATCGCGCTGTGAGTCTGTCAACGTTGGCCAAAACCCATCCAGGCTGGACTGTTTGCGGTCTTCCGCGACATACAGCACCCGGCTTCGATCCAGATCATTCACCAGCGTCAGATAGCGATGTCCCTTACGGAACGCTTTCTCGTCGACTCCAATATGCTTCACGGGTTCAGACTGCCGGCGCTTCAGGCCACGCTCGACGGCACGCTCCATGATGCCGTGAATCTCGTCCCACGTTAACTGCATCTGGTTCCCCACGGCCTTCTGACTGGCTACCCTCAACCAATCGATCGCCAACCGTTCAAATAAAGCGGTGAACCGGCTGTTGGATTCCGCCCAGGACAACTTGACGACTCGGATCCCATGTTCAGGACAGTTACTCCGCGGCGGCGACGCATGCAGGATCGTCTGATACTGGCAAGTGTCCAAGTGCCGCCACTGGCGCTCGGCTTGATGGTCATACAGGGCGCATTCTTGTCCACATTCCGGGCATAACCATGGTTGATCGTACTGATGATCCAGGTACACGCGCACCGCTCCCTTCCCATTCTTGTCCAGCTGCAATTCCACACGTTCGACATACCACGGCGAACGAATTCCCAAAATCTGCTCGTAGAGTTGACGGTCCTGCATGTTCCGAAAGTCCTTTCCTAAAACTCTCGGTTAGTTTAATCCGCCGTCGGCGCGGTGTGTAGCTGTGGAAAAGTCGTCTTGTACTTTTCCAAGCATCGGTGCAAAAAGCAGCGCAGCGTCTTGCTTTTTCCACCGATGCGCCAGCTTCCACCGCGCTCCCCGCGTCCGACCTACCCACTACAAAGCCTGAATTCCCAAAAAAAGGGAAAGGGGGCGGTAGATCGTGACTCGTATTGTCTTAGAAACAGCACTCACCTGTCCTACTTGTGGCTGCACAAAATCAGAACCCATGCCTATCGATCGGTGCGTGTTCTTTTACGAATGCACGTTCTGCCACGTAAAGCTAAGGCCAAAGCCGGGTGATTGCTGTGTCTTTTGCTGGAATCGTTTGATGCGAGGAAAAAAACGGCTTTCGCGACCTCGTCGGTGGTGCCAACCCGCCCCAGCGGGTTGTTTGTGGTCTTAACCATCGTGATTGTGCGGGCTGCACGCTCAGCTCCATTTGCATTCTGGTTGAATCACAGGGGCCTTACGCTTCTGCCGGCCCGCAAAACCTTCGGGTATACTGAGCCCGCTTCAAGGCGCGCTCCCCCTTCACTTGTGCAATATCGGCTCGGATAATCGGTCGGGGTCCATTCTTCTTGAGTCTCTGACTAAGTCCAACCGGTTCGACTCAGCGTCAACAGAAGCCAAGCGCCAATTGGAAACAACCTTGAAAACACGCTGTTCTTGCGCCTGCAGAAGAATTGCGACAGGTGAACTCCACGTTCAACTCGCAGAATTCTGAGACATTCTAAGATTCTGTTACTCCAATTCCTTTGCTCAAGCTTTGTTTTCACTGGAATTCAGATGGTTGTTTGCCTGCATTACTGCTGGTCGACATGATTTCGCATCGGCAACAGTGCCCGTAAATCCGCTCGTGCCCGATAACGTCAGAGCAGCCTATGACGCTAAAGAGTCCGAGAAGTCGCTACTTAGGAGGCAAGCGGTGAAACTCCCAATCCAAGGGAAGACGCGCCACATCGTCAATCGAACCCGCGGCAGGCGCCACGGTTCGATCACGCGGCTGATGAGCCCCAGCGACTTGGGTCAGGCGCTGAAGCCATTCGTCTTTCTGGACCTCTTCGAGACGGGAAAGGTTTCGTTTCCTGATGTCGGTCTGCATCCCCACTCCGGCATCGCGACCGTGACGTACTTGTTCGAAGGGAGTGTGCGCTACGAAGATTCGAACGGCGCGACCGGTGTCCTGCTGGAGGGCGGCGTCGAATGGTTCAAGGCAGCTCAGGGAGCATGGCACGGCGGAGGCCCTGGCGATAATGGTCACACTCGTGGCTTCCAGCTCTGGATCGCTCTACCGCCCGAGCAGGAGCTTGGACCGGTGGAAAACGTCTACCTCGCCCCCGATGCTGTTGCGCGCGTTGGTCCAGCGCGTGTTCTGGTTGGGACCCATGGCGGGGCGTCCAGCTCGCTTCACGTGGCGGCCTCGATGAACTACCTCGCGGTGCGATTGCGAGCAGGGGAGTCATGGCGCTTTGAACCGCCCGCTGGTCAGACGATCGGCTGGGTCGCGCTCAGGAGAGGACGCCTTCACGCTCCTGACATTGTGGAAGCGGGCGAACTCGCGGTCTTCGAGCGGTCGAATGACGCGATCGACTTCAATGCCGATACTAACGCGGAGTTCGTCATCGGGTCGACGGCTCCATCGCCTTACGACCTCGTGCTGGGACAGTACTCCGTACACAGCAGCCCGGCAACTTTGCAGGCGGGCGAACAGCGGCTGATCGAAATCCAGCACCGACTGCAGCGCGAAGGCCGCCTTGGATGAGTACCACCACAGGCAATAAGAAATTAATCGCAGTGTTCTGCGCAACTCCGGCGAGGTTCTAAAGATGGGCTCGTCTGAATGTCCTGGCTCAGAGATCCCATTCGGACACAAATGACTTTCAGGATTGAGACCGTGTCGCGAGGAGGATTCACAGTTTTCCTGCTCAGCGGCCGAGTCGAAACACAAGCAATCGCTGAGTTGAGACGACTTTGTGAACTTCAAACAGACCACCGCAACATCATTGTGGATTTGAAGGATGTCACCATGGTCGATCGCACAGTCATGCGCTTTTTGGCGCGTCGCGAAGCAGATGGCGTCACTCTTGAGAACTGCCCCCCATATATTCGCGAATGGATGGAAAGAGATAAGGATTGAGTTACAGCGACGCCGTAGTAAAGCGTTCGAGCATCTAACGAAGCATTGACCTGGTAGGTATCGCCGTCGATTTCTGCAGACCGCAAACGACGAAGATTATTAATGGCCGCGTACGCATTCCTCACGTCCTGGCTCGCAGAAGCTCCGGAACTATCAAAAGGGACTCATCGAGGCCGCTCTTGCCGAAAGCAAGGGCAGAGTGGCTGGGCTCAGTGGTGCGGGCGCAAAGCTCGAAATTCCCCCGTCCACGTTGCACTTGAAAATCAAACGGCTCAACATAACGAACACGCCATCCGGTAAGCGCGGTTCAACTCGCAGAATTCTGAGACATTCTAAGACTCTGTCACTCCAATTTCTTGTCCAAGCCCTTGTTTTCAATGACTTCGGAATGGGCACGATGTTGCACTTCAGTGATCGTTGCAACGCAGTGCAGCACAGACGCGACTGCGCGGGGCCAAATGGCTTGGTGTGAAGCCTGAACATTGCCACTGCCTATTTACGTGAATCGATGGGACGAGAGAAGCCTTGCGCAACGGAGAGTAGTGCTAGTTACTCGCCTTTGTTCGGTGCACATCTTGGAGTTAAGAGGGAATCGATGATGAGAAAGGCACAGTTGCTGTTCGTAATGACGCTAGCGTTCAATCTGTGGCCGAAGCCGGCGCACGCGACACCCGCTTTTGCACGGAAATATGGCGTCCGCTGTACGGTTTGTCACGAAGCGTGGCCGGTGTTGAACGATTTCGGCCGTCAATTTCGCGATAACGGATACCGTATGAACCTGGGTGAAGACGATCCGCCCATGACGGACCCGGCTTACTGGCCGATTTACGCGTTGGCTTCGCCGCAGTATCGCTTTGACTTGCTGAAGTCGCACGACAACAAAGACCTGGCGCTTCTTCGAAGCGGGCAGTTTCAACAAGGAACCTTCGTGCTGGGCGCCATCGGCACTGTTGGGGCCCACGCGTCATATCTCGTGATTCCGTTAGCAGTCGTCAACGGACAGACAGTGGGATTTCCCGCCGGTTGGATTCGCTTCAACGACATCGCGAACACACCGTGGTTAAACGTGAAATTGGGGCAAAACGAACCTGATCTCCCTTTTTCGCGAATCCGTGATCTCGACATGACGAGTAACAGCCTTGTCGCGTACTCGTATCACACGCCCGGCTCTGTTTCCCAGTTCGACATGGCCAACGATGAGATGGGTATCGAAATCATGGGACACAATCGCGGGAGCGGGACGCGGTACTCGGTCAACGCGTTCAACGTAGGCGGCTCACCGGCTCAGAACACAAAGTTCAATACTCCGGGCACGTATGGGCACGTTACCCACGAGTTTCAATTCAGGAATGGCCCTCTGACCGCTCTCGAAGTCGGAAGCTTCGCGTCGTACGCAACGTGGCCAAGAAATCTCACCCAAACGCCACCCGGTGGCCTTGGGACGGATAACCTCAAGGCGTCAGAAAAGTATGGGGGCGAAGTCCATGCATGGTTCGGACAATTCGCCCTTCCGATCCATGCCAACTTCACCTTCATTCAAGGCCGGGATGATAAGGCGCTCGTACCAGGGGGCGTGAGAGACGGACTCTTTAATGGTGGGTTTGCGCAGGTGATTGCGAATCCCAAGCTCCCTCTCATAGTGTTCGGCCGCTTCGATTTCGTTCGGAACCGGGACCAATCCCTTCCTAACGCGTCGAGGGATTTCCATGACCAGACCGGGTACACGATTGGTGCCAAGCATACATTTGAGTTCACTACACGCGCGGAATATGCCTTGTTCGTTAATTACTCATGGTTGAGGGTCAAACAAGGCGCCTCTGATCTCACCGACACGACGCGTCAGGTCCTGTCGGCCGGAATTCATTTCGCCTTCTGACACAGGAGATTCTCAATGAGATTCGCAATTGTCGTTCTGTTTCTATGCATGGCTACGAGAATCCTCGCGTCTGGCGCGGACAACGTCGGTAACCGTGATCACGGCAAGATTGTGTACGAACGCTATTGCATGACCTGCCATGGAGAGCGAGGCAATGGGGCCGGAGAATTTGCGCCGTACACTAACCCTAAGCCGCGAGACTTCCGCAAGGGAACATTCAAATGGAGGTCGACGCCGTCAGGGTCGTTGCCTCTCGTTAGCGATCTCGAACGTACCATTCGAGAAGGCGTGTATTGGACCGCGATGCCTTCGTTCTTCGTATTGAATCCAAGGGCACGGGCGGACGTTATCGCTTACCTCCAATCGTTCTCGGACCGATGGACTTCCGAACAGCCAGCCCCGCTGCTCGTAATTCCTCCCGAGCCCGCCAACACGTCGGCCTCAGTACAGCGTGGACGCGATGTCTACGAAGCACAGAGTTGTGCAAAGTGCCACGGTGATCAAGGAATGGGAGACGGCGAATCTTCAAAAACGCTGGTAGACGACTGGGGCAATCCGATCGTCCCGTTCGATCTCACGAAGGGGCATATGAAAGGCGGGTCTAGTTCTGAGGACCTCTATCGCGTCTTCATGACGGGACTGAACGGGACTCCAATGCCGTCCTTCAGCGACACGATCAAACCTGACGAGGCATGGGACCTCGTCCATTACATACAGAGTCTAAACGCCCAGAACAGGAGGCAAAAGTGAGACGACCATATTTTGTCTTAATGATGACCTTCGTTACGGGACTGATTGCTTATAGTTTCCAAGCAACGTATCCCGTACATGCAGCCCAGTCGCCCTCCGGTACAGCTCGCATCATCGCAAAGGTCGTGTTGAACGGCAAAGCCCCTGTCGCCGGCAGGCTGCCCATGGGGGCGGACCCCGCATGCCTGACACAAAACGGAGGGAAAGCGGTGCTCGATCCGACAGTCGAGGCTGACGCAAATGGAAATTTGAAAGACGTGCTCGTTTACGTTAAAGACATCGTGGGCAGCTATCCAGCGCCAACGACTCCATTCACACTGGATCAATCCGGCTGTATGTACAAGCCCCACGTGTTCGGGGTAATAGCTGGGCAGCCGGTCGAAATTCTCAACAGCGACCCTACGCTGCACAACATCCATCCGCTGCCCAGGGTAAATCCGGGCTTCAACATAGGTCAGCCTGTCAAGGGGCTGAAGAGCATCAAGACATTCGCAAAGCCCGAGGCACCGTTTCATGTGAGATGCGATGTTCACGGATGGATGTCGGCGTACATAGGTGTCTTCAGTCATCCATTCTTCGGTGTTTCAAACGATACCGGCCAAGTTGAATTGAAGAATTTGCCGGCGGGCACCTTTCAGATCCAAGCGTGGCAGGAGAAGTATGGAATACAGACCCAATCCGTAACGGTCGCTGCTGGAGAAAGCAAAGAAATAGTCTTCACCTTCAAAGCGCAGTAAAACCATAGTTTGATTCGATTCGCCGTTCCCAACGCTTAGGGCCTTTTCTGGAAAGGATGATGTTGTGAGGATTGAACGTAATCTTGGGCTAAAGCCGAGACGCTCGCAAAAGCGGACCGTTTTGGCAAGGGCGGTTCTTGCAATCTGCACCGCACTCGTGGGCAGCATGACAAGCACTCCGACGACAGCCCGAGTACACTTGCCGGTTGTCAATTTGGGAGGCACCAATTTCGAGGATGGCTTCGCCGGCCCTGGATTCCTGCTGGAGGAGTTTCCGGAAGTTTACAGCGCCAACACTTTGAAGGACCAGCAACGGCGCAAGCATTCCCGGGTCAAACACGCTAACTTCGATTAGCACGACGTCGCACATTGCATATATCAGCAACAAGCGCCTCTTCGGAGCATGGATTGGGGGAGAGATCCTCGTCCCTATGGTCGACGTCGAGGCAAAACTGGCAAGCGGAATTGAAACAATCGTGCGAGGCTTCGCTGATACGATCCTCGGACCACTCGCGTTGCAATGGGCGCCCAAACACGTTGGACACGGCGTTTTTGTGCAGCGCGCTGTTCCCAACATAACGGTGCCATTAGGTAAGTACAGTGATCACCGCCTGAAAAAGCGAGCTAGAGGTACATACAAATGAAAGGCACAGAAAGAGCCGCTTGGAATCCGCTGTTCTGCGCCGGATGCGAAAATCAAACTGCCGAAGATAAACAAAAACACTGTCCGGTAAGCCCCATGTTCAACTCGCAGAATTCTGAGACATTCTAAGATTCTGTCACTCCATTTCCTTGTTCGGGCTTTGTTTTCAACGGAATTCAGGTGGTTGTTTGCCTGCATTGATACTGGTCGACATGTTTTCGCAATGAGAAGCACGTACAAAGCAGTGGAAGTCTCCGCACCCGGAGTGCTTCGATTAGTGGAACGACCAGTCTCTGAGCCTGGAGTGGGTCAGGTTCGGCTTCGAGTGGAAGCGTGTGGAATCTGTCACACAGACGCGGCCACTGTGTCGGGTACCTATCCGGGGCTGACACTTCCGCGCGTTCCCGGGCATGAAGTGGTTGGCCGTATTGAAGCGTTGGGTGCAGGCGTGTCCAAATGGAGAATTGGTCAACGGGTTGGCGTCGGTCTCATTGCCGGAGAGGACGGAGTGTGTGAACCGTGCCGGCGCGGAGACATCGTGAATTGCCATAACCCGGTGGTATCGGGAGTAACAGCGGATGGCGGATATGCGGAACTAATGATCGCTGAAGCGCGCGCGATCGCTTCTGTTCCGGATGAACTCACATCCGTAGACGCCGCCCCTCTTCTCTGCGCGGGAATCACGACCTACAACGCTCTTCGGAATGCCGGATTGCGCGGTGGAGATTTGGTCGCCGTGCAGGGCGTTGGTGGCCTTGGCCATCTTGGTATTCAGTTCGCACGGCACATGGGTTTTCGTACAGTCGCAATCGGGCGCGGCCACGAGAAGGACAATCTCGCAAAAGATTTGGGCGCGCACATTTACATCGACACCGCCGTGGAGGACGCCGCAGCGGTATTGCAGCGCATGGGTGGAGCCAGGGCGATTCTCGCGGCGGCCACCAGTGGTGATGCGATGGGGCCACTTGTGTCCGGTCTTTCAGCCCGCGGGAAACTCATCGTGGTGGGTGTACCGCAGGACCCCATCCAATTGAACGCGTTCCCGCTTGTCTTTGGAGGACGGTCGATCTACGGAAGCCTGACCGGCACGCCGATTGATGCCGAGGACACCCTTGGATTTAGCGTTCTTGAGAATATCCGCCCAATGATCGAAACGGTTCCCCTGGAACAGGCGGCTGATGCTTACGCGCGCATGATGCAAGGCAAGGCACGGTTCCGCATGGTGTTGGTTACAAACGTGGCCGCGTCGAACGAAGCATAACAGAAGAGATCACAGCGCAATACGCAACAACATAGAGTCACAAAAGAGGAGGGGAATGAGTATGTCATCCAAACTAACGAGAGTTGAAAGTGCAGACCCTATGACTGCCTCCAGCCAGGCAGAGACTAGAGAGGTTTCGGTTGGGAACGTGGCGAGCGACGCGGAAGTCAGACTCCGCGCCTACGAAATTTATCTCCAACGTGGTGAAACGCCGGGCCTCGACTTGGACGATTGGCTCCAAGCCGAGCGTGAACTACAAGGTGGGCTGCTTTCGCGCGCTCCAGTGGCTTAGGATGCAGAGTATGAATCTAGTGAAATGGAATCTTGGATTTATTGCGCTTTTGGTGAGCGTGCTACTTGTGAACGGAGCGCATCCACGCAGCGCGGAGATATCAAAGGCGATGTCCGTGCTATCTCTCGCGCCCTTCTCATTCACGGAGCTCTAGGGCTGTCCAAAACGCTCCAACAATTGTTTTCTTACCCCGAATCAATTCCGCAGTCTTGTGTTTGAAAAAGTGGACGCCTTTGTAACGCTACGTGAACTCTGCCGCAACTTGGCAGGTATCGCCTTCGACGTCTCCAGACCACAGCCACGAACATTATTATGGCCGCGTACGCTCCTCCGGGGATTTGGTGCACCAAAGGACGCGCTATGCCGAATCGTCTGCGACGGGAGGCTTCCGATCACTCCAGGAGTTGTTGGAGAGAACAGTGGTTTTTCGGCAACCTGACTAGACCGGACCGACGGATGGACAATGGGATATACTCAGATTCAAGTCGAATAATCGGGTGCACATCTCGAATTTGCGGCGTATCCCGGCACCAGGCTGGCAAACGCCGCCGGCTGGAGGAAAGCGCCTGACGTGGAGGGGGTCATGTGTGATCTGGGATCACATCACAAAACGACCTAAAGAAGATGCTCGACGATTCGGGAAGGCTCCGGCAGATCATCGACAAAATGCCAACGCTCGCATGGTGCAATCTTCCGGATGGTTCCAAAGAGTTCCTTAACCAGCGATGGCACGATTACACGGGTCTTTCCCCGCAAGAGGCCCATGGCGAGGGATGGAAGGTCGCGATTCATCCCGAAGACCTCCCTCAATTAGAGGCAAAATGGGGAGCCCTCAGCGACTTCGCGCCGGGTGAGTATGAAGTGCGATTACGGCGATCCGACGGCGCATTTCGTTGGTTCCTGCTCAGGATCGAACGACTCCGCGACGAAGCCCGTGAAGTTTCGAGATGGTACGGGACGGCGACTGAAATCGAAGGTCGAAAACGGATCGAATCGCTGCGTTCTGCCGAAAAACGGACGCTGGAGTTGATCGCCGGTGGCGCAAGCCTAAGGGATATATTGAACGAACTGTGCTGTTCCATCGACGTTGAGGCTTCGCCCGTGATATCAACGGTCCTATTGATCGACCCGGACGGGGAACACCTTTGGCACACCGCCGGCCCCCTCGTCCCCCACGATTGGCTCCCTGCGATCAGCCCAGTTCTCGTCTCCCCGCACGGAGCCTGCTGCGGCGCCGCTGCGTTCTTGAAAGAGCGGGTCATCGTGGCGGACGTTGCGACGCACATAAACTGGCCTGATAAGTTTAAAGACCTTGCCATCCGGAACGGGATTCGCGCAGCGTGGTCCGAGCCGATTTTGACGAAGGATGGCGAGGTGCTTGGCACCTTTGCCCTGTACTCCTCCGAGCCGCGGGTACCCACGGACGCCGAAATCGAGCTCATCGAAGGCGCAGGGCACATTGCACTAATCGCGATTGAACGCCAACGATCACACTTAGCCCTCGAAGAGGCTCTGGTCGAAATTAAGACCTCAGAAAACAAACTGCGGACCATCATCGACACAATTCCGGCGTTGGCTTGGTCTGCTCGCCCGGACGGCTCGGCCGAATTCTTCAACAGGCGCTGGCTCGATTATGCCGGTCTTTCTGCGGAAGAGGCTGCGGATTGGGGTTGGACTGTTGCGCTTCACCCCGAAGACCGGACTAGGCTCATGGAGTATTGGCGTTACGTACTGGCTTCTGGTGAGAACGGTGAAATTGAAGCGCGCCTACGACGTTTCGACGGCGAATTTCGATGGTTCCTCTTCCGCGCCAGTCCCTTGCGCAACGATTCGGGAAAGGTTGTGAAATGGTATGGAACGAACACGGATCTTGAAGATCGGAAACGTGCTGAGGATGCCCTCCGATCGCATGAACAGAGCCTGCGCCTGATCGTCGACAGCATTCCTGGGTTTATATCTACTTTGAATGCGGCAGGCGAGGTCGAACTACAGAACCGTCAAGTCCTAGAATACACAGGCAAGACGGCTGAAGAAATGAAGAATTGGGCAGGCAGCGAAACCCTTCATCCGGATGACCTTCCTCGCGTGATCGACGCATGGAGGCGCGCGATAGAAACTGGAGGGCCGATTGACCTTGAGCATCGTAGCCGTGGAGCCGATGGCGTCTACCGTTGGTTCCAGGCACGAGGTCGTCCGCAGCGTGACGCCGAAGGTCGCATTGTCCGCTGGTATAACTTGGTGACGGATATCGACGAGCGCAAGCGCGCTGAGGATGAATTAGGAAAGGCTTTCGAAAAAATAGCCAGATCCGAAGCTGAGCTTCGAACAATCATCGATGCAATACCACAGCTCATCGTCGCGATTGGTGCTGACGGAAATCTTCTATACGCGAATCAGGCACTGTTGGAGTACACCGGCCTGACGAAGGAAGAGGTGGGGACGGAGCGATTTCGGGAGGTCTTTCTTCCGGAGGATTCCGACCGATTGCGCGGCCAGCGTGAGGTCGCGCTCTCACGAGGTCGCCCATTCGAGTACGAGCGGCGACTGCGTCGCCGGGACGGTCAGTATCGTTGGCTCGTGGTTCAATACAAACCGCTGCGGGACGAACAAGGAAAAGTAATCCGCTGGTACGCAACCGGTACCGACATCGATGAGCGCAAACACGCGGAGGAAAGAACACGGCAAGAGAACGTCGCGTTACGTGAGCAAATCGATCGGGTCTTCATGTTTGATGAAATAGTCGGCTCGTCTCCTGCTTTGAAGACTGTCCTTTCCGGTATTGTGAAAGTAGCTCCCACCGACTCTACAGTTCTGATTACCGGCGAAACCGGTACGGGGAAGGAGCTGATTGCGCGCGCCATCCATAAGAGCTCGCAACGTTCTGGCCAGGCTTTCATCAGCGTGAATTGCGGCGCGATTCCCGCTCCGCTCATCGCCTCGGAATTGTTTGGCCACGAGAAGGGCGCCTTTACCGGTGCTCTGCAACGACGGCAAGGCCGTTTTGAATTGGCGCACTCCGGTACGATTTTTCTCGATGAAATCGGCGAGCTTCCGGTGGAAACTCAGATTACGCTGCTTCGAGTGCTTCAGGAGCGCCAATTTGAACGAGTGGGTGGTAGCCGCGCGATTTCCACCGATGTTCGCATCATTGCCGCTACGAACCGTGATTTGCCGGCAGCCATTGCTTCCGGGACATTTCGCGCCGACCTCTTCTATCGGCTGAATGTTTTCCCGATTGATGTGCCGCCTCTCCGGAAGCGGCGGGAAGACATTCCGATGCTGGTCGAGTACTTCGTAAAGCACTATTCGGAGAATTTGCGAAAGCAAATCACCAGAATCGACAAGCACACGCTCAAGTTATGCCAGTCGTATCATTGGCCAGGCAATATTCGTGAGTTGCAGAATATCGTGGAGAGATCTGTAATCCTCTGCACCGGGGATACCTTTGGGATCGATGAAGCGTGGCTCTCAGGAAGGGACGCACCTCGCCCCGAGTCTTCCGGTCCCCTCACAAAGAGCGTCCAGAAGTATCAGAAGGGACTCATCGAAGCAGCTCTTGCCGAAAGTAATGGCAAAGTGGCTGGGCCAAATGGCGCGGCTGCGAAGCTCGGAATTCCGCCGTCTACGTTACATTTGAAAATCAAGCAGCTCGGCATAAGGCAGAACACCATCCGGTAAGCCCGGCGATCAACTCGCAGAATTCTGAGACCTTCTAAGATTCTGTCACTCCGATTCCTTTTCAAATCTTTTTTTTCAATGAGATCCGAATGGGCGCCCGGTTGCACTACCACAACCGTTGCTAGATAGAAGCCAGTGGAGTGCTGCACACACAACGAAGCCCTCGAAAAGGTCAGATAGGAGCTCGATATGGATAACGTTCGAGACAAGGCGGCTAACACCAGGGAAGAGCCTAAGCCCCCTTTCCCAGTAGTCCCTACAACAAAGATTCTGGCCATAGGACAATTCACCCGGACTCCAACACCGGAACAAATAAAGGATCTCTTTCCCAAGGAAGTGCCGGCTACGCTTCGGCTGTATCTGGCGGGCAAAATCGACCAATGGTGGATTCGCCAGACCCAGACAGGCCCGGTGTTCCTCTTGAACGTGACCTCGCTCGAAGAGGCGCGTGGCCTGATGGAAAAGTTGCCGTTAGGCCAGGCGGGCCTCATGAAGCACGAGTTCATTGAGCTTGGTCCGCTGACCCCACTTCATCTTCTTCTCGGCGATGTCGGCGCGCGTTAATGAAGACTTGTGATTGGAAACTCAAAACGGATCGATCGACGGGACTGCCCGCAGCGGTCGAAATGCAATGCGAAAAGCCAAATTGCAACTCAAAGGAGAAGTACAAATGAAAAGCACAGACAATGCAGTAAAAGTGTCCACGCAGACCACGATGACCAAGTTCGACGGCGTCCTCGTCACCATACGCTCGCGCAAATCCTTCTTCGAGGTAACTCAGGCGATAGAGAGCGCCTTGCCGCGCTTCCACATCCCCAAACTGATGGAATATGTGACGCACCACGATCGCGCAGGTGTCGAAGCTTACGTCGATTCCACTTCCAAGCCATTCTCGATTTTCTGGGACTTCGAACAGGGCTCCACAATGCGCCTTGCAGGGATTCCCATCGAGTCGAAGTTCTACCTCGTGGGGAATGCTGTCATCGCGCGTGGCCTGTTCGAGTACAGCAGCGCCGCCGGCCTGGGCGCTCCCGTGCGCATCTGTGTTTCCCAGCGGGACGGCGAGCAGACACGGATCGACATGGACCAGAATGTGTCATTCTTCAGTAAATTCCCGGAGATGAAGCCGTCGTCTGTCCCCGCTCTGCTCGACGCCAAGATGATAAAAGTCTTCGAGGACGCCGCGGCCTAGGAAGGCACGATGAGATCGAGTTCGCGGCTTGTGGCTGTGATCTTTTCTAAGCTCCCGATTGCAGTGAACGAGTGGGAGATCCCGCCGCAGAGCGGGTCCGTAAGGTTCGGATTCCAAGCTGCGGAGTTGCTCAGAGTAGCCGGCATGAAGCAGATAAGCAGTGAGGTAGGTCACCGATGAGCATTCTCGCGACACCAAGTTCCTTGCTTTCCCGCAGGTCCTTCATCGCAACCGCAACCGCGTTCGGTGCGGCGCTTGCATTTGGTGGTGTCGCCTTCGGTCAAACGAGCAAGGAGAGTGACGCCAGATTGCCGATTAAAGAGATCGACATCTCCACCAACGGCATTCATTTGCACGTGACCGAGCAAGGTACGGGCTCCGCAATCCTCTTTGCTCATGGCTTTCCAGACACGGCCTATACGTGGCGCAAGCAGATGCAGGCAGTAGCGGACGCCGGTTATCACGCAATCGCGCCCGACATGCGTGGCTATGGGGGCAGCGGTGCGCCAGCAGATGCGGCGCTCTATACGCCGTTTCAAACGGTCGGCGACTTGGTTGGATTGCTTGACGCGCTTCAGGTGCCGGAGGTCATCATCGTTGGGCATGACTGGGGAGCCAACGTAGCCTGGAACGCCGCGATGATGCGCCCAGACCGATTCAAGGCAGTCTTTTGCCTTAGCGTACCCTACTCGCCGCGCGGGGATGTAAGTACGCTCGATGCAATGCGAGCCGCAGGGCACGGCAGCGACTTCTACATGTTCGAGCAAATCAGCCCGCAAGCCGATCAGATTTGGTCGAACGCGGCGGTCACCATTCCGGGCGTCCTCTACTGGGCGTCAGGATCGGCCCCAGCGGCGGAAGCGTGGAATCCACTTATTCCTGCGAGAAGCCTCCATAGAGTGGCACCGACTCCCTTACCCGGTTGGATCGAGCCCGATTATCTCGCGCACAACACCGCAGAGTTTCAGCGCACTGGGTTTCATGGTGCGCTCAACTATTATCGCGCGATTCAACCCTTCTTTGATCTGTCGGCCGCCTATCGCGGCGCACGGATTCAGCAGCCCTCGTACTTCATGTGGGGTAAGTCTGACGGACTCTTTTCCATCTATCAACTGACCGAAGCAAAGTTGCGCGAACATCTTCCCGGCTTGGCGGGTTACGTCGGGGTGGATGGCGTTGGGCACTGGATGCAGCACGAAGCGTCCGATCGAGTGAGCCAGGAGTTGGTTAAGTTTGCGCGCTCGGTGAGCGCTAAGTAGGCGAGTGGACGTTGGAACTTTACCGCCAATGAATTCTTAAGGAGATTCGCGAAATGAAGCTAACCGTATTGTGTCTTTTTGTTGCGCTCACAGCGGGCGCTCAGAACACGACTCAACACGTGCCTCTAACGGATGCCGAGAAAATTGCGGACGCGCTGAGGGCCGGACCACTCTTCATAACCGACCACGCGACAATCTTGGATTGGCCGGCCAAAAATGGCGGCGAATTTCGAATTCTCCGCAAAGGTAGTAGTGAATGGACTTGCCTGCCAGGTCCGCCGCCTGGCGCCACCCATGACGAGCCGGGATGCTTCGACAAAGTGTTCTTTCAGTGGGCGACGGACGGCCTCGCTGGCCGGCCGCAGCACATCGATAGACTTGGCGTTGCCTACATGTATACGGGTGCATTTGTTCCGAACTGGCCCGGCGAGCCGGCGAAACCAGAATTTCACGTGGGTCCACATATCATGATCGTCACTCCGCATCCAGATGAACTACAGGGCTTCAGCCGCGATGGCTGGAATGGCACGTATGTGACGCATTTGCCCGGCGACAACCATGCGGATCTGCAGTTTTTGGTTATACCGATTCAAACTGATCACCGGTGAAGGTGGGATGTGCCCTTCGTTCAGCCAGAATGAAGCACGGGGCCAAATAAGGCGGCTGAGCAGGTTCGTTCCGGTGAAATTGCGGGTGCGGAACAAACGGAGCGGAACCATCGGCGACGAAGAGCGCGCTTCCCAATACAGCGGCGCAATCAGGGCAACACCCCCCATCGCGCCGGCAGATCACACCTCATGGAGAGCTTATGCGCTCCGGGTCGCCCAGTGCGGCCGATTACAAATCCACGGGGGACCGTACTCCGAAAAACGCAGTGCGCCGCCAAAAACAGGAGAAACGAGTGACAAATCGGTTTAAGACCCGGCCTGAAACGCTTGTGGCTCTTGCGCTGCTGGGTGCGGCAATCGCGAGCGTGATGGGATGCACATCGAAAGTAACTGCCATAGGCACCTCACCTCCGCCGGAGGTAGAGGTTGCAGCCGTGCAACAGAGAAATATTCCGATCGAACGGGAATGGATCGGGACGCTGGACGGGCTGGTCAACGCCGCCATAAAAGCCGAGGTGACCGGCTATCTGCTTTCACAAAGTTATACCGAAGGCTCCTTCGTGCGAAAGGGCCAGTTGCTGTTTGAGATTGATCCGCGGCCGTTTAATGCTGCACTGGCTCAGGCGCAGGGCCAACTCGCCCAAGCCAAAGGACAGCTTGCTCAGGCCCACGCACAGCTGATACAAGCGCAGGCCCAGCTTGCGCAATCCGTCGCGAATCAGCAAAGGATACAGCTGGACGTGAAAAATACGCGCCGCTCGCCGAACGACACGCAGTCTCTCAACAAGATCTCGACAACGCCGTGCAGAACAATAACGGCGCGAAGGCGCAGGTGGAAGCAGGGCGGGCGGGTGTCGAAACGGCCAGAGCGCAGATTGAGGCGGGCAATGCGGCGGTGGAATCCGCTCAGGCTGCGGTAGAGGCCGCGAAGGTCAACACCAGCTTCACGCACCTGGTCTCGCCCATCGATGGAATTGCCGGGAAAGCGCTGGTACAGGTGGGCAATCTGGTCAATCCGGCCAGCGGAACGATCACTACGGTTTCGACTCTTGATCCGGTCAAAGTGGACTTCGCAGTTGGCGAGCAGGAATACCTTAGCTTGACGCGCGGCGCCGGAAACGATCTGGCGAAGGTGCCCCTCGATCTGATTCTCGCCGACGGAAGCACCTATCCGCATCCGGGCAGGTTTTCTTTCGCAGATCGGCAGGTCGATCAGAGCACCGGCGCGATTCAGCTGACGGGGCTTTTCCCGAATCCCGGAAACAGACTGCGGCCGGGGCAGTATGGCAAGGTTCGCGCAGCTATCGGGACCACCGTGGCTGCGCTGCTGATTCCGCAGCGCGCTGTGACGGAACTGCAGGGCGCGTATCAGGTCGCCGTGGTGGACAGCGCCAACAAGGTCGCTATTCGGGCAGTGAAGCTGGGCGACCGGGTCGGAACCATGTCCATAGTCACCGATGGACTGAAGCCCGGTGAGCGCGTAGTGGTCGAGGGGGTCCAGAAGACTCAACCCGGCATGCAGGTGAACCCGAAACCATTCGTCGAAGGCAGCTGAAATGTCTAAATTCTTCATCAACCGGCCCATCGTCGCGATGGTGATTGCGATTCTTACCGTGATTGTCGGAGCCGTGGCGATTGCGGGCCTGCCGGTGGCGCAGTTTCCCAACATCGCCCCACCTGAGATCAGGATGCAGGCCAGCTACGTGGGTGCGGACGCGCAGGCGCTGGAGCAAGCCGTCGCCACACCGATCGAGCAACAGATCAACGGCGTGGACAACATGTCCTACATGTATTCGGTTAACGCCACGGCTAATTCACAGACGACTATCTTCTCCGATTTCGACGTGGCGACAGATCCCAACACCGACCTGATTCTGACCCAATCGCGCGAGCAGCTTGCCGCGACTCAGCTTCCGCCCGAAGTCAACAATTTCGGAGTCACCATCAAGAAGTCGACGACGGCTCCGCTTATGCTGATTGCCTTGTACGCGCCGCACGGCACTCACGATTCAAAATTCCTCGCTAACTACGCATATATCAACCTCAACGATCCCATCGCGCGCTTATACGGTGTCGGCCAAACGCAGGTTTTCGGCGCCGGGCAGTATGCGATGCGGCTTTGGGTGAAGCCGGATCAACTGGCGAAGCTGGGCATTACGGTTACGGATATCGTGAGCGCCGTCCAGGCGCAGAACACCGTGAACCCGGCCGGGCAGGTCGGTGGCGAACCGGCTCCCGATAACCAGCAATTTACCTATGCTGTTCTCGCTCAGGGCCGTCTGACTTCGCCGGAAGAGTTCGGAGAAGTGGTGGTAAGGGAAACTCCGAACGGCGGTACTGTTCACGTAAAGGATGTTGCGCGCATCGAACTCGGCGCTCAGGATTACAGCATTATCGGACGCCTGAATGGCCAACCCTCCGCAATCCTGGCTGTCTATCAGTTACCCGGCTCGAATGCGGTCCAGACAGCCGCAGGAGTTCGGAAGCTGATAGCCCAAATGAAACAACGTTTTCCGGACGACATGGACTACGCCGTTGCGCTCGACCAGACCGCGGCGGTTACGGAAGGCATGAGAGAAATCGTCCAGACCCTCCTGATAGCCATAGCGCTGGTGATACTGGTGGTCTACCTGTTTCTGCAGGACTGGCGCGCTACGCTGATCCCACTGCTTGCCGTGCCTGTCTCGCTGGTTGGCACGTTTGCCTTCTTTCCGCTATTCGGCTTCTCAATCAACACACTTTCACTCTTCGGACTGGTGCTCGCGATTGGACTGGTGGTGGACGATGCGATTGTGGTCGTCGAAGGCGTGCAACGCCACATCGAAGAGGGGCTGTCTCCGAAAGATGCATCCCGAAAAGCCATGGAAGAGCTTTCTGGACCGGTTGTCGGAATAGCACTGGTTCTCTCATCGGTTTTCGTGCCGACGGCTTTTATTCCTGGCATCACCGGCAGGCTCTATCAGCAGTTCGCCGTTACCATCGCGATCTCTGTAATCCTCTCGGCCTTCAACGCACTGACCCTGAGCCCGGCTCTTGCGGGACTTCTGCTGCGGCCCAGGAAGGAGAGGCGCGGGCCGCTCCGAAAGTTCTTCGACTCGTTCAACCGCATATTTGAGCGTACGACGCACAGATACGTCCGCCTGTCCGGCGCGCTGATTCGAAAAAGCGCGCTGGCACTGGTAGCGTTACTGCTCTTCGGATCGGCTGGAGTCTTCCTCGGCGGCCGCGTGCCATCGAGCTTCCTGCCCGATGAAGATCAAGGCTACGCCTACATCAACATGCAGCTCCCGAACGCGGCCTCATTGGAGCGAACGGCAGCGGCCTCGAGACAGGTGGAGAAGGTTCTGGCGTCCACCCCGGGAGTCCGCTACTACACGAGCATCATCGGGTTCAGCCTGCTCAGTTTTGTAAGGACCAGTTACAACGGTTTCTACTTTGTCACGTTCAAGCCGTGGAGCGACCGCAAGACCAGCGCGGAACAATATCAGGAGATCAAGGCTCGGCTGAACCAACAACTCGGCCAGCTTCCGCAGGGAACCATTTTCAGCTTCTCACCCCCATCCATCCCAGGCGTCGGCACCTCGGGTGGATTTCAATTTGTGCTGGAGGACCGCGCTGGCCGGGACGTGAAGTTTCTGGCGGACAACCTGGCCAAATTCCTGGCGGCTGCCCACAGACGTCCGGAGATTGGCACCGTCAGCACGACCTTCCTGCCAAGCGTCCCGCAACAGTTCGTAGTGGTTGATCGCGACAAAGTACTGAAACAGGGTGTTGCTGTTAGCGATGTCTACCGCACCATCCAGGCTTTCATGGGAGGGCAGTTCATAAACTACTTCAACGATTTCGGCCGTACATGGCAGGTCTATGTTGAAGCGGAAGCGCCTTACCGGTCGAATCTGGAAAATGTGGGGCAGTTCTACGTGCGCAATAACAGTGGCGGAACCGTTCCGCTTTCCACGGTGATGAAGTTCGAATCACGGGACGGCCCTGAGTTCACGATGCGCTATAACGAGTACCGCTGTGCGCAAATCAACGGCAGCGGCGCGCCCGGATACAGCTCAGACCAGGCGACGGCGGCGCTCGAAGACGTCTTCAGACAAACCATGCCGCCGGAGATGGGCTTCGACTACATGGGTATGTCGTATCAGGAGCAAAAGGCGCGCGAGGGGATATCCTCATCGGTCATCTTCGGCTTCTCGCTGTTATTCGTCTTCCTGATTCTGGCGGCGCTGTACGAGAGTTGGTCGCTACCTTTCAGCGTGCTCCTGAGTACGCCGGTCGCTGTCTTCGGCGCGTTCGGAGTGCTTTGGGCCAGACGCGCAATCCTGAGCCATTTCGTGCCGGCATATATGGTCCAGATCGAAAGTGACGTCTATTCTCAGATCGGCCTGGTGATGCTGATTGGCCTCGCCGCCAAGAACGCAATTCTGATCGTCGAGTTCGCGAAGGAAAAATATGAGGGCGGAATGGGTCTCTCCGAGGCCGCGCTCGAAGGCGCACGATTGCGCCTTCGTCCGATCCTCATGACGTCGTTCGCATTCATACTCGGATGCGTTCCGCTGTGGATAGCTTCCGGCGCCGGTTCGGTGGCGCGCCAGATCATGGGCACAACGGTCATCGGGGGCATGCTGGCGGCGAGCGCTATTGGCATCTTCTTTATTCCGGCGATTTTCTATCTGGTTGAGAGAGTGTCCGGCGCGGGGAAGGAGAAGCTTCCAACGATCGTGCCGCCAAATCCGGCGTCTTCAGAGGGAGATTGAGATGAGATTCGGGAAGCTTTCATCGACAATGGCCTCTTTTGCGGCGGCGTTTGCGGCAATCATTCCGATCGGATGTACCGTTGGCCCGAATTACCAACGCCCTCTGGTAAAGACATCGGACAACTTTCGCGCGCCCGAGCCCCTGCCTCCTCAACAGGCGACATCACTGGCTGATCTCAAGTGGTGGGAAGTTTTCAAGGACGAAAAACTCCAGGATCTGATTCGCGCTGCACTGGTGGCGAATTACGATCTGCGCGATGCCATGGTTCGCGTCGACGCGGCGAGGGCCAGCCTCAGCGTGACGCGCTCGAACCAGTTTCCGCAGGTGGGCGCAACCGGGGATATCGAGTTCAACCGGCTTTCACGAGACGGCCGGACGCCTCTACCTGCCTCGTCCCTGCCCAGCCAGAACCGTAATTTTGGCGAGGCAACGCTGAATCTTCTTTCGTTCGAAGTTGACATCTGGGGGCGTCTGCGGCGGGCCACGGAGGCGGCGCGTGCCAATCTGCTGAGGGCGGACGAAAACCGCAAGGCGGTTGTGGTCACCCTGGTGAGCGATGTCGCTACCGACTACCTTCACTTGAGCGAACTGGATTATGAGCTGGAGATCTCAAAGGCAACGCTGGCCAGCAGGCAGGGCTCCCTGGAGCTTACGACCATTCGGCAAGGCCGCGGCGTTGCAACGTTACTTGATCAGCGCGAGGCCGAGCAATTGGTCTATACGGCGGAACAGACGATCCCGGAAATTGAGCAGCAGATCGAGCAGACGGAGAATCAGATCACTTTGCTGCTGGGGCAGAACCCAGGTGGTATCGTCCGCGGCCAGGATTTCATGCATCAGGAACTGCCGCCGGATGTGCCCGCCGGGTTGACATCCGCGCTGCTCGAAAGAAGGCCGGACATTCTGGCTGCGGAGCAGAACCTTATCGCCGCGAACGCCAACATCGGCGTCGCGAAGGCTGAGTATTTTCCACAGATCAGCTTGAGCGGATTTCTCGGCGGCCAGAGCACGCAGCTGACGAGCCTCTTTAACGGCCCGCAAAGGGCGTGGAGTTTTGTGCCGCAGGTTTCGCAGCCGATTTTCGCCGCAGGCCGGTTGAAATCCGGCGTCCAGCTTGCCCAGGCCGCGCGGGACGAGGCGCTCATCCAGTATGAGAAAATCATTCAAACGGCATTTACGGAAGTCTCGAACGGGCTGATCGCTCATCAGAGGGTGCGTGAAAGCCGCCTCAAGCAGGAAATGCTGGTCGCAACTCTGCAGGATCGGACGCGGCTGGCGTACGCGCGATTCCAGGGCGGCGTCGATACCGAACTCAACGCGCTCGACGCCGATCGGGATCTGTTTCAGGCGCAGCTCAGTCTCGCGGAGATTCGTCTCAACGAATTATTGAGTGTGGTGCAGCTCTACAAGGCACTCGGCGGAGGTTGGCAGTAGCCGACGGCGTGGCATTTGGTCGCACCAGCGCGTCGAAATACCGGCATCAATCGCGTAACAGATATGTTTTCCAGGGCTCCGGTAAGCCCTGCTTTCAACTCGCAGAATTCTGCGACCTTCTAAGATTCTGTCACGCCAATTTCTTTTCAAGTCCCCCCTTTCAACGAGATCCGACTGGGCATACGGTTGCACTACCAGTGGTCGCTGAAGCGCAAAGGATAAGTACCATGTCGCAAATGTTTTTAGTGACGGGATCGACCGGATCGACGGGAAGCAACACCGTCAAATTCTTGCTCGATGCAGGAGCCCGCGTGCGAGCATTCGTTCACAGTGAGGATGAACGTTCGGCGGCTTTGGCCGTCCGGGGTGCCAACGTTGTGAAGGGCGATCTGCTGGATTTCGAAGCCGTCTGCTCCGCGCTCGAAGGAGCTCAGGGCGCGTATTTTGTTTACCCCATCAGGCCCGGCATTCTGCCGGCATCGTCCTACTTCGCTCAGGCAGCGAAGGAGGCTGGCATCGAGATCGTTGTAAACATGTCCCAGATTTCGGCGCGCCGGCAAGCGAAGAGTCACGCTGCTCAGGATCACTGGATTTCGGAGCAGGTCTTTAACTGGTCCGGTGTGCCTACGACGCATCTTCGTCCAACCCTCTTCGCGGAGTGGGCTCTGTATTGGACCGATCTAATCAAGACGGGAACCTTACGGTTGCCCTTCGGACCTGGAAAACATGCGCCGATCGCGGCTGAGGATCTGGCCCGGGTGATAGCGAAAATCCTGCTTACCCCGCAAGAGCACAAGGGAAAAGTGTACCCGCTCTACGGAGAGAAAGAGTACAGCTTCCCCGAAATTGCTGCCGAGATCGGTAAGGTCATCGGCAAACCCGTGGGCTATGAGCAAGTGGACGCCTGGACGCTAAAGAAGTTGGCTGCCAACAGCCCACGTCGAAATTACGAAGGTCGAGCACAAGTCGTTACCGATACACAATGGCAGCACTTCGAGGAGATTGCGAAAGACCACCAGAATGGAGTGTTTGCTGGAACAAACGATCTGGTTGAGAAGATCGGAGGACAACGACCAATTGGGCTTCCTGAATTCCTTGAGGCGCACCGAGGCGCGCTTCTGTTTTGAATTCGTGAATAAAGGGAGCCGAATTTGTCGGCTCGCCCAGTGTGCCGTATAGACGTCATTCAACCTCCAAACTCAATAAAAAGCTGAGACCGTTGGGCCTCTTATATTGTTTTTGGTTATACCGATTCAAACTGATCACCGGTGAAGGTGGATGCGCTTGTCGTACAGCCAAAATCAAACACGGGGTCAAATCAAACGGCTGGCAGACCCGGCATTTCGCGGTCGACGGTGGACGGCCAGAGCGGGCGCGGTCCTTCTCGCTCTCTTCCTGTCTACCGCATGTACCAATGGGCACCAGCGGAATACAGGAGACGACATGCCAACAAGCACGAAGATCTCTCGTTGGGCTCAAGATCAGAGAGGAATCGCCACTCAGGCGGACGCATGGTTCGAAAATTACCGCTTTCAAGATGGCGAGATCCTGCCCAGCTTGCGCCTTCATTACGCCACTCTTGGTAGCCCCCATCGCAATGCCCAGGGGCAAATCGATAATGCCGTACTCGTGATCCACTGGACTGGCGCCGACGGAAAGACAATTCTAAACAAGAATTATTTGGAGGCTCTTTTCGCTCCTGGCCGGCCGCTCGATGCGACTCGCTACTTCCTGATCCTCCCAGACAATGTGGGACATGGAAACTCAAGTAAGCCGAGCGATGGGTTAAAGGCAGCATTTCCAAAGTATGGCTACGCAGACATGGTAGACCTGCAACATCGTCTGGTGAACGAGAAGCTTGGTATCGAGCATCTTCACGCCATTCTCGGAATGTCGATGGGCGGAATGAACGCATGGCAGTGGGCTGAGGCATATCCGGGCGCCATGGACGGCATCATGCCCGTCGTGTCGATGCCAATTCCGATCTCGGGCCGAAACATGCTCTGGCGCCGCATCGTAATTGACGCGATCCCCTCCGATCCTCAGTGGAACGGT